>FUFK010039298.1_pt1 | contig 28063 bp, 29 predicted proteins | sample 1021851 | NCBI WGS metagenome assembly FUFK01 (sample SAMEA51879418, study PRJEB19060) | metagenome
TAATTTACCTTGAAAAACATTTAATTCTTTATTTTGATTTTCAGATGTCATGCATCTATACCAATTTAAGGCAGATTGAAAACCATTTTCAAAAAATNTATTTGTNTATACNTCNAACTCATNATCATTAAGCCAGTCACANTTTGTTTTTTNTGGAAAAAATTTTGTGACGCTNTCAACCATTGTATCNTCTNGTTTCATTATGTAATATTCTGGAAGTTTTTCTAATTCTTTTNCNGTCCAAGAAGATAGTTCAAATGGGTCATTATANTNCCAGTCAGCACTTTTTACATGAAAATAAGATCTTAAAAAATACGCTAATTTTTCTTTGCTCGACAAATGCATATCATCATTGGCTTTCTTTGTTGAGTAATACCATTGATAATGTTTTCTTGGTGGATTAAGTTCTTTTAACTGGTTATGTATATCAATTTTATTTTTATTTAATTCAGGTTTTAAAGGACCTGTGAATGGAGCACTCATCATTACTAATGATTTAAAAAGATCTGGCCTTAATAAAGTTGCTGCTCCAGCTACTATTGAGCCGGCNTCATGACCAACTAAAAGATCTATATTATTAANATTCATTTCTTTTAAAAAAGACACTAAGTCGGAAACTAAATTAATTAAATTATATTCTCTNATGTCATCTTCATACTTTTTTGATCCACCTATAGTTTNCCCATATCCTCTTTGATCAATTGCAATTNCTCTAAATCCTTCTTTAGAAAGTAGTGGTAAAATTTTTCTCCAACTNAAGCTTATTTCAGGAAATCCNTGNANTAATAATGCTATGGGCGCATCTTTTTTGTTTGTGTAATTACATTCTAAATAGTGAACTTTTAATCCTGTTCCAATATCAACAAAATTTGATTTAATNTTTTTATCAAGTAAGTGGAGCATCTATTAATTGATTTTATATTTTTTTATAATTTCATTATTTACTTCAATCCCTAAACCAGGACTAGTTTGAACANGAACGTATCCATTTGTTATTTTAATAGGGGTTTTTAAAAGTTCTTTTCTAAAAGGATGGTCAGATTGATCATATTCTAAAATGGGCTGTCGTGCGAACAAAGAATGGTTTGTTTCAGGGAGTGAGGCTATGAAATGGATTGATGCTGATTGTGCAACTGCAGATCCCCATACATGCGGATTTACCTCAATCCCAAAACTTTGGGCTAAAATTGATATATGTTTTGCTCCGGTTATTCCCCCACATGACCCAATATCAGGTTGAGCTATATCAATACATCCCAATTTTAAAAGATCTTTAAANCCATATAGTGTGTGTTCATTTTCTCCACCAGCAATAGGTGTTTTTAATTTTTTCCTTAAATAAGCATATCCCTCTAGATTTTCTGGAACAACTGGCTCTTCGTACCATCTTAAATTAAATTCTTCTAAAGCATAACCAAGTTCTAAAGCTTCTGTAACTCCATAGGCATGATTGGTATCAACCATAAAAGTACAATTTTTATTATTTAATACTTTTTGGATTGATTTCATTACATTGATATCGTCTTGTACTCCAAAGCCTAACTTAATTTTCATGTNGTCAAAGCCATTTTCATAATGCATTAATGCTTCATCTGATAATCTTNCAGCTTCATCTTTNCCNTTTNTTCTATAAAAACCTGTTGCATAAGGTTTTATTTTNTTTCNAAANGCACCNCCNAGTAATTGNTAAATAGGTTTTTTATAATANTTTCCTGCAATATCCCATAANGCTATATCAATGGCACTAATNCCTGAAATNACTGANCCTTTTCGTCCAAAATCTCTTGTTTGNTTNTACATTTTGAACCAAATTCTTCTCTATATCGAGTGGNTTTTCATTNATTATNAATTCTTTTANTGAANTTTCTATAACTGCAGCAGAAATTTCTGGTGGTTCTAATCCTTGACAAAATGCTTCTCCCCAACCAGTAATGCCGTCGTTTGTATTTATTTCAACAAGAGTTGCAGATCTTTTGNTTACCCAACCTTGAGAAAAAGAAAAAGGTGTTTCTAAATGAGACTGAATTACATGAACTTTTAAGGATGTGATTTTAATACTCATAATTATAAAGTATTATAATTTTTTATTTACAACAACTTAATTGGAGACTAATCGCTTTTAATTCTGCCTCTAAGCGTTAAAGGAAGTTGAGCCAGCATAAAAATGCCTACAAGTGGAAATAAAATAAAAACTTTTACAAAAACCCATTCTTCAGTTGAATAATTTCTCCAAATAATTTCATTTGCTATTGTTAAAAATCCAAAAAATAATCCCCATCTCAAGCTTAATAAAAACCAAGTTTGTTCAGTTAAGAAAAATTGTGATCCAAAAAATTGTTTCATCATTGGTTTTTTGTAGAGTAAACCACCCAATAAAACTGCAGAAAATAGGCCNTTATATATNGATGGNTTAATCTTAACAAAAATTTCTTCATTATATANAAATGCTAAAATTGAGAGTAATCCAGATAAAGTAATTGAAAATATCTGAAACTTAGCAATTCTTTTTTCAATAAAATAAAAAGTTATTAAAACAATCAAGCTGAATAAAGAAGAAAGTAATGCAGCGATTATAATTGACTGATATTGTGCTATAATGAAAAAAGTTGTTATAGGTAAAATTTCAAAAAAGAATGCCTTTAATTTCATGGTTTATTGTCCTAGAAGAGTTTTTGTAAAATTTGGGTTTTTACTATTACTTCTAAGCCAAATATCGAAAAAAAGTTGATTGAATTCTTCATCAAAACTTTCATGCAATTTTTTATTATTATAGTAAAAAATAGATTTATTATTAATTTTAATAGCTATAAATTTTTTATTTGTTTTTGTATCAATATAAATTGATTCAAGTAGACTTTTCCACTTTTCTTCTTGTTCTTTTGAAATATTTTTCTGTTCTTTAATATCATTAATTGTTTCTTTAACTAATGTTTCTTTTTCAATTGATCGGTTGTATTTAAGTATAATTGCTAATTCATTTGAATTAAATTTATTTGAGGTAGAGTACAATTCAGCATCATAGATATTCCAAAATAAAAATGAATAATTTGCACTTCCTATTAAAAATTTTTTACCAAGATATTTTGAAATAATTAATTCACTTTTAGGGTCTAAAAAAGAAATATATTTTCCAAAAGCTAAGTTTGAAAAAATTAAAAATACACTAATAAGAAAAATTCTTAACAATTATACTACCAAGAATTCATATTTAATGGACTAACTGTTTTGGCTGTTTGACCTCTTAAAAAAACCAATGTGACAGAGCCAATATCTATTCCAAATTTGCTTACATAAGCTCTATTAATAGCAACATTGCTATCTTGTTTATAAATCCAATCATTAAATTTAACTTTTANGTTCGATCCTTTTATATTTAAATAAATATCATAAGTCCAATTAAGTGCATTTCCAACTGAAGTACCAGTTGCTAACCCTTCAACATCATCAGCACTACCCTCATATTTTATTAAGTTTTTGTTNTCATTTAATTTTTTAATTTTCCAAATCCTTGTTGCTTTTTCCCCGTCGTCGTAAATAAATTTTTCATCAAGTGTAAGGATGTTTTCTTCAACACTTCCTTTAATTTTAACTCTGAACTGTCTTCTAAGTTTTCCAAACCTATCTTCAAAAATTCCATAAGCCACTGTTTCACCTTTGAAAAATTCAAAAAGATTAAGCTTTGGAGTTTTATTCTCAAAATCTTTCATATTAGTACTCGAACAACCATTTAATAGTATTACAATTAAAGAAATTAATAAAAACTTGATACTTTTTAAATAAATAAACATACATAAACTCGTTATAATTAATTAATTAATTCAGAAAATATTTTGTAAGAATTAATTCTCTCTTTTTCATCATGACACCAAGTTAATATAGTTAATTCATCAAAATCATTATCATCTTTTATAGAATTAATTTTGTTTTTAACAGTTTCAGATGATCCAACTATTGAACTGCTTATCATATTTTTAAATTCTGACATCCAATTATTTTCATTTAATTTAGATAATGCATCTTTAGGCGATTTTAAAGTATCAAGTTCGCCATAATTTCTTGCTATTTTCCAGTATGCTCTTGAAGAAAATAAATACTCTGCTTTTTCGTCATCATCTGATGCTAAAGCCCATAAACATACATTAACTTTTGGTTTGTTTAAAAACTTACTAGGTTTAAANTTTTCTTTATAATTTTTTATTGATTCNNNTATNCCNTGNCCTTCAGTTATGAAATATGCATAACAATANGGTATNCCAAGATAAGCTGCTAATTGTGNTCCATAATTTGATGTTCCTAACATCCAAATTTCTGGTGAGGTGTCACTTATTGGTTGTGCTTTTAANCTTCCGAATGGATGACCTTCTAACAAATCACTATTTGTAACCCATGCAATTAAATCTCTTACATGTGAGGGAAAGTTCTCTGAAAATTCTCTGTTATTTGAATTTAAAGCCAAAGCAGTTCGTCCGTCAGAACCAGGAGCTCTTCCTAGTCCAAGATCTATTCTATTTGGTGCTAGAGAATTAAGTACTCTGAATTGTTCAGCTACTTTGAATGGAGAATAATGAGGAAGCATTATGCCAGCGCTACCAATCCTAATTTTATTAGTTTTTGCTGCNATCGCTGCCATTAAAATTTCTGGTGCGGTACCAATNATTGTTGGATGATTGTGATGTTCAGATATCCAAAATCTGGAATATCCTAATTCTTCTGCAATTGTACTTAAATTTAAAGTATCGTTTATAACCTGGTCCTGACACTTATCAGCTATTGCTACAGATTGATCTAAAATTGAGAGCTTCATAAATTATATTTTTATATTATATGTTTCTTTTGCATTTTGGTAAAAAAGTTTATTCTTTTCATCATTTGAAAAATTAGCGCTGATTTTTTTAAAAGCGTTCCATAAAACTCCGTAGCTACAACTACCTTTATCAACCGGAAAGTTGCTTTCGAACATACATCTGTCAGTTCCAAACAAATCAATAGTTTCAAAAAACCATGATTTCCATAGTTCTGACAATTGATCTGATGAAGGTGGCTTTGGATTTAGATTAAATTTAGAACCACATACTTTCATTCCAAGGCCACCTAACTTAACTTTTATGTTTGGAAAAACTGCAAGTCTCATCATTGAACGTCTCCATTCACGATGAGTAATTCCTTGTTTTCCTTCATAAGGTCCAACTTGTATAGGGCCTCCAATATGATTTAATATAATAGATAAATCAGGTAAAGTTTTTGCAACAAATTCTAACTCATTTAATTGAGTGTGATAAATCCAAAAATCCAAAGATAATTCATTTTTCTCTAAAATTTTTGCACCCTCAATAAAGTTGGGGTCTAGCATAATACCCGTTTTTGTTTTTACAGCACCGGAACTAATTCTTTCGTCGTTATGTGCCGCTAAAAGCATACGTATTCCTTTTAACTTGCCATTACTAATTTCAAGTCCCTTTTCTATAACTGGGGTTAATTTATTTCCGTATCTTAAATCTAATGCACCAACAATTGAGTTATTTATTGAGCATTGATATAATTTATTATTTTTAGAATCTAAATATTGTTCGTGTGCGAACTTTATTTCTGGAAGAGTTGAGAATTCATTAGAATTTTGATCATAAATTTTTGTATTTGCTGATGACATAATATAGACACTAGCTTTAATATTATGTCCAGATTTATTGATGTCTTCTATGAAATCATCATTTAAATATTTTCCAAACTCTAGATCCCAAAGATGATGATGTGGATCTATTATTTCTAAATCAGGAAGTAATGCTTCTTCTTTATGAAGATCTAGCCATTCTTTATTTATAGGTAAATATGGATTTTTTTTATTCATTTGATAATAATATACTTTATAAACAAAAAATAAAATTTCTAATTAGGGCAGTATGAATAAAAAAGAATATGAATTTATAAAAATTAAAAAAGTATCTGGTTCAATTGGAGCAGTCATTGAAAATGTACAATTGAATAATGATTTAAATGAAGAAGTATTTGATGAAATTTACGATGCTTTTTTGAAGTATCAAGTTATTTTTTTTAGAGATCAAAAATTTTCTCCTGAAAGTCAAAAGTCTTTTGCAAATAAAATTGGAACGCCAATAATATATCCTTTCGTAAAAGGTTTAGAAAATTTTCCTGAAATTACGCCAATTCTTAAAAAGGAAACAGATACTAATAATTTTGGTGGTATCTGGCATAGTGACACTACTTATCAAGATGAACCGCCAAAAGGGACAATGTTATACGCTTTAGAGGTGCCTGATTTTGGTGGTGATACTGAGTTTTCAAATCAATACCTAGCTTATGATACTTTATCTGAAGGGATGAAAAATTTTTTAAATAATCAAAAAGCTGTAAATATATCTGGCAAAGGTAGAGTAGCCAAAACAAGATCTGATATCATGAAACATTCATCAGTTGGTTTAAAAGGTGATGAGTTAGAAGCGATACATCCTGTTGTAAGAACACATCCTGAAACAAAAAGAAAATCATTATATGTTAATGAAGCTCATACAACTCATTTTGTAGGAATGAGTGTTGAAGAAAGCACCCCAATTTTAGAATATTTATATAAACATCAAATCAAGTCAGAATTTACTTGTCGGTTTAAATGGGAAAAGGGCTCTGTTGCAATTTGGGATAACAGATGCACAATGCATTATCCAGTTAATGATTATCATGGATATAGAAGATTAATGCATCGAATTACTTTTCAAGGTGATAAACCATTTTAAAAGGAAAATACTATGAGTCAGAAAAACAATTTTTACAATATAAATAATTTGGATGAGGGTATAAAAAGAAAGCTTGGTGAAGGTCTAGAAACAAGTATATTTTGTGGAGATCAAGCAATGATTTCTGTAGTCACAATTGAACCCAATTGTGTTGGGCAAATCCATTCACATCCTGAGGAACAATGGGGCGTCATGTTGGAAGGATCTGGTATAAGAATTCAAGGTGGTGAAAGAATAGAAATCAAAAAAGGTGATTTTTGGTTAACACCAGGTAATGTTGATCATGGTATAGAAGCTGGTGAAAATGGAGCAAAAGTTATGGATATATTTAGCCCTCCAAGAGATCAGTATAAAAAATCTGGATCTGGGTTTGGAGTATAAATTAGGAAACCTCAATGAAAATTAAATATTTTATGAGTCATGGAAGTCCCTGGACTTTTCTTGGGCACAAAAAAGTAAATGAAATTTCAAAAAAAAATAATTGTGAATTGGATATAATGCCTGTTAATTATGGAGAGATATTTCCAGTATCTGGAGGACTTCCTGTACATAAAAGGCCATTACAAAGACAAAAATATAGATTACAAGAATTAAAACGATGGTCAGAATTTTTAAAGATTAAGCTTAATCCTGAACCAAAACATTTTCCTTCAAGGTCTCTTTTGCCATCCAAAGTTATTATTTCTGTTAAGATATTAAATTTTGAAAATGTGAATGATATAGCCTATGCAATTATGGAAGGTCTGTGGATTAAAGAATTGAATATAGATGATCCAAAAAATTTAAAGAAAATATTAACAAGATTTATTAAAACTGCTGATGAAGTTATTGACTTTTCTGAAAGTAAACAAGTTGAAAAAGAAATGAATAAATATACGAAAGAGGCAATAGACCTTGCTGTTTTTGGTGCGCCTACCTATATATTAGATGATCAAATTTATTGGGGTCAGGATAGATTAGATTTTTTAGAAAGATATATTAAAAGGAAAAATAAGTAGATTTTATTATTGATAATTAATAGAGTAAATTTCAAAAAGAGACAACATTATGGATGATATTAAAAAAACAGTTACAAATTTAAATGTAGTTAAGTCTGAAAAAAAAGAATTTAATTGGAGAGATCCTTTAGATTTAGATGGGCAGCTGTCTGAAGAAGAAAAACTTATTAGAGATACAGCTTATGATTATGCTCAAGGTAGTTTGTTGCCAAGAGTTGAGGAAGCCTTTTTAGAAGAGAATACAGATGTAAAAATTTTTAAAGAGATGGGAGAACTTGGTCTTTTGGGTGTAACCATATCTGAGAAATATGGTTGTGCAGGTGCATCTTATGTTTCTTATGGTTTAGTTGCTAGAGAAATTGAAAGAATAGACAGTGGATATAGATCAATGATGTCAGTTCAATCATCTTTAGTTATGCATCCAATAAATGCTTTTGGAAGTGAAGAACAAAAGCAAAAATTTTTACCAAAACTTGCTAGTGGTGATTTTATAGGTTGTTTTGGATTAACTGAGCCAGATGCAGGNTCTGATCCNGGTGGAATGAAAACTACAGCTAAAAAAGTTGATGGTGGGTATGAATTATCTGGATCAAAAATGTGGATTTCCAACTCGCCAATTGCTGATGTTTTTATAGTATGGGCAAAGTCAGATAAACATGAAAAAAAGATAAAAGGGTTTATTCTTGAAAAAGGTATGAAAGGCTTAAGTGCCCCAAAAATAAATAAAAAGCTTTCATTACGTGCTTCTATTACAGGAGAAATTGTAATGGATAAAGTTTTTGTTCCTGAAGAAAATATGTTGCCAAATGTTGAAGGTTTAAAAGGACCTTTTAGTTGTCTAAATAGAGCAAGGTATGGAATATCTTGGGGTGTTATGGGTGCCGCTGAAGATTGCTGGCATAGAGCCTTACANTATACATTGGATAGAAAACAGTTTGGNAAACCATTGGCTTCCACACAACTTATTCAAAAAAAGCTTGCTGACATGCAAACTGAAATAACATTAGGNCTTCATGCATCNNTAAGNGTCGGAAGACTTTTTGATGAAGGAAAACTTGCTCCTGAGGCAATTTCCATAGTAAAAAGAAATAATTGTGGNAAGGCTCTTGATATAGCAAGATTGTCAAGAGACATGCATGGAGGCAATGGTATACATGCAGAATATCAANTTATGAGACATTTGATGAATTTAGAAACTGTTAATACTTATGAAGGTACACATGACGTTCATGCGCTAATTTTAGGTAGAGCTCAAACAGGAATCCAAGCTTTTTTTTAAATAAAGATTATTTATTTAAATCATCTTCGATATAGACTTTAATTATTTCTTCAAAGTTATTTTCAGCTTTAAAGCCTAATTCCATTGCTCTTGTAGTGTCTAAATCTCTTGCCCATCCTTGAACAATATTATCTATTTTAGGATCAATTTCATGTTTTATTAACTTAACTGTATCCTCACCAGCAACTTTTCTTAGTGCTTCAATTTGTTCTTCAACAGTTGCTGACAAACCTGGCATACTTAAATTTATTCTATTATTTAATTTCTTTGTATCAATTTCAGCTGCATGCAAGAGAAAGCCGGCTGCAGATCTTGGTGAAGCATGCCAATGTCTTACACTTGTACTAACAGGTAATCTCGCTTCTATTCCGTTTAAAGGTTCTCTGATAATACCAGAAAAAAATCCAGAAGCAGCCAAATTTGGTTTCCCTGGTCTAACGCAAATCGTAGGCAATCGAATAGANATACCGTCAACCATACCTTTTCTAGAGTAATCCGCTAGAAGTAATTCTGATATTGCTTTTTGTGCTCCATACGATGTTAATGGAGTTGTAAAAAAATCATCAGGAATTTTTTCAGGGAAAGGTGCACCAAAGACAGCTATTGAGCTTGTAAAAACTAATCTTGGTTTATAATCATCACCTAACTCTCTAATTGCTTCAAATAATCCCCAACTTCCTTTGGTATTAATATTCCAACCTAAATCAAACTCTTCTTCAGCTTGTCCTGAAACTATGGCTGCTAGATGAAAAATAATTTCTGGTTTAGAAGAAACTAATTTTTCACTNATTTCTTTTTTAGAAATATCTCCTGTGATTATTTCANCTTCAAAATTTACGTCATTTGGAAATGGAGCCTTAACTATATCAAAAAGTTTAAATTTTTTAATTTCCTTACCATTTATTGATTTTTTTATAATTAATTTATTTAAAAGTTTTTGCCCCACCATTCCAGCAGCGCCTAAAATTAAAACTTCCATTATTTCTCCTTAATTAAACATTGAATAATATGTAATAAAAAGCATAATTCAATTTTGAATAAAAGATAATTGAAAATATAANAAAATGAAAAATTTAAACTTTGAAAATATAAATGTTTTACCTATTTTAGACATAGAAAAAAATGTTGATCCAGAAAAACTTATAGATGCTTTAATTGATGGAAAAATAAATACAGTAGAAATTACACTTAGAAATGATGAGGCTTTTGATAATATAAAATTTATTCGGAAAAAATTTCCTGATTTGATTCTTGGAGTAGGTACTATTGTTAATGTCGATCAACTTAAACGTACTATAGATATAGGTGCAGATTTTGGAATAAGTCCTGGCTTTGAAACTGAAATTTTAAAATATGCACAGGAGAATAAATTTTCATATATACCAGGTGTTTCAACTGCATCAGAAATCATATCATGTTTAAAATTTGATTGTAATTTCCTTAAGCTTTTTCCTGCTGAACCACTTGGTGGCATATCATATTTGAATTCTTTAAGTGGTCCATTTCCTGATGTTTCATTTTGTCCTACAGGAGGAATTAATAGCGATAATTATTTGTCATGGTTATCTCAAAAAAATGTTTTGTGTGTTGGCGGAAGTTGGATAGCACCAAAAAATGACAATAACTATGATAAAATTAAGAAAAGAGCATTAGAAGTTTTAAATAATTAATGAGGTTCTGATGATAGATTTAAAAAATAAAATTATAATGATATCAGGTGCTAATAGGGGAATTGGTTATGCAACCGCAAAACTTCTTAAAGAAAAAGGCTGTATTTTAAGTTTAGCTGCGAGAAATCCAGACGAAATTAAAGTAGGTGGAGATAATGTTTTAAAATGCATGTGGGATGCAAAAGAAAAAAAACTATCAAAAAATTGGGTGTCTGAAACTATTTCTCACTTCGATAAAATTGACGGTTTGGTTATGAATGCTGGTGTTGAACTTGGAGGTGATTTAGAAGGAGATAGTGAAGAAGAATTTGATGAAATGTTTGAAGTTAATTTTAAAGGCCCACTTAGACTTGTCAGAGAAACTTTACCTGAGTTAAGAAAGACAGGGACTGGTAGAATTATTAATGTTGTATCTCTAGCGGGAAAAAGACCAAGAAATCCAAAAATTTTGGGTTATTCGGCATCAAAATTTGCTGCAATGTCTTTAACCAATGCCATAAGGATTTCCGGATGGGATGATGGCGTTAGAGCTACATCAGTTTGTCCAGGAATGGTTAGAACAAGAATGACGGATGAAATTACTGTACCTGATGGAGAATTCAAAATGGAACCTGAAGCTATTGCTGAAACTATATCATATGCATTGACTTTACCAAATAGTGCTGCAGTTGCAGAAATACTGGTAAATAGTAGATTAGAATCAATGTTTTAATATTGTATACTATGAGAAAATCTAATAGAGGAAATGTTGATCCATTTATTGTAATGGATGTTATGGAAAATGCTAGGAAAGCCGAAGAAAAAGGTGAAGATATTGTTCATATGGAAGTTGGCCAACCTGGAACCCCAGCTCCAATAGAGGCACAAAGGCAGCTCATTGAAAAAATGAAAAATGACAGTATGGGTTATACTGTTGCTTTAGGAATTCCTGAGTTAAGAAAAAGAATTTCTCAATTATATGGTGATTGGTATAACTTGGATTTAAACCCTGATAGAATAATTATTACCTCAGGTTCATCAGCAGGTTTTATTTTATCTTTTTCATCATTATTTGATGCTAAGGATAGAGTTGGAATTTGTTCACCTGGATACCCAAGTTATAGACAAATATTAAAAGCACAAGATTTAGAAACTGTATTAATAGAAACAAAATTTGAAAATAATTTTCAGCCTTTTGCTTCAGATTTGAAAGGCTTAAATCTTTCTGGAGTTTTAATTGCCTCTCCAGCAAATCCAACTGGATCTATGCTAAATTACAACCAATTAGAAAGTTTAATTTTAAGTTCATTAGAGCAAAATATTTCTTTTATTAGCGATGAAATATATCATGGAATAGAGTATGAAAAAAAAGCAACAACAGCACTTCAAATAACTAATCAATGCTATGTAATTAATTCATTTTCTAAATATTTCTCTATGACAGGATGGAGAGTTGGTTGGATGGTTGTTCCAGAAGATCATATAAGACAAATTGAGAGATTAGCTCAAAATATGTTTATTTGTGCACCTCATGCAAGTCAAATAGCAGCACTTCATGCATTAGATTGTGAAGATGAATTAAAAAATAATTTAGATGTTTATAAAGAAAATAGAAAGTTAATGATAAAAGGTTTGAAGGATTCAGGTTTCTCTAAAATATCCTCGCCCGATGGAGCTTTTTATATATATGCGGATGTAAGTAAATTTTGTAATGATAGTTTAGAGTTTGCTAATAGAGTTTTAAAAGAAGCTAAAGTAGCTATAACTCCTGGATTAGATTTTGATNCAAATCGTGGCAATTCTACAATTAGATTTTCTTATGCAAGAAGCACTGAAGACATAATAAAAGGTTTAGAAAAACTAAATATTTTTATGAAAAATAATAAATATATTTAAGGTACTAAAACTGTAGCACCCATAGTTTCTCTTGCTTCAATTGCTCTATGTGCTTTGCTAACTTCTGAGAGAGGGTAAATATGATTAACGTTTGATTTAATTTTTCCAGTTTTTAAGGTTTCAAACAAATCATCAGCGCTTTTTACCAAATCCTCTCTTTTTTCCATGTAATGCATTATTGCTGGTCTAGTTAGAAAAAGAGATCCTCTCGTACCTAGTTCAACTACATCGACTGGCTCTGGTGCTCCAGATGCATGTCCATATGCTGCAAGAATTCCCATAGGTCTCAAACAATCCATTGATCGTTTAAACGTGTCTTTGCCTATTGACTCGTAAACAATTGGACATCCTTTTCCTTCAGTTACCTCTTGAACTGTTTTAACAAAATCACCTTTTGAATGAATAACTGTATAATCAGCACCAGCATCTTTGGCTTTTTGAGCTTTTTCTTCTGAGCTTACTGTTCCTATTATTGTTGCACCTAAGTGCTTAGCCCATTGACATAAAATTAACCCCATACCACCTGCAGCCGCATGTACTAAAATCACATCACCTTTTTTTACCTCATATGTTCTTTTTAGTAAAAATTGTGCCGTTAAACCTTTCAGCATTAGAGCTGCTAAATCATTATCAGATAAATTATTTAGATCATTAGGCACTTTTATTAATTTTTTAGCCGGGTAAACTCTTTTTTCACTATATGCTCCATGGGGTGGAAGGGCATAAGCTACTCGATCACCCTTTTTAAAATCAATAATATCTGATCCAATATCTTCAACAATTCCTACACCTTCTATTCCAAGAACTATAGGAAGATCTGGTACTGGCCATGGATGAGGCATGCCTCTTCTATGATAGGTGTCTATATAGTTAACACCTACAGCTGTNTTTTTAATCAATACTTCATCAAACTTTGGATCTGGAACATCAATATTTTCCCATTTAAATACATCAGGTGACCCTTTTTCGTATATAACAGCACCTTTAGTCATGAATTATCCAGCAACACATGTTTGTTTTTGTTCACCTAACCCTTCAATCCCAAGCTTCATGACATCCCCAGGTTTCAGAAAAACTGGAGGTTTCATACCAAGACCAACTCCAGGAGGTGTCCCAGTTGCAATTACATCACCAGGAAATAAAGTCATAAATTGAGATAAATAGTGGACAATATGATCTCCTGAAAAAATCATTGTTTTTGTAGAGCCATCTTGCATTCTTTGACCATTTACATCTAAAAACATAGAAAGATTTTGCACATCATCAATCTCATCAGTTGTAACAAGATATGGGCCAATTGGTCCAAATGTGTCACATGATTTACCTTTAGTCCATTGCCCTGATCTTTTAATTTGGAAATCTCTCTCAGAAACATCATTGACAACACAATAACCAGCAATATGATTTTTAGCTTCAGCTTCAGTAATATACTTTGTTTTTTTGCCAATTATTATTCCAAGTTCGACTTCCCAATCTGTTGCAGTAGAAGTTCTTGGTATTTCTACATTATCATTGGGGCCAATTATCGCAGAGGTCGCTTTTGAAAATAAAATTGGTTCTTCTGGAGCTTCTGCACCAGTTTCAGCTGCATGATCAGAAAAGTTAAGCCCTATACATAAAAATTTACCAACATTGTTTACACAAGGACCAATTCTTGGATTACCGTTAACTTCCGGCAAAGAAGAAGTATCTAAATTTTTTAATTTATCTAAACTTTCTGGTGCTATAGTATTACCATTTATATCATCAATAACGCTTGATAAATCTCTTATTTTCCCACTTTGGTCAATTAATCCAGGTTTTTCTTCTCCAGCGTTTCCAAATCTTAATAACTTCATTTTGATCTCCTAATTTTAATTTAATTATTATGAATTTATTTTACTACATTGTTGCTCCAATTTGCCATGGAACAAACTCTAAATCACCAAGACCTTGTTTTTCAGACTTTGATTTTTCCCCAGAAGCTACCCTAACTAACAGGTCAAATATTTCGCTTCCAACTGTTTCAATGCTTTCATTATTTGTAACAACTTTTCCTGCATTAACGTCCATATCTTCTTTCATATGTTCATACATTTCAGTATTAGTAGCTATTTTTATAGATGGTGAAGGTTTTGAACCAAAAGCAGAACCTCTTCCAGTTGTGAAACTTACGAGATTACAGCCTGTAGCTATTTGCCCAGTAACTGATGCTGGATCGTAGCCAGGACTATCCATGAATAAAAAACCTTTAGATTTTGCTTTTTCAGCATAAAGAAGTACATCATTTAATGGCGTAGTTCCTCCTTTTGCAGCAGCACCTAAAGATTTTTCTAATATAGTTGTAAGTCCACCTGCCTTATTCCCAGGAGAAGGATTATTGTTAAGACTTCCTTTATTCCTACTAACATAATCTTCCCACCAAAGAATTCTATCAACTAATTTATCACCAACAGTTTTGTTTATTGCTCTCCTAGTTAGCAAGTGTTCAGCTCCATAAATTTCAGGCGTTTCTGCTAAAACTGCAGTACCTCCATTTTTAACTAAAAGATCTGCCGCATGACCAAGGGCAGGATTTGAAGTAATNCCTGACCATGCGTCTGAACCACCACACTGAAGTGCTAGTGAGAGATGTTCAACTGATTGAGGAGATCTTTTTAATTGATTGATTTCTGGTAACATTGAATGTATGCGCTTAATACCTTCTTCAATTGTTTTTCTTAACCCTCCCATTTCTTGTATGGTCATTGTTTGAAAAAAAGGATTTTCATTTAAGTTATAAGCGTCAAGTAAAAACTTAATTTGGTTGGCTTCACAACCTAATCCTATTAAAAGAACTCCAGCTAAGTTAGGATGTTGGATATAGCCTAATAAGACTCTTTGTAAAGCTTCAAAGCCATCTCCAGAGTCTGCCATTCCACAACCTGTACCATGTGTAAAAGATACAACTCCATCAACGTTAGGATATTGTGAAAGTATATTATCATCAAAAGCATTTGCAATATTCCTAGCTGCAGTTGCAGAACAATTGACGGAAGTTAAAATGCCAATATAATTTCGTGTTCCTACTTGACCATTAGGTCTTTTAAAACCGTCAAAGGTAGGTCTTTGACTTTCTGGAACAAAATTTGGCAACCTTATTGATGTTGAAAACTCATAATCATGTTCTGTTGACTTGAACTCAGTATTTTCTACATGAACATGTTCGCCTATATTTATATCATTTCTGGCTAGACCAATAATTTGGTCATATTTAATAATCTTTTCACCTTTTAAAATTTTCTTTAAAGCAATTTTATGGCCTTTTGGTATATCATTTTCANCTTTAATATNTTGTGTGATTTCTCCTTTAGCAATGTTATTAAATGCTGTTGCGACATTGTCATTAGAATTAAGTTTTATAGTTAGTATATCATCAACACTCATTGTTGTTATTCCTTAGATAAATAAATATTAAATTTTAATTTTTTATTATATGATTTTAAATTTATTTAACAATTAAATTAGATTAAAAATATAAATTTTAAGTGGAGTAAGATTATGCCAGAAGCTATAGTACAAAGGACGTATGGTCAATCAGATGTATTAAATATTGAAAAAATAACTGTAAATGACCCAGCTGATGATGAAATTTTAATAAAACAAACTGCAATTGGAATTCATTTTCACGATATTTACGTAAGAACAGGACTATATAAAACATTAAATCTACCTGGAATACCAGGAGTTGAAGCTTCTGGAATTATTGAAAAATTAGGAAAAAGTGTAAATAATTTAAAAGTTGGTGATAGAGTTGTTTATATTACGGGATCTTATGGGGCCTACTCATCCCATAGAGTAATTAATCACAAAATTGTGGCCAAGATACCTGATGAACTTGATGATGCAACTATGGCTACAAATTTTTCAAGAGCTCTTACGGTTAATATGTTAACTGAGCAAGTTTTCAATTTAAAAGATAAAAAAATAATTCTAGTTACAGCAGCTGCAGGTGGTGTTGGAAGATTACTGTGTCAGTATTTAAATTCTATTGGTAAAATTGTAATAGGGACNGTTGGTTCTCAAGAAAAAATAAAATTGGCAAAATCATATGGATGTAAAAATGCATTTATTTACAATGATGATAATATAATAGAATATTCTAAAGAGATAACTAAAGGTAACGGATTTGATCTGGTTTATGACTCAGTAGGTTTGGATACTTTTGAACAATCTTATAATTTAGCTTCCAATTGTGGTTATTTGATCAACTTTGGTCAATCATCAGGTCCAATTCCTCCTGTTGAAATGTCAAAACTTGCTCAAAAATCTTTATCTATTTCTCGACCTATATTATTTCACTACACAAATCAAAGAAGCTTGTTTGAAAATATGAGTAGGTCGGTATTTGATCAATTTATAAATAANGTTTATTCACTTGAAGAAAAAATGTGTTTTGATCTTAAAAATGTTTCTCAAGCACACGATATTTTAGAGTCAAGAAANGGTGGAGGAAGTTTATATTTGAAACCTTAATTGATTTTAAATAATATTTAAGTATGAACAAAATATATTGGAAGTTTCCAGAATATATATCATCTTTTGAATGGTTAAAAAATAACTTGGATGATGATAAAGTTAGAATTTATGATTGTACTACATACTTACACTATCAAGATCAGAATCCTTCATTACCTTACATTGTAGAGAGTGGGTTTAAACAATATCAAATTTCACATATAAAAAATTCTGCTTATTTAGATCTTCAAAATGATTTGTCAGATAATTCGAGTAAGTATAGGTTTACACTTCCTGATTATCCCACTCTAGCAGAAAAATTTTCAGATTTAGGCATAGGTGATAAATTCCACATAGTGTTATATTCAAGGAATGGACTTCAATGGGCCACTAGAATTTGGTGGATGTTATATGTTTTAGGATTTAAAAATCTAAGCATTTTGAATGGTAGTTTTTATGAATGGGAAAAAAATAATTTACCTACCGAAAGTAAAATAAATAAATTTGAAAAATCTGATTTTAAGAAAGAAATTGATGATACAATTTTTGTTGATAAAAATAGAGTGTTAGAATCTATGAATAAAAAGCACTGCGTGATTTTAAACTCTTTAACAGAAGATTTACATAATGGAGAAAATCCAAGGTATGGTAGACGTGGAAGAATTCCAGGAAGTTTAAATATTCCTTTTCATGAGTTAACTGATATAACAAAAGGATGTTTTAAAACTCCAAGTGAATGTTTAGAAGTATTTAAAAAAAAAGGTATTTCTATTAATTCACGTGTTTTAAATTATTGTGGTGGTGGTATAGCAGCATCATTAGATGCATTTGTTTTACTTCAATTGGGTTATGATGATATTGAAATTTATGATAATTCTATGAGTGAATGGGCAACTGATGATAGCTTACCTATAGAAATTTGATGATATAAAGTTTAAGGAGAAGATATGTCAAAAAAATTTAATTCAAAACTAAGAAGTCAACAATGGTTTGACAATCCCGAAAACCCAGGTATGACCGCTTTATATATTGAAAGGTCTTTAAATTTTGGGCTAACACCTGAAGAGTTGCGTTCTGGGAAACCTATTATAGGAATTGCTCAGACTGGTTCTGATATTTCTCCTTGCAATAGAATTCATGTAAAATTAGCAGAAAGAGTAAGAGAGGGAATAAGAAGTGCAGGAGGAATTGCTCTTGAATTCCCAGTGCATCCAATACAAGAAACATTAAAAAGACCTACTGCATCATTAGATAGAAATCTTGCTTATTTAGGGTTGGTTGAAATTTTACATGGATATCCAATTGACGGCGTTGTTTTAACAACTGGTTGTGATAAAACTACTCCAGCATGTTTAATGGCGGCTGGTACAGTTGATATTCCTGCAATAGTATTATCTGGTGGCCCTATGCTTGATGGATGGCATGATGGAAAATTAGCTGGATCTGGTATGGCTGTATGGGACAGTCGAGTTGAGTTATCTGCTGGACGAATTAATTATGATGAGTTTATGGATATAGTTACATCCTCTGCACCATCCGATGGACATTGTAATACAATGGGAACAGCATCTACAATGAATTCTTTAGCTGAGGCTCTAGGTATGAGTTTGACAGGTAACGCTAATATTCCAGCACCTTATAGAGAAAGAGGTCAAATGGCTTATAGAACAGGTTTGAGGATTGTTGAAATGGTTAAAGAAGACTTAACTCCCTCTAAAATTATGACACGAAAAGCATTCGAAAATGCTATAGTTGTTAATTCTGCTATCGGAGGATCAACTAATGCTCAAATTCATATAACTGCAATAGCAAGACATGTTGGTATTGATTTAGAAACAGATGCTTGGCAGAATGTCGGATATGATATTCCATTGATGGTTAATGTACAACCTGCAGGAAAATATCTTTGTGAGAGTTATCATAGAGCTGGTGGAACTGCTGCTGTTATGAATGAGCTTTTATCAAATAATAAACTACATGGAGATGTAATTACAGTATCAGGAAAGAAAATGTCTGAGTGTCTTAATGGACTTAAAATTAAAGATAAAGATGTAATTTCAGAGTTTAAAAACCCATTAAAAACAAGAGCAGGTTTTATNGTTTTAAAAGGAAATTTATTTGAATCAGCAATAATGAAAACTTCTGTTATCTCTGATGAGTTTCGAAAAAAGTTTTTATCTAAACCTGGCAAAGAGGGAGTTTTAGAAGGCAGAGCTATAGTTTTTGAAGGATCTGAAGATTATCATGATCGTGTAAATGANGATTCACTAAACATGGATGAGAATTGCATTCTTGTAATTAGAGGAGCTGGCCCAATAGGTTGGCCTGGTTCAGCTGAAGTAGTAAATATGCAACCTTCAGATAAATTAATTAAACAAGGCATCACAGAACTACCATGCATTGGTGATGGAAGACAATCAGGAACTTCAGGGAGTCCTTCAATTTTAAATGCATCTCCTGAAAGCGCAGTTGGTGGGGGTTTAGCTTGGCTAAAAACTGGTGATACGATACAAATTGATTTAAATAAATTCACAGCTAATATGTTGGTTGATGATGATGAGATACAAGAAAGGAAAAAAAGTGGTCCACCAAAATTTCCTTGTCATCAAACACCGTGGCAAGAGATTTATAGAAATCATGTTGGGCATATGGCAGATGGAGGAATTTTAGAAAATGCTGCTAGTTATCAAAAAGTTAAAAAATCTTTACCAAGAGATAATCATTAATTAACTGGACTGATTGTAGTATTTGTTGTCAACATTTGCACAATGTTATCATAAACAAGTTTTCCCATGTCGTATCTAGTTTCAACAGTTGCTGATCCAATGTGAGGAGTTAGAATAACATTATTTAAATTAATTAAATCGTCAGGTACATTTGGTTCGTTTTCAAAAACATCTAAACCAGCACCACGAATGATATTATTTTGTAACGCATAAATAAGTGCCTTTTGATCAATAACAGTACCTCTTGCAATGTTAATTAAAAATCCATTTTTACCGAGTTTTTGAAGAACATTGGCATTAACTAAATGCTTTGTTTCTTCACCTCCTGGAGTAATTACACATAGTGTATCAACGTATTCAGCTAAATCTTCTAATTTTGAAAAATATTTGTATTTAACATCTTTTTGGTTTCTTGAGTGATAACAAATTTCACAATTAAAAGATTCAATTCTTTTTGCAATTGTTTTTCCAATTCTTCCCATGCCTAAGATCCCAAACTTAGTTCCTGAAAACTTTTTTGATAATGGGTATTCAGATTTGAGCCATTTTTTCTCTAATAAAAATTGATTTGCTAAAGCAATGTTTTTATATACACATAATGTCAAGGCAATTGCTGTGTCTGCAACTTCGTCATTTAGTACATCAGGGGTATTTGTTACTTTAACGTTAGATAAAGTTGCTTGTTTGACATCAACAGCATCATAACCCACACCATAATTCGCGATTATTTTTAATTTAGGTAGTTTTTTTATGAGTTCGCTTGAAACAGTAGTTCCTCCCATAACTGCTATGGCTTCAATTTTATCACTTAAGCTTTCAATGAATTTTTCTACATTTTCCTGTTCATATGATTTAAACGTATTAAACGTTTCATCAAAAAGTTTAGTAATTTTATTTGGAAATGATGACATGATTAATACATTTTTTTCAATTTTCATTTATACCTCTGATTATATTTTCATTTTTGTCTTTGGAATGATTGCGCCTCTATATTTGAGTACATTTTTTGTTATGACATGAGAGCTTAAAATTTTTTCTTCAATTGATAAATATTTATTTTTTAGATGATATGCCAAAAAAGAGCCATTAAAAGAATCTCCTGCAGCAGTTGTATCAATTGCTTTTATAATTGGTATATTTATTGAACCAATTTTATTGAATTCAGAATAAAATATTTTTTCAAAATGCTTTAAAATAATTATGTTATCTTTTCTTTTAAAAGTATTTATGAATTGAAATGGATCAGACTTTCCAAATATTTCAATTATATCATCAAATGATATGAAATTTATTTTAGAAAAAAAATTACTTTTTTTAAACAAACTTTGAGATTTAATTTTGTTACCATGGAAACTATTACGATAATTAAAATCAAAAGCTGTAAGTTTAGATTTTTTTGATAATTCAATTAATTTATTTTGATCCTTAGGCTTTAAAATCCCAAGAGAAATGCCTGTGTAATAAAATAATTCAGTATTACCAATGAATTTTTCTAAATTATCTAAATTACAATTTTTTATCATTTCTTTTGCGGCTGATTCATTTCTCCAATATGAAAAACTTCTATTCCCTTTTTTATCTGTTTGAATAGAATAAAGTCCAGGATACTTTCCCTCAATTCTTTGTATTAGGTCAATTTTTAAATTTTCATATTTAAATCTTTTTATCATCATTTCAGATAAATGATCTTTACCCAACCCAGTAAAATAAAAAGTGTTAAATAGTTTATTTGTCAATCTAGAAAAATATACAGCTGCATTAAACGTATCACCGCCAAAATTTAAATTCATTTTAATTTGCTTTTTATCTAAATTATCAGTATTACCACTGACTTCGATCATGCATTCACCAGCAAAAATTGAATTTTTAATATTTTTTTTCATTTAAAATTATTATATTTAATGTAGTAATATCATAAGTACATTAATTTTAATAGGGATCAAAAGTGACTGTTTTAGAAAAAGAACTTGAAGTATCTGATTTAAATTTTGATTTTAATAAAAAAGATGCTGTTACTGAATTGATAAAAGAATTCGGCCAGCAATTTTCTATATCTAAAAGTGTAAGGGAACAACACACTGACACGACTACAATACATACCTCAAAGTTACCTGACGGAGTTGTTTTTGCAGAAAACGAAATAGATGTAAAAAAAACAGTTGAAATTTGTCAAAAATACAAATGTCCTATAATTCCTTTTGGAGTTGGATCGTCGCTAGAAGGGCATGTTAATGCTTTATATGGAGGCATATCAATTGATCTTAATAACATGAATAAAATTTTACATGTATCCCCCGAAGATGGTTATGCAGTAGTGCAACCAGGTGTTACAAGAGAGCAGTTGAATGTGTACCTAAGAGATACAGGACTTTTTTTCCCAATTGATCCAGGTGCAAATGCATCTCTAGGTGGTATGGCAAGCACAAATGCTTCTGGCACTAATGCAGTACGATATGGAACAATGAAAGATAATGTTATTTCTTTAAAATGTGTAATGCCAAATGGTGAAATAGTTAAAACATCTAATAGAGCAAAAAAAAGTTCAGCTGGTTATGATTTAACAAGACTAATTGTTGGATCTGAGGGCACCCTTGGTATTATTACAGAAATTACAATTAAATTATATGGTATTCCTGAAGTTATAGCAGGAGGTAGAGTAACTTTTCCTTCAATAAAGGACGCTACTGAAGCAGTAATTATGGTAATTCAGGCTGGTATTCCTGTCGCAAGAATTGAATTATTAGATCAAGAACAGGTTAAGGCTTGTAATAACTACTCTAAACTAAATTTGCCAGAAGAACCACTATTACTTCTTGAATTTCATGGAAGTGAATCGTCTGTAAAGGAGCAATCTGAGTTCTTTTCAGAAATTGTAGCAGATTTTGGAGGAAACAATTTTGAATCAACTTCCAATAATGAAGAAAGAAATAAACTTTGGAAAGCAAGACATGACGCCTATTACGCGACTAAATCTTGTAAGCCTGATCATGAATATATTGCAACAGATGTTTGTGTACCAATTTCAAAGTTGTCAGAATGCATTGAAAAAACACAAAACGATTTAACAAAATATGATTTATTTGGTCATATTGTTGGACATGTAGGGGACGGGAATTTTCATGTTCAATTAATGGTAGATCCTAAAAATGACATTGAAATTAATAACTTAAATAAATTTCTTGACGATTTGTCAAAAAGAGCAATCTTACTTGATGGAACATGCACCGGTGAACATGGAATAGGACAAGGAAAAAAACAGTATCTAGTAGAAGAATTAGGTAGTTCAGTTGATTTTATGAAAAATATTAAAAAAGCTTTAGACCCATTTAATATTATGAATCCAGGAAAAATATTTTAAGGCTTATTATGTCAGATAATGAAAGCCAATGGTTAGGAAAAACATATAATAAAAAAAATATTCAAGAATGTATTTCTAAAATAAAAGATAAATTTGGCCAGCAATTTTCCGATTCTAAAAGTATTAGAGAACAACATTCACATACAATGACTATTCACGAATCTGAATTACCAGATGGAGTTTTATTCGCATCAAATAAAAATGACGTATCAGATGCAGTAAAAATTTGTAATGATTTCAGATGTCCTATTATTCCTTTTGGTGTCGGGTCCTCTTTTGAAGGGCATGTTAATGCTCCATTTGGTGGTTTATCTATTGATTTGAATAATATGAATGAAATACTTAATGTATATCAGGATGATTTATTGGTTACGGTTCAACCAGGAGTTACAAGGGAACAACTTAATACTCATCTCAGAGATACGGGTCTATTTTTTCCAATTGATCCTGGTGCAAATGCATCAATTGGAGGCATGTCTTCAACGAGAGCATCTGGAACAAATGCGGTTAGATATGGAACAATGAAGGATAATGTTGTTTCGATAGAGGCAGTAATGCCAAATGGAGAAATAATTAAAACTTCAAATAAAGCAAAAAAAAGTTCTGCTGGTTATGATTTAACTAGACTTTTAGTTGGTTCTGAAGGAACTTTGGGCATAATTACAGAAATTACATTAAAGCTTTATGGCATACCAGAAGTTATAGCTGGCGGCCGAGTATCATTTACATCTATAAAAGATGCAGCAGATACAGTTATAACTACAATTCAATCTGGTATTCCTGTAGCAAGAATTGAACTTTTAGATGCGATACAGGTTAAAGCTTGTAATTTGTATTCAAAATTAAGTTTGCCAGAAGAACCATTGCTACTTTTGGAATTTCATGGAAGCAAAAAATCTGTTGATGAACAGTCAGAGCTTTTTGGTGAAATTGCACTTGAGTTTGGAGGCAATAATTATGAATGGACTTCAAATAATGAGGAAAGAAATAAATTATGGAAAGCTNGACATGATGCATATTGGGCTGCAAGATCTTATATGCCTGGTACAGAAATGTATTCTACTGATGTTTGTGTACCAATATCTAGACTATCAGAATGCATTGTTGAAACAGTAAAAGACTTAAATGATAATGATTTAATTGGTCCCATAGCAAGTCATGCTGGTGATGGAAATTTTCATGTTGCTGTAATGCTAGATACAAATAACGAAAATGAAGTTTCTAAATTAGGACCTTTCTTAGACAGGTTATCTGATAGAGCCATTAAAATGGATGGAACTTGTACAGGAGAACATGGAATTGGGCAAGGTAAAAGAAAATATATGTATAATGAATTAGGTAATTCAGTTGATGTCATGGAGGCAATTAAAAAATCTTTTGATCCAAATTTGATTATGAATCCTGGAAAACTGTTTATCTAAAATAATCAAAAAAAATGTTAGCTTTTACAATTGCAATCTTTTTAATGATAATAACGCCTGGGCCTGGGGTTTTGTCTTTAGCAGCAACAGGATCAGGTTTTGGATGGAAAACCGGTACATTATATTTAGCTGGGTTATTTATTGGAACAAATACNGTTTTNGTNNTTGTNGTAACNGGNTTTAANGGTTTNTTATTTNAAATNCCATGGGTNGAACCTGTNTTTTTAATNATATCNTTATCATATTTNACTTGGATAGCTTGGAGGATAGCCACTGCAGGAAACGAAATAAAATTTAAACAATCAAAAAAAAAACCTACCTTCTTTGAGGCAATATTCTTACAGGTAATCAATCCAAAAGCTTATTTGGTAAATGGTATTTTATTTACTGGGTTTCCATTGCAAGGTTTTAATTTGCAGCAAGAAATTTTAATAAAAACGTTAATAATAAATTTTGTCTGGGTTCCAGTTCATTTTATTTGGTTATGGCTTGGCGTAAAGCTAAGACAGTGGGGCTTAAGTAAAGGAAGACAATCAGCAGTTAATAAGAGTATGGCTTTTTGCTTGTTTATAGTGATATTGTTGGCAGGTCTTAGTGAATTTTGATTTGACCCAATATTCAAATCTAATAATTATTATAAACTATTCTAATACATATGGTGTCCACCATTTATAGAGATGGTAGATCCAGTAACAAATTGAGAGTCTTCTCTTGCTAAAAAAGCAACTGCTCTAGCAATTTCTTGTGGATGACCTAATCTCCCAACAGGAATTGTACTAATTATTTTATCTAAAACATTTTGTGGAACTGCTGCAACCATTTCTGTNTCAACATAACCTGGAGCAACGGTATTAGCTGTAATATTATAGCGAGCACCTTCTTGAGCTATAGCTTTTGTCATTCCAATTATACCTGCTTTAGCAGCGCAGTAATTCACCTGTCCGTATTGGCCTGCCTGTCCATTAACAGAAGAAATATTAATTATTCTACCAAAATGTTTAGATGTCATTTCATCCCAACAAACTTTAGTCATATTAAAAACAGAATTGAGATTAACGTTTATAACGTCTTGCCACTGATCAATTGACATTTTTTTTGATTGTACTATCTCTGGTTATGCCAGCGTTATTGACTAGTATTGATAGTGTTCCGTACTCTGAAATAATTTCTTTAACAACATTGTCGCATTCCTGAAAATTAGAAACATCCCATTTAATTGATTTAATATTGGTTTCTCTTGTAAATTTTTTTGCTTGCTCATCATCTGAAGCGTATCCAGCAATAACTGTAGCACCAGCTCTTTTTAAAATTTCACAAATACCTCTACCAATACCTCTTGTTCCACCAGATACAAGTGCTATTCTGTCTTCTGTAAAAACAACCTCGTCTTTACTTTTTGAATTAAAATTAGAAAGTTTAATATCGTCCATTTGATCTCCTATTTATGTGTAAATAGGTTTTAAAGAATTATTTATCAACAGTTAATTTAAAAAAAGATTATTTCTAATTTAGAAATGATGAATATTTGGATAATTGATCAAAAAATAATCAATAATAAACTAAAATTTATTAATGAAATTTATGAACTCGGGACGGATATCTTCTCTCCAAGCCTTTCCACTAAAAATTCCATAATGTCCAGCATTTTCATGTAAATAACTAAATTTAAGGTTATCAGGAATCTTTTTTAAGATCTCTAAAGCTGCAAGACATTGACCAGGGGCTGAAATATCATCATTTTTACCTTCGATTATAAAAATCGGGATATCTTTGATATCATTTAGATCTAAAGCTTCATTTTCCAAAGAAAATATATTTTTTGCAATTTCTCTTTTTTTAAAAATTCTATTTACTGTTGTAAGATAAAATTCTGCAGTCATGTCCATCACGGCTAAATATTCATTGTAAAATTTATTATGACGATCATTTTCAGAGGCAATACCTTCAATTTCTCTAAAAACTTGATCAAAAAAAGAGTTAAGATGCGTTTTAAAGTTCATTGATATGAAGGACGATAATTGAATTATCCCAGGATATACCGATCTACCTACTCCTTTGTAATTTACACCAACTGGCATTGTCATGGTGTTTTTTAAATAATCTAGGCTCAGTTTGTTTCCAAAGTCAGTTACAGATGTAGGGTTTGCTTCTGGATCAATTGGGCCTCCAATTAATGTTAAAGTACTTGGTTTCTTTTTATAATAATTTTTAGAAATAAATGATAAAGCCGCTAGAGCTAATGGTGCAGGTTGACATATTGCCATTACATTTAAATCTGGCGAAAGAAACTTATAAAATTCAATTAAATATTTAGTGAAGTCTTCAATATCAAATTTACCTTTCGATAGAGATACGTCTCGTGCATTCAACCAATCTGTCACAAAAACTTCACAATCCGGTAATAAAGATAAAACTGTGTTTCTTGTCAGAGTTGCGTAATGTCCTGACATAGGAGCAATAATGAGAACTTTTTTAATATTTGCTTTTTTTCTATTAGTTTCAAATTTAATNAACTCACAAAAAGGTTTTTTTAAGATTACTTTTTTTGAGACGCTATATTCATTTCCATTAGCTACAAAAGAATTTATTCCCCAATCTGGTTTTGAAGTTACTCTTGACAGATAATGCTCAGTCAATTTTCCATAAGTAAACATTACTTGAGGAATTGGACTAGGATTAAGACCAAAAATAGGGTTTCCCCAAAAAGTTTTCAAAGAAGAACTAATCCATTCATTATATTGTCTTGAAGTTTCAAAAAAATCATAAGTTGATATTTGCATATACATTCCTAGCAATTAACTAAAATTCTATTATATAATTTACTAATCGGGAAACAAAAAATGAATAATAATAATAAAACAAGTGAATTTGATGAATTACAAGAAAATCTAAATAGGATTGATTTGTTGACTAAAAGACTTGTTTTATCACTAGCTAATAAAAATAATGATTCAGATTATGCAAAACCAAACCAAGAATTATATTATAAAGCAGCGTCTAAATATTTTTCTGAGATGCTTTCAAACCCATCAAGATTAATAGAAAATCAAGTTAAATTTTACAAATCTACTCTTCAAATATGGTCAGATGCTCAAAAAGATTTTTTAAATCAAACAGAAAATAAAGCTGATGTGTCAGACAGAAGGTTCAAAGAAAGCACTTGGGAGAATAACCCGTATTTCAAAATGATTAAAAATCAATATATCACCTCGTCTAATATTATTGAAGAAACTGTCAATAGTATAGAGGGTCTATCAAAACCCGATAAGAAACAAATAAGTTTTTTTACTAAACAAATGGTAGATTTTTTTTCTCCAACCAATTTCTTAGGAACTAACCCAGAAGCTATTAAAGAAGCAATTGATACTAAAGGTAAGTCGCTTGTTGATGGTCTTGAGAATTTAGTCAATGACTTAGAAAAAAATGATGGTGAGTTAAACGTAAGCTTAACTGATGATGATGCATTTGAAGTTGGGAAAAATATTGCTCAATCAAAAGGATCAGTAATATTTCA
>FUFK010041444.1_pt1 | contig 28045 bp, 24 predicted proteins | sample 1021851 | NCBI WGS metagenome assembly FUFK01 (sample SAMEA51879418, study PRJEB19060) | metagenome
ATGCATCCGGCGGCCTTACTACCGGCGCAGATAATGCGGTCCGGTAGCATGCTGAGACTAGCCATTCTGATCGGCTTACCAAAGTAATTGTTAGGTTTGTTCTGTGTCTTTTTTATTTTGGGGTTGCTGGCGGTCGTGTTTACTAGTTTCATGGTTCGCATCCGTTGGTATTGGTGTATGCGAATAGTCGCGTATGCGTCCGTAGATGTCAACACGCTCTGAATCCCGTTCTTTTTTTATCTTATCCACCATGCCGTCGGTCGGCTGCGGACCTTTATCAAACAAATCTAAAATTTTAAAAAGTAGCCAAGTCACGTCGATCATTCCTATGCGATTTGTCGCAGCCTAACAACACGCTTGCGCGCAGTGTCAAGACCTCGATCCTAAATTCCCGCCTCTATATAGAANTTTTTCCAGAAAGAAAAAAAAACAAAAAAAATTTTTGCTGAAAAGTGCTATGTAGTTACGCGTTTTTTCATTTGGCCGTAACGCCTTGAATCACGCCGGTACGCCTCCGGTACGCCGCAAAGCCCCGTCCTATAAGGGTTGTACCGCCGTACCGCCTGTACCGGCATTTTTGAAATTGTTTTTTCAAAAAATATATTTTGCTGAAAAGTACTATATAGAAAGCGATTTTTTGGCCCAAGCACCGCGAACCGCGTTACACGCCCTATTCCCCGTCTCCTGCCGCCTTGAATTCCATATCATGGCTCGCGCTACCAGAAAACAATCCCTGCCCTATTTTTTGGTGGAACAGCCATTTATCCACAACAATCCACTTTGGCGCATTGTAGTGATGGTAGCCTCTTGTTTGCTCAAAGTGTGCCTCGAACATGTCCTGCAAGTGCAAAGCGGAAATGTCGTGTGCTCTGCGTTGGAAAAAACAGGTGCGCAGCATCAACTCTATGACGACGTCTTCCCATCGGTTGGGATCACTAAGGTCGGTGTCTTTTTGATGACAGGCAGCATATTGCTGGCAGACGCTAGACAGCATGGCGCGGTCCATCATTCGCGTGTTGGCTGAAAAGCCGACGATGTTATCGACAGACACATCGCCTCGGATAATGTCTGGCACACATCCGCTAATGGTGGTGCCGACAAGGGCTTGGTTATCACATAAGTGCAATCGTTTTGCTAAGTTCATAGATTTTCTCCTAATCCTCATCCCCAAATAACAGTAGTGTACCGTGCTCGTGTCCGCCTGCTGCTTCCATTCCCTCCCACAAGGCGTTCAGGATTCCCCGACGGCTGATCTCGAACTCAACGACTTTGACCTCCAAATATTCTTTTGCACAGAAATTCTGATCGATGTAGTCGATGGCTCGTTTAAGATGTTTTTTGTTTCTGGCGTAGTGGTAACCCTCGCCAGTGTCGATTCGGTATAATTTCATTCACTTTCTCCGTTGATAAGAAAGGGGCCGAAGCCCCTGTTGGTTTATGGTCGTGGCCGTAGGACACCGTTGTCCCAGATGGCCATCACGTTTGCTTGGTCGCGGGCCTCTTGTTCCGTTCTGCCTTTGGCAGCTTCTGCGGAGGGCTTGAAACCGTAATAGATAACACTGCCCGACATCGGTTCAACGCTCCAATCCTCCCACAGGTCTGGATCAAAGTAATTGATGCTGACCTCGACGGGATCGCCTTCGTAGAAGTCGTAGCCCCCGTCTTGCCAATCTCTTTCGATTTCATCGAAATCGACGGGGTTGCCGTATTGCAGGTCATGCTCTACAGCGGTTACATAGTGAAGCGCCTTGGTTGGCTTCATTGGCAAGAAACAGTGAAGGCACGCGCCCATGAGATTGTTGCTGCGGCCCCACCGAAAATCGCCAGACACGACGATGTACTCAGATTGCTCTGACATTTCACATACTCCAGTTTGTTAAAGATCTGGGTTGTTCCACGTGGAACATTGCCCTCGACGAGGTCCTTTCCTCAATCGGTATGCACATTATCGCATATGCGACCTTTGAAAGCCAGAAGAATTTTGAGCAAAATGTAGACACAACTTAGACAAATGCAATTATTTTTCAATGAGGGGTTGACAAATATTTCCGTTAGTGGGTCTCGCGCAAGCTGTTGACCTTTTCATTGAACTCCTCGCTCAGACTGACCCGATGGTCGCGCACCACTTTGTCTGACGAAATGAAATCCAAATCGCCTGTCAGTCGGTTGGCAACAAACAGCAGCAACTCGAACAACAGAATTTTTTGCTCCTCATCACCAAACATCAGCTCGTTATAGAAATGCAGCACCGGTTGCACCTGCCCCGTGTCCCGCAGCGCGCAGGCCGCGTTGACGCACAGATTGGCCAACGTCTCTTCGTCCATGGTCCACAAAGCGACACGTTCTTCTAACGTCGAAGTCATTTGTCATCATCCTTATCTAAGTCTTTGACCAACTGATAGTCCTTGACGATCACGCCATATTTCTCATCGCCGCGCTCAAAAGAATCTACCCAGATAACTTTTTTTAAGCTGCCGTCTGGATTTTTATATTCGCGTCGATGTCCCCTGACACGGTGTAAAGCCGTGCCATAAGGCCGTTGTCGCGGCTTAGACGGTTGTACCTCTTCGACGAAGTCTTTTGGCAGTTTGATTTTCAATCGGTAGTAGTCGTTGCGCGGGACAATGCGGGGAGTCGACGATTTTTGATTAGCAACGCCCATCACTTTCTCGCGGGCAACCCACGGATAGTTCAAAGTGTTTATGGCCATGATCACAAAACGAAGCCACATGCCTTGGCATCGCATGCTGGATACCTGTCCGTTAAACGTGCCTATCGTAAAATCATGGCCGTTCAAATCGATATGCTCACACCAATACATGCGCTTTTCGATAATATCGACACCTCGGAACATCTGCCAAACAGGGCTGTCATGGTCCATGCCGTTTGTGTCCATCGGGCCGTCGTGGGGTCCAAAAAGACCAAATGCCACAGTACCCACCTCCGACACACGCATGATCTCTTCGTCTTTGATATGAACCGCTGGCCGTGTGCCTCGCTGCAACTCCTTGTCGAGAGCAGTTGCCCATCGCGATTTTACGCCCGGACGGTAAATATCAATACCGTAACCGCTGTTGCCTGCCATCGTGTCGTAAAACTGAAAACTGAACCCGTCGCCCATTACGCCGTTTTTAGGGTCATAGCGTTTGATCCCTTCGACCAAGCACCCAACCACACTCCCTTTGACGGTCGTGCGCTCTTCTGGTGTGAGAGGAGCGAAGGGAGCTTCGAACGCTGGATTGTCTGGGAACTCAACCCAGAACTTTGGGAAGGGCAGATTGAACTCTTTCAGGGCCTTGAGAATGATGTGCTCATTACAACGAGCATCGTCGACTAAGGCGCGGCTGTAGACCCACTCTGCCAGTTCATCGTCAACATCGAGACGTATGGCGGTACGAATCGCCTCGCGCTCTTCTGCCGCAATTTTTTTCATCGCATTTCGCTCGCTCTTATTTACAGCCGTGCTGCCCCACCCTGCGATACGGGTGCTGGGACGCTCCAGATCGTGAACGATCTTCGGGTGAAGCATTCCAACTTCAAACGGTTCGNCAGTAATTTTCATTTTTTGTCCTAGTCAGTGTTGCAAACGTAAGATAACTCGCATATCATCGCATTTCAAGCTTTTGGAGAAAGTGAATGAAGGACAAACGTTCTAAGCGAAATACAAAACAATTTCGTAAAAAGGTAGCGCAAAGGCAGGCCCAAGCCCGCCGCAGGCGTTTACCCAAAGACTCTGTCATTAAGTTCAACCCTGTCACCGGAACTCAGGAATCGTCTGAGTACAAAAACCTCGAAAGGAATTTTTTCTTACACAACCCGACCGTGGCCGAGCTACGTGACCGCACAAGTGTGCCTGACGAAAAACCTAGCAAGCAATTTACCAACGAAAAACAACTGGAGCTTTTCTGATGCACAAAAACGCAAAAAAAATAGCACGTCGCATCGACGACGCGTTCGCCGCGCTCCGTAAGCAGGGGTTCTTTGCCAAGGCCCACCACACGTGTTGTCAGTCCTGCGGGCTGGCCGAGATTCCCGAAGACAAAGAGGACGCCTATGTCTTCTACCACATGCAGGACGCGGAAGGTCTGAAGCAAGACGGTGTGTGCTATCTGGCGTGGGGCGGATGTGGTCAAACCATTTGCACCGCGCTCCGCGAAGCGGGTTTAGAAGTCGATTGGAACGGTCACGAAAACATCCGAATTGCAGTCACGGGGTTGGCGTCTAGCGACAAACAATGGGACGTGACCATCGTCCAGACCAGTGTCGTGAAGGGCATATCTGCCAAGACAGAGCAGGAAGCAATCCGCACAGCGCGGGACGATGCTAATTGGTCAGACCACGTAGTCGATGTGCAGACAATAGCGTCGCCATCGTGAAAGGCGAACTGACAATAATCTTTGACGAAGAAGAGGCGGAGCGAGTCGTTACGCTGCTTCTTGGTCTTGATGAACGGCTGTCCGTTATGGAGCAGCAAATAGAAACTTTGTTGGAGAAAGTGAATGGATCGGAACATGGACAAAAATCCAGAAACCGCAGAAGAAGCCCTGTATCAGGGGCTAGTGATGCAGATGCTCCCGAATCAGACAAAAACTGAGCGCGAAGAGCTAAACGACATAATCAACAATTTGAGTGCGATGTTGCCGGAACACGTCGTAAACATGTGCAAATTCAATGCGCTTTGTAAATTTTTGGGTATAGGAGAAAAAAGTGAGTAACGAATTTTTATGGGAAACACCCGTGCAAGCCATGCTGCGTGATCCCAAAGAACTGGGCAAGATGAATTCTATCATGAAGACGCAGATCGATGCGTTGACGCAAGAACTCGGTAAGTCGTGGAAGCAATGCTGCCGAGTGTTAGCAAATGAGATCGGCATTGATTATGCAACGCTCAAAAATTTCGTTGAGGGCAAAGTTCAAAAGCCTAGCGAAAAAACGCTGCAGAGCATGCAGACGTATCTGGATGAGTTTGATGCGTCTGTGATCCGTGGCGAGTCAACACCAGACAACGCAAAAGACCGCAAGATCTCGGAGTTGGAAGCGAAGATCCGAAAGTTGCATGAAGAGCTTGATTACAAAGACAAGATCCGCGAAGAGTTACGGTTGAGTTATGTGAAAGTGCGGGAACAACTCGAAAGCGCGCAAGCCCAAGACCCTGAGTTTCACGAACAATATCAAGTTGTGCATCCAGAGAACAGCTACTGGATGACACACAGTGACATGTACATAGAGATCTATACCACTGGCACAGATTGGGAAGACTCCGCCGAGCGTAACCGTGTATGCACAATTCCGATACCGGACACGACCATGCTCTTACATCGGGGCCAAGTACCGCACATCCGTGGCGAAAAGGAGGACGGTAATTTCGATTGGATACCAGACCCCGACTACGTGAAGATCAGTGAAAATGATAAGGGTGAGGTTTGGGAGGCACCGGAGACGGTTTCATCGCAAGGTCACACGATACCTGCACGATCTGTGGTGGTTGAATCAAGGGAGCAGTTCGATGTTCGCCGCGACCAAGTCAGAGCGGAAAATTTTGCGTTGGTTACCGATGCTGCAAAAGCCATCGAAAAAATGTACCGTAAATGCGGAGGCATACCGGACACAGAGGTCTACGTTGGTTTGAGAGTAGACGTGACCAGCAACGTTTTTTAGGTATGATCGGGGCAAATCAGTTTGGGATGCGGCCTATCACTCCGCTCCAAGCGCGCGCCGTCCGCGTGCCCACAAGACGGCACCATTTTGGCTAGGGTCTCCAGCCCTGAAACGCACGTTCCCGTCCGTGTGCCAGCAGGCGGGCTGAATTGGGCAAGAGGGCTAAACACACTCTCTCCTTGCGCGTCCCCGTCCGCGTGCCCACAGGCGGGGCTTTTTGGAGAAGTATGAAAGATCNAGAAGTAATCAAAGGCNTNNTGTNNGGNGTAGCCATCGCAGNNGGCATTTGGTTGCTNGCNTGGNTNNTAGGATCGTAGAGGATAATCTATATGGCAGAAGTGACAGAAACNGAAGAAGCAACCCTTTCCCTNAATCTGTCNGCCGANGAGGGGCTGTTTTTACTCAGACTTTTNAAAAGNTCGAAGGATGATCCAAGGGTTCACGGTTTGATTGGCACATGCTTTTGGTTCCTTAACCACAATAAGAGCGAAGAACAGTGCATCAAAGANACGTGGACCGCTGTCGAGCAAAAGCTGGAGGCACTCAAACTTGTCGGCTCGTGANGTTAGCAAAACGTTCACNACAAAAATGATTGAAGANTTGGCNAAGGTGGAAAAAATCAGCGACATTCAGAAAAAGTTGCTGGATACATCGTCGCTTNTNGTTGCATACCCCGATGCATCGGAGGACAAATCAAAAGAGTGGTTGACAACAATAAACTGCTGTCGCTTGGAACTACGCAGGCGGTTTTTGACTAAACGGAATCGAGTTCGCGAGCCTCTCTAGACCGGTCTTCTTTCCATTCGTTGAAAATTTTACGCAGTTGTCCGCTGATCGTGCGGTCTTCTAACTGCGCAATCTCTTTGATCTGGCGATAAACTGGCATTGGCACCAGTATCGATTTCCATTTCGTTGTATCCATGCGAGATATTATCGCGTGAATCGCATATAAATGCAACTAGATTTCCTTCGTTTCGCCCCACGACGGCCCAAGATCTATGTCGCATTTGTTCGGCACGTGCAGGCGTATGGCGTCCTCCATAACCTGTTTGATCTGCTTGGCGTGATCCGCGCTCGTGACACTGCAACCCAGTTCGTCGTGTACCTGCAGCANNGGCCGNTCNCCNGCNTCNTANAGATCNACCATGGCNTGTTTGGTCATNTCCGCTGCNGACGCCTGTATNAGNCNNTTNAGNGCCTTGTACGTGTATGCACGCTTGAGCGGGGCAGTCTCACCGTANGTTGCCTTGGCTTCTTTCAACGGCATGGCTTTNTGGATGTCGTAGCCCATCGGCTCGAACATATCAAAACGGCACTTACGGCCTTTCAACGACCGCAANGACCCGTCGTCNTTTTGATCCACGGACCGTGATACGCCATTCATAAGNTCTTTCACNAAGGGCACGCGTGANTGGTACTGCTGAGTCAGTTCTTTNGCGTCTTCGAACTCNAGATCNANNTGNTCNGCNAGCTTNCGCACNCCCATGCCNTACATCATGCCTANATTGATCGTCTTGGCTTGCTTGCGGCTNATGTTTGCCATNTCNGCAACCATNGTATGNAAATCCATGTTTGGATTGTTTGTGTANCCATCGACAAACTCCTTGGCACCGCCTAACGGCAGACCTTTCCAACGACCGAAAACGCTTGCGTANTGCGTCAAGATCCGTGGNTCNTGCTGCGAATANTCGATNGCCGCCCACAGTTCGCCNTCTTCAGGCAAAAACAAACTGCGGATCATTGGCCCNAGCTCTGGATCACGCGCTGGNATTTGTTGNAGGTTNGGGTTNGACATGGACAGGCGACCAGANACNGTGCCNCCNTCGTCGCTNCGAAGCTGGTTGATGTGCCCNTGNATNCGGCAGTCNGGCCCGACNAACTTCATAATATTATTTATNAAAGTGCCTTGNATCTTATTNAGGTTNCGNGCNACGACGATCATNTTGGCNAANGNATGNGGGTTCTCGTTCAAAAANGCTTTNGTAAACGACGGTGCGCCTTTGGCCGTCCGTGGGTAGGCAACTTTTAGCTTATCAAATGCTTTGGCCAAAGAAGTTGCCGCCCAAATCTCCACCTCAAACCCTGCCTGCTTGTTGATTTTGCGGCAGGCTTCTTTTTCTCTTTTCAAAAGTTGTTGTCTGGTCCGCTCACACTTTTCGAGATCAACGCGTATGCCTCTGTGCGTCATGTCGATCAGGCAGGGCGTGAGCCGTGTTTCGAGATCGTAAATGGTCTCAAGATCTTGCTTATTGATTTCAACGCGGAACAGCTTGTACAGATCGAAGGCCAGCCGTGCGTCTTGCTCTGCGTAAGGCCCCACAAACTGCGCAGGGAGCTTCCAAAGCTCACCCTTTGGGTCCACCCCAAAGTCCACNGCAGCCTGCGTCAGCAGCTTCTCTGACTTCGCTAGACCCAAATAATCGTAGGACAGGGCGTTGAGCGAGTAACTGAAACGATTTTCGTCGAGAAGCGCAGCCATAACCATCGTGTCAATGATCGGGCCGTTCACAGGCACGTCGAGTGCCTTGAGCCATCCAAGATCGTAGGGTGCGTTGTGCATAATCTTGGGACAACCTGTGGATAACTGCTTGCCCAGCCATCGCAGCACCTGACCTTTGTCGAGGTTGCCACCACCNAGATGGTTGATCGGGTAGTACGCTTCAAACCCATCGGTGGCGACGGCTATGCCTACGACGTCGCCGTCCTTGCGCGGCCAGCCCGGCCCCATCTGTTTGAGGTTCGGGTCACGCGTTTCGAGGTCAATCGCAATCTCTTTGGCGTCCGTNAGATCTTTTANTTCAAAAGGTGCAGTCCACTCCGTTTCAGTAGTNAACAGCGGAAACTGCAGTCTAGTTTCCTTGTGCATTGTCTTTCCTCGGGTCATCACCCATNGCAAAGCGCGTGTACCAAATTGATTTTTTCAGATCTTCTTCCGCATCAAACTTTTTGCCAGCACGCCACTGGTATTTGAAGCTAGCCAAACGACAGTACATTTGCACGGCCTCTGNNCCNAAAGCCGCGACCATAGCATCNATGCATTCGATCTCTGAGTCGGCGTAGTGAGCCGGTGANTTGACCATGTCGCTCATAAGGCGTAGCTCCTNTAGAAATCTGTNGGTTCCAAGGTNTACAAGTTCTGCCGNGTGCGCGTTACAGCCACGTAGAAAACCCGATGCATGGAATCAGGATCACTCTCCATGCTCGCCTCTGCGGCTGCAGTGATGTCAGTAAACAACACAACGTTATCTGCTTCACCACCNTTGGCNCCGTGNATCGTGGACAATCGNATGCGCGGNTCTGNCGTCANGTCCTCGCCNCGCCGCACCAAAGCATTGATGTACGCCACGTCGACGTCCGGTAACTTATCTAAAGCTTCGTCCCACGACATCTCCGGTTTTGCGAGCAAACCGTTGTAGTCGCGCAGGTCCTCGAAGGTAAACAAAGCCTCTGGATCACCGATAATCTTCTTGTGACCTCGCGCAACCCGACCGCCGTTCCCGCTCATGAACGAGTACATGGCTTTGGCAGCGTCGAAAGATATTGGCTCACCGTCTTGCAGACGCGCCCACGCGGACAATGCAACCCGTATTTTCTCGCGCACGCTCCGCACGCCACCACCGTATTCGAAGTAGTAGCCCTGACTTTTTAAAAATTGCTGTACCGGCGTCAAGAAATAGTTCGCTTGAGCTAGAAACAACCAAGTGCCCTCAACCATGTCGAGTTCAAAAAAGTCTGTCAGGCGCTCCAGTTTCCCTTCGGTCTGCTTTGGCAGATACTTTTTGGGAAACCGTCGCTTGATCCGTGAGCAGATGCGCTCTGCAATTTTGTGAATGTTCGACGGGACACGATAGCTTTGCTCCAGCACCTCACTGCCGCCATCCAGATTGATGAAATGTTCGACGTCAGCGCCAGACCACTTGTAGATGGCCTGATCGTCGTCACCAGCGCANTACATNCGCTCTGACCGCCCGTCAATCGCGTGCGCTATCTTCCATTGCAAAGGCGACAGGTCCTGTGCTTCGTCCAGCATCGCCAGCTTGAATGGCGGGCAAACAGTAGCCGCAGTGTCTGCGAAAAGCTCTAGCATGTCCGTATAGTCAAACAAGCCATGTTTTTTCTTGTAAGCTTTCAAAGAGTTAGCTGCATAGTCGACCTCGATCCACGGCTGATCAAGGTCACTGTCATTGTATTCGTCCTTGAGTGGACGCATCTTCAGACGTGCCAGTGTGATCAAACGCAGCAAGGGCGTCTCTTTTTTCAAGCTGTTGCTCAGATCTTCTTCGACCTCATGCCGTGACGACACGCCGCCTTCCATGAAGTCGACGCCTGTCACCCGCTCGACCTCGCGATAGTGCTCTGCTGTCATCAACTGATCGTTGCGTAGCCCAGTCAAGTGAAACGCCAGACTGTGAAGAGTTCGGAAAAAAGGTAAGTCGTTCTTTGGATCGAGACCAAATCGCTTGGAGGCGCGCTCCTTGGCTTCGTTTGCCGCTTTGCGCGTGAACGCAAAGAAAGCGATGTGCCCCGGATACGTGCCCTTGCCCAGTTCTGCTTCCACAAGATTCAATAGGGTTGTCGTTTTGCCCGTGCCCGGCGGGCCGAAGATTCTTTGCATTAATGCATCGTCTCTTCGCGAATCTCAAAAGCAAGCTCCGCTAAATCTTGGCTAGGGAACACAAANACNGGATTNCCTTCTCCCATNTNNGCNTTGATCACGTTNTNATCCATCCANTNNATNGCATCNTCNNNNTCCCAATCNTNNTTNTGNANCANAACGTCCAAGACATTTCTGGTAGTCATAAACAATGCAAGGAGANTCCCATCCTGCGGACTCNCCCACGCCCAAAATTGCTGAATCGAACCCTTCTAAAATAATCAAAACGGTATCTCCTCTTCNGTGCCNCCAAAGCTNGGCGGNTCTATGCGACTTACGGCCTGNTCATGNGCAGGNATTTTCCACAACCGNACCACNTTACCTTGAATGCGTANTTGTGTTGCCTCNCCGTTGATGTCTCGTAGACGCTGCGCAATCTGGTGTGTCTTGTACACCTTGAAGTTAGCTTTGATAAGGTGCGCTTCCAGATCCTTGAGCCTAAAGTACGTTTCCTTCAAGTCCTCATCTGTCCACGGCCTCTTGAGCAAGATCTGCTCCTTTTCATCCGCCGCTTGATGCCCTGTACAAAACTCCTCAAGGTGATCCGCAAACTGCCCGTTAACGCTCACATCCTGACTGACCTCTATGACATGACCTTCAGTGTCACTCATTTCGTTAAGCAGAGCGTTGATACGCTGCTCCCATTGCGCTTTTTGGACTGTTCGAGGAAAAAAGTTCAACTGCTCAACACAAGCCTTCTGGAAGGCTGACTGAACCATCAAATCGTCTGTGCCCAGTTCCAACGGCTTGCCCTGTACGTCCAAGAACCACACCGGCGGTACGCTGTTGTACTTGCGTAGGTTGGCTATCTGCACGCCTGACGTTGCAGCATCGATACCAAACTTACGTGTTTTGCAAAGCTCAGAGTTGCAGTATGCGTTGATCGGGGCATCGCGGCACTTGTACGCGTAGTCCTTGCGCTCTAGCTGCTTGGCCACCGTGTTGACTTCACCCAGCGGCAGCGGTGGGTGAATGTAATTCATGTTGTGCGTCAGGATCTCGGATTCCCACGTCTCGGGGTGAGATTTACGCAGGTAAACGCCTAAATTGAACAAGCCGTTGTTTCGAGCGCCTTCGCCGATGCCCTCTTTGCAAAGGATCTGCAAACAAGGTGGACCGTCTGGTATNGGTAACGCTGCATCCTGCTCCACCACCAAAGCCAGCGCCTCTTCGTGCGTCTGCACGTTCTGGTCCACTAGCTCNANAAACTCNTCGAACGTGGCTGCCGTGCCATCAAGATTGAATCCGTACCGAAGACCGTTCTCGTGGTCAAAGTACGGCATGTTCAGGAAGTTACCGACGTCCCCACGNTCTAGGTTCAANCTGATCTGCTTNGGAAANATNTCACTGCCGCCGTAACCAAGGCCCGCGCTCAACTGTGTAAGCACGTCCTGCATGTCCTTCGCAGGAATGAATCCATCTGTGAATAGAAATACGTGAGCACCGCCCGACTTAGATCGGCACACCACCAACGGTAGCTTGGCTGCTTGGATCTTGTCGATCAGCGCCTTGTGATCAAAATTGTATTGATCAATATCAATGCAGCCCCACCGGCATGCATTGTCCTCATTGATTGGGATGATCCCTATGGATTGCTCACCTGCGAGGTGTTTTTCCCAATGTTCCTTGGTCCGAGGTTCGCGCACCACCGTCGCTTTACCCTGAGTCTTGCCACTGCTGGACTTTGACTCAATCGTGAACGTGCCGTGCGCCTGCTTCAGACCGTCAAAAATCTGTGCGAATTTGCGAATATTCATTATGATCCTTGGTCCGTGCGTGGCGCTTTACTACGGGGAGGGTAGGTAGGAGCGCCTAACGATGGCACGGTCACCGGATTTTATTTACCAAGGAATATCGTCGCCGTTATCCTCTTGCGTCTGTTTTGGCTTTGACGGTGCCGCCCCTGCCTCCTCATGCTTCACCGTTACGTCCCCTGCGCTGATGGCAGTGTGGAACGCTTTCGCCGCTTGGTACGTGTTCGCGTCTTGAATCGGCCCCTCAAGATCGATCTTCCAACCGTGCCATACACCTTTGGAGTTCTCCTCTTTGGCCGTAGTCAGGTTNTAGACGTGTGAGAAACGCGGTGGCTGGAACGGTACACCGTTCGCCCCGACCATGCTGCGTGTTGCAATCATGGTGTTCCACTGACGCGACTTCTTCAGTTGCGTCGATTTCATTGAGATCAGCGCGTTGGATAACGTGCCGTCCTCTTCCATGATCAAGATGTAGTGCTGATGCGTCTCATCGATGTACTCGCCCTTACCGCCCTCGACGTACTCACGGTTATCGTCTGGATCACGACGAGTTTGTGGCCGGGTTTCATCCGGTGTGAAAATCTTAATCGGCGCTCCGGTGCCTGAACCTCGGGGTGCCCACAGCAAGAACCGTCGTTCGTAGTGGCAAGGGATGACTTTCAACGGACCCTTGCTGCTATAAACTTGACGAGACACAGAGTTGACCATGTCACCTAGCTTGGCAGTCTCTGCCAGCTTTTCGTCCTGCTGGAGCAGNTCTGAAGATACAATCTTCAAGAACGGCAGTGCCAAGTCGTCTTGGCTCAACTCCATACCAACCCCTGCGTCTGCTTCAAACATCGCAGGCCCTGCGACAGCGACGTCGCTCTTTTTCTTTTCCGCTACTTTCTTTTCGTCCTTATCGGTCATTTACTTTGCCTTAGTTATCGTTGCTCGTTGTCCAACCCATACGCCAAACAAATCCATGTCTAGCTCCTTACCTTCCTCAATTCGACCTTTGACCCAAGCTTTTAGAGTGCCGGGATGGATGTCTTCCTTGCGCTCTGGCTCCCATTGCTTTTGAGTCAATTCGTCAACCAAGGCTTTTGCTTCGTTGTCCTTCTCCTTACCGAAGCGCACCGTGACGGTGTTTTTGATGATGTCGCCCTCTCCGTGCGCACGCAGCCAATCGAAAGCTTTGCCTTCGTCGGCTTTTTTTATTCTCGCGCCATACGTTTCTTTGATGTCGACCTTGCTGCCGTCCGCTAAAGTAAAATTGGTCAGCCCAATTTCGGTCATCTGGCTGGGCAGATCTTCGTCAGTAAGCTTGAGCAATGTCTGCTTTGCTGCTTTGAGATCAGCTTCAAGATTTTCTACCCGTAACTGCGCGGCTAAGATATCATTGGCTAGCTTTTGGACTCCGCCCAAGCCTTCATTGGAGGGCAGGTTCAGGGGACTTTGGCTGTCTTCAGCCATGAGATCGGAGAGATCTGTACTCATAGTCTTCCTCGTGTTTCGTGTTTCAAGCGGTGTTAGCCACTTCCCAAAGCAAGAATAATCCCATAATATCGCAGATGTCAAACGAATTNAGGCATCGCATGCAATTTAATTTCAAAACTGAGCCTTACGAACACCAGCGCAAAGTCTTCGATGCGAGTTGGGACAGCAAATCGTGGGCCTTGTTCCTCGAAATGGGGACAGGCAAAACCAAAGTCACTATCGACACCATGGCCAAGCTTTACTGCGAGGGTGAGATAAACGCCGCCGTGGTCATCGCACCGAAAGGCGTTTACGGCAACTGGGTGGCAAAAGAAATACCCCAGCATATGCCGGACGACGTGCCGTGCTGCGTGGTCCTGTGGCAGCCAAACCTTACGCAGAAGTTCAAAGCAGAACTGACCGCCCTGACGAACGATCAAGAGCACCTCAAGATATTGGTTATGAACGTAGAGGCTTTCTCCACGAAAAAAGGACCGGACGTCGCAGCGTGGTTCGTAAAACGCAATCCAAACTGCATGATCATCGTGGACGAGTCCACCTCAATAAAAAACCGCACTGCGAAGCGCACCAAAAGCATCGTGAAGGTGGGCAAAGCGGCCAAGTACCGACGCATCTTGACCGGCAGCCCGATTACCAAGAACCCCATGGATCTGTATGCACAGTGTGCGTTTTTGGGTACAGACATCTTGGGCTTCGAGTCGTTCTACGCGTTTCAAGGACGGTACGCGGTGATGAACACCCGCAAGTTTGGTAATCGCAGCTTCCAAGAGATCACCGGTTACAGGAACCTCGATGAACTCAACACCAAACTTCAGACCTTTAGCAGCCGCATTTTGAAAGAGGACTGCCTCGATTTGCCTGAGAAGATTTACATGCAGCGTCAGGTGCCGCTCACAAAACAGCAAGAATCTGCCTACAAACAAATGAAAGAGATGGCACTGGCCATGCTAGAGAAAGGCGAGCTTTCGACAACGCAAAGCGTTCTGACGCAGATTATGCGCTTGCAGGAGATCTGTTGTGGGCATCTGAAAACAGACGACGGTGAAGTACAGGACATACCCAATAATCGTATAAGCGAACTGCTAGAGGTCATCAGCGAGATGAGCGGCAAGGTCATTATTTGGGCAAGCTGGGTCTTCGATATCGGCAAGATCAAAGACGAACTCGCGAAGGTCTACGGGCCGCGATCAGTCTGCACGTTCTACGGTGACACCCCTGTGCAAGAGCGCGACCAGATGGTGGCAGACTTCCAAGATCCAGATAGCGAGCTACGCTTCTTTGTCGCCAACCCTCGGACGGGGGGCTACGGCCTGACACTGACCGCAGCGACCAACATGGTTTATTACAGCAACCAGTACGACCTAGAGATACGCCTTCAATCCGAGGACAGAGCGCACCGAATTGGTCAGACCAAGCATGTTCTGTATGTAGATCTTGTCAGCCCAAACACGGTTGACGAAAAAATTATTGCTGCTTTGCGTAATAAGATCGATCTTGCCCAGCAGGTGCTGGGCGAAGAGGCTAAAAAGTGGCTGGTTTAATTTCTGCCGAAAGGTGATCCCGCAAAACGCGAAGTTTGCCTGAAGCGGTACGGCTGAGGTCTTGGTGCTTGATACCTTTGAGGCGCAAAAAAAGTTGGTTGGGGTGGTCTGTAACTTTGTTGCGGGGCTGCAAACTGCGGATAATAATTCGAAGGCGCTTGCGAAAATGCGCCAGAATTATACGCTGGCTGTCCCATACCACCTTGCATCATTTGCTGAAACATCTGCATCATCAACCGCATCATCCCGGNCATGTCTTGNTGNGNAAATTGCGGCTGTTGTTGAGCCATAGGCTGCTGNAANGATTCAACTGNCGGTCGTTGGATAGGCTGAAATTCTTGCACAGGAGCCGGTTGCGGCTGTCGCCTTTGTGTCTCTTGTTGAACTTCAATTTGTGCGGGTGAACTGACAGACCCGCCGGGTCGCTGGATGCCTGCGATGCTTCCGTCGTCGAGAAATCCTCGCCTAGAAGGTTCTCCGCCAAATTGAGAAGGATCTGCTGTGTATTGTTTCGCTATCTCCAGAGCCTCTGGGTTTTGAGCGTAGAGTTCGTCCATAGCTCTGATATAACCGCCCATACTGCTTGACCCTCGACGCATTCGGCCAGTCACTGGGTCAGGGCCNAAAANNGCCANGTCCATGGTCATCGCACCAGTTGGCTTTTCAGGTACTTGGAAGCCACGTTCTGCAAGCACCTCCTCCAAAGACTTCGGTGCTCGGCTAGGGCTACTTATTTGCCCGAATTGTGGTCCTGACCCCGGACGTATGGCGGCCATCAAAGAGCCAATACCTCGTTGCATCAACACGAGATTAACCCGGCGCTTGAGGTAGCGAAGCTATGCCTTGCTGCTGTATCAGCCCAGACAAAGGATCGTTAGGGAAGAGGGCCGCGAACTGCTGACGCTGTTGCGGGTTTGGCGCGCCTTGGGGAGGCGGTGCGGCCATTTGTTGAGGTAAGGGCTGCTGCACCGGTGGAGGCAACGGGGCTTGCATGGCAATTGGTTCTTCAGCAGGCACAGGATCAAGACTAGGTTGCTCTGTCAGGGCTGCCTCTGCGCCTCGCACGGTGACAGAGCCAAGATAAGTCGGTGAAGCAAGCAGGTTTTTGGCTATACGGACAAAAATTCTGTTTTGCTCCTGCGGAGTAGCACCCGCTCGCATCAAGTCTCGCAAGGTCTCAGCACCCTTTTTGCCGGGCCGCGAGGCGTCGATCAAAATGTCTTTCGCAATGATGTTAGGCAAGTTGATAAACTGGTGTCGTAAAGCTTGAGCACCCGCGCCTGTCGTCTGGATGGTTGGACTCATCCCAATCATTCTGGTGACTTCTGCAATGCCTTGCGCGCCTGCAAAACGAGCAATGAAATCTTTCACTGCTTGGTTTTCTTTGGCTTGCAAAAAATCGTCTGCTCCCGTTGCCAACGCGTCTTCGAGCTTCTTGCCTCGCTCCAAGAACACCTTGAGTTCAGACGCTTGCTCAGTTGGAACTCCACCGTTTTGCTCCAATATTTGCATCAAGCTGGGGCCTTGGCTGGGAAATTTATCTAACCCAACATCCAGTCTCTTGTTTGTCGTGTCAAAAAGGATGTCAGACATCGTATTGAAATCGATTACTTTTTGACCATTAACGGTGTTCAAAGATCGTTTCAGTGCAGCGCCGACAACAGTTGAAAACAAAGCCTCTTTGAAATCTTCTTTTTGTGCATCGTTCACTTGGGCGGTGTTGATGCGTCGTGACAAAGACTTCAGATCCACGTCCGGGGTATCGCTTTCTAAAACCCGTTGGATTACCGTTTCGGCGTTACTAGCCCCTAAAAATTTGCTGAGATTGACTTCTTTGGCGTGAGTTTTTGCGCGTTCGCTGCTTTGCGCAAGCGCAGACTCCAAGGCAATTTTTGCAGTCGCGGCGTTCTGCAGATCTGCAATCAATTCACCGTCTGGGTCCAAAGCCCTGATGACTTCACTTCTTTGATCTAAGAACCGTTGAACATCTTGGTCACTGAGCGTCAGAGCGGTCAACGGCGTTGACTCAGGCTGCAGAGGGTTTTGCACAGTTACCGGTTTTGCCTTTTGCAGCAATTCTGTGCGGAGAAAAGCATCGATGGCACCACTTGCCGTGGCCCGCTTTGCATCCCCTAGATCGATTGGTGCTCCGTCTAACCCGCGAAAGTTAAATGCGGCAAGAGTTTCTTCGACGTTTTGTATCGGTCTCGTGCTGAACAACTTTTTCAGAGCTTCTTCGGGCGCAATCAAGTCTGCACCAATGGGCTTTTCTCGCCCAAGTTGACCAATAAAAGTTCGTCGGAAAACATCTTGATGCGCTCGTGCGTACCTTTCCGCTAAATCCAACGCTTTCAGATTGTCTGAAACAATCCCATCTAACGTGCCGTCTTCAATTCTCTGTTGGATTGCGTTGGTCGCGCCTCTGTTAAGAATAGTGAGTTGAGGGATCGTTGGACCGTCCTTGATGCCACGATCCGCGTCCCGCAGCATATCTCTGACCTTGCTACGAAAAGCCAACAGTTCACCGATTGGCTTAAGTTCTGGCTCATCCGCGACAAATTCGCCAAGGTTAATCGTCCCAATCTCTGCGTCCACGTCTGCAAGATTACGTCGAATCGATTCAACCTCCTTCGCTTGTCGAGCCAGTTTGAGGATATTTGCCCGCACCGACTGAGATAATTCACTCCCCTCTGCGTCGGGGTCATCGATTTTTCTTGAAAAGCCATCGATTACACGATCAAGCCTTGCTTCGTAGCCACGTTTTCTCGGCCCCGGTAGTGTGTCCACCAAGAGATCAAAACGATTGAAAGCTTCTGGATTGTTTTCGGCGGTACGTTGAAAGGTAGCTCCGACCGTATTTAAACGGCTGTTCAACGTTTTTTTACGAGAACTTGCCTCGTTCAAAATGCCTTGCAGTCCGGTATCGGTGCGCAAACCATAGTTGCGTAGATCGGCGATTAGGTCGCCTTTCAACTCTCCTGCTTCAGTCAGCAAATTTTCAACACGTAACTGTCGGTAGGAATCAAGAATCGGGGCGGTACTGACAGTGACCGTTTTGTCTACGGCGTCGTAAAGCTTTCTACGTATTTCCTTGCTTTCTTCGATAGCCTGATCAGCGGCATCGCGTAACAGGACGCCCTGCTCAGTTCGTATTTTATCGACTGTGTCGGTGTCGCTTCGCACCAGTTTGAGTTTATCCGCCGCCTCTGCCGCCGCAGTAAGCTTGTCGTCAAGTAACTGCGTGATACCCGTTTCGAGGGCTTTTTGTTCGAGTCGCCCTGCTTCTTGCAAAAGCTCATCACCACCCGCAATCCGCATCATGTCAATCAATTGACGTAAATGCTCTCTGGATTTGATGCCAAATTCTTTCTGCTCTGCCGTCAAAGCTTGGTTGCCGCGTCGTGTCGAAGCCTCCATGAGCAAAATAAAAGGATCGTTCGTTATCTGTCCCGGCGTAAGCAATTCAGCAAATTCCGGGTCGTCAGCGATTAATCTGTCAAGCTCGTCAGCAAAAGCAAGGGCGGTGTTTTCGCGCACAGGCCTGCCTGCAGCTTCATCCGCTCGCCGTTGGGCCGTTTCATACCCACGCACAATAATTTCGGCAGCTTTTTGCCTGCGTGCTCGATCACCCTTATCTCGGAACCCAAAAAGGTTTTTTGCGGATTCTTTGAATCCCTTTTCTCGAACGTCCTCTCCAACTCGACCCGTGGTTGCGGCCACCGCATCTGCTGCAATCAAGGTAGGTGATGGAACAAAACTGGCTGCGATACCCGCGATTGTTCGAGTCGTGTCGTCGCCGGGATAAAACGCCTCTGAAAAACCCTCCGCAGCGGCAGGGATGGCGGTTGCGGCCAGTTCTTTTAAACCGAAATTTGCAAAATTTTTGGCTTCTTGTACTGCTTTTTGGCCTTTCGTACCGCTGGCTAGTTGTTTTCCTCGTGCTTCTTCACCCACACGAGCAACCACCCTTTCCAAAAACTCTCGCCTGCGAATGTTGCGAGGCACTCCTCCTTCCTCCACAAAAATTTCGCCAGCTTTGTCCAGTATTTTGTTTTTTTCCTCGTTATGTTGTTTGAGTAATTTCTTTGATCCAAAATCAACTGCTTCTGGTATGGCACGTAGGGATAGCTGTGTCGTCGGCGCAAGTGACGCGACGCTTCCGAGGACCTCACCAGCAACCCCAAACGCCCTTTCGCTTGGCAACAATTGCCTCTCATCAAACACTGCCTCTTCTAATGCTTCGCCAGCGCCAGTGAGGCCGGTCGCAATCGCTGCAAGCAAACCACCACCAAGCAGCAGGGGCGCAGATGCAACGCCTGCCGCTCCGAGACCCGCGACAGTTGCTGCTCCGGCCAGTCCAGAGGGCAACCCTTCCACAGCACCTCTGCCAATGCTGCCAAAAAAAGTGCCTACTGGATCTGCTCGCAAGTCATCTGCGCTTCGTCCGATGAGTTTGGACACTACCTGCTCTGTCGTGAAGCCCGCTTCTCTCGCGCCTTCGAAATCAAAATCGGCTTTTTGACTGAGCTTTCGGGCGATGACGTCCAGTGCATCGCGGGAGTTATATCCTTTGTCAGAAAGAGCAACGAACGCGCCATCTAGATCAAAATCAATCGGCTTGAAAGCGTTGGCCCGCGCGGCGCGAAGACTTTGGCGCTCTTCTTCAGATACATCCGCAACACCTTGTGCAAGGGTCGTGGGCAAGTAAGTGAGTGGTATGGCCATTTACTTGAAAAACTTATCTAATTCATCGAAGACTTGTTGGGACGGTTTGAGCTTTGCTTCGTAGGCTTTGATAATGTTTTCGTATTCCGCTTGAATAGAATTCATCTGTGCTAAGTCGGTTTGCACCTTCGTTATTTCTTTCCGGGTCAGGTTGGCGTTATCGAGCAAGTCCTCTTGGTTTTGAATCCCCAAAGCCATGGTGTTTCTCGCCAATTTGAAGTAATCCAAAGCCTCTTCGTCTTGTAAAACCAATGAATCTGCCGGGACCTGCAAGTTTTTCAACATACGTTGAAGTTCAACGTTGTCTTTGCCCGGAATAGCTGCCATTAACGTCGTTGTGGCGACAGTGCCTAGCGTTTCGACAGCTTTTTTGGCTTGCCGTTCGTCAGCACCTATGCCGACTTCGGTGTCAAATAGCACATTGGCGACAGTGTTTGCGATGTTGCCGAAGCCGACTTTGATGGCTTCGCGCGTGCCTGTCGCTTTTGTGATGTCTTCGATATCGCGACTGATGATTGGCTCATAAGTGCGAGGTAACTGTTCGGGTTCTTGTGTGGGAGTGGTTATAGGGAATCTGTACCCAGTAACGGGATCCAGCAAGCCCTGCCCGGCCCCCATATCGACCTCTCCGCCTAACGCGAAACCGGGAAGCTCTGGTACCGCAAATCCCGCTTCTTTGCGCTTGATGATTGCCGCTCGCAAGGCCGGGGTCAACTTTCTTGCGGGCACTTGATTACCGCGATTGTCAATCGTGACGGTGCCAAACTGCTGGTTCAACGCCAAATCGAATCCGGGTATATCCAAACCTTGAGCATAAGCCCGTATGGCATCACGATTACTCAGCAACTGGTTCTGTTGGGCGGAAGTACCCACCTTTGGCGCAGCACCTAGCTGTGTCAATCTATTCAACAAAGCCTCAGATTTAGCTAACGTCTGTCGCTCTTGACGCAAAGTTAAATCTGCTAAATTTATGTAATTAGCAAGATCTTGATCCATTCGAGACAAGAACGTTTGATCAATACCTTGGGCTAAAGCATCACGTTTCAGTTGCTCTATTTCCAACCTTACCTGATTCAAATCTCGTGCTTGAGAAGATTGACCAAACATGCCACCCGTCAAATCGAAGAGGGCCGAATCGGTAGTCGACGGCGCTAAACCTTTTCTCAGTGCAAACTCTTCCTCTGCGAGGGCGATACGTTGCTCTGCTAAATCTTTACGAAGATCTAATTCTGCTTCGGTTAAATCCTCCCGTAGATCTCGGTCTAATTGCGCTTGATCCCCAGTGAAAGCTTGGCGGTCGTCTTGCAAGAATGTCGCGTGGTCTTGACGCTGCTTGTCTCTCGCAGTTTCTATTGCACCGCGTAAATTTATGAACGCTAATTGATTATCTTTGTCCCGACGAAAACGGTCCGCTTGAAGCGCAAGGTTTTGGTCAAACTCGATGTCTATGATTTCTAATTTGTTGTTATGTAACAAGCCGGTCAATTCTTGAGTCCGCCGGAAATCATTTTGTGCTCTGGATTCATCTAGATTCGACTGCAAGCGCCTAATTTCTTTGTCAATATCGCCCTTTTGCTCGGTAAGATCTGTCTGATGTTTACGGTTCAAGTCGGCGTCTAAAGCGTTAAACCCAAGTGTGGCGGCAAGTTGTGCGCCTGCGGAAGTTAATTTCGCTTGCGTTAGCTTTCCTTCTTGTTGCAAGCGCCGTTGATCGATACCCGCTTGTAATATTCCGCCAAACGCCTCAGAGGCTCTGCGTTCCGCCTCTGCACGATCCCTTTCTTCGGCTTCAATACCTGCCTGCACTGCAGCCAGTCGAATTGCTTGCTCTCCTTTGCGCTCTCTGGCTAGGCGTTCGGCAGCACTTTCTGCGTATTGTTGACCCACAGAACCGAGTTGAGCCAAAAATCCTCGCCCGGCCATGTTTTCGCCGGTTCGGGGATCACGCCCGCTTGCAAAAGCGAAGCCTGCTCGGGCCAAGTCTAACGCTGCTTCTCGATCCGAAGCAGCCCGCGCACCTTCAACGTCGTAAGCCTCTTCCATCAATTTGCGATATTCAGCGGCTGCCTCTTCTGCGGATCTGGGCGCTCTTTCTGTAAACGCACGGTCCTGTAAGACCCTGAAATATTCAGGCCCAACAAGATCTTCTAAACCGGGTATGGACGCCAAGCCCCGACCGGCTTGCTCTGCATCACCTAGGATCTGGCTGCGCGCCATGACAGTGCCTCGCAAAGGGTCGAAGGCTGGATCAGTGCCCGGAAAAACACTGCCGCCGTTAGCGAACTTTTTTACGGCACCGCCTTGGTTGAACTGTTGCACCGGCTGGTTCATGGGTTCGGGTTGTCCTTGCGCCATCAAAGCTCCAACGCCTTGACCCATGTCGTCTTCCATCTCGGTGTCGCCGATAACTTGGGCTATCAGACCCCCTACGCCACTGTCGATGGCACCTTCTTCGGTCATCATAATGGTGGGCTGAACCATGGTGAGAACGGACTCTGGAGTTTGACGCGCGTCTGCCTCGCCAACAAAGGTAGCAAGTTCCGCGACACGTGCTTCAAGAGGACGATCATTGCCACGAATTGAGTTGATTAACTCTTCCGTATTAGCGGCCATGTCAATGCCGTCCATGGTTTCGGCTAGATAATCCAGACCGATTGCCTCGCCCTGCTCACGGGCCGCCAAAACGTCTTGTGCCAAAGGATCAAGCGGCTCTTGAGGCATCATCGCCATATCGCCTGCAGGCATCATGGCACCGATACCCCCACCTTCTTGCTTTTCTATGACGCCTCGCCCAATCAAGATGTCCTTCTGAGTGACTTTGCCATCACCGCTAAGATCAGGAAATTTGCTTGCACCACCACCTGCGGCACGGAACATGGGTCTATCCATTACGTTCATTAAAAAGCCCTCGCCAGACCGGCGGCACCTAATGCCAAGCCACCTGCGGTTTGCGCCAAGCTNGGAGATGGCGCTTGTTGTTGGAACACGGCGCTCTGTGACGACGGCAAAGCCTTTGTCATATCGCCCAAGAAGCCTAGCTGCGCTAGCGGTTGGTTGTAGGCTGCCTGTTCTGCTGCAAACTGAGCGTTTAGGACGTTTTGAGCTTGTTGTTGACCCATGCCACCAAACTGTAGCAACTGTTGTACGTCTGCAGCCCTCTGCTGTTGCGCTTGTTGTCCTAGAGCCGCCTGCTGACCGCCGAGGCTGCCTAGCTGCCCGGCTAACTGGCCGCCTTGTAGTGCGAGACCAGCGATTCCTTGACCCATCGCCCCGCGCTGTTGCGCAAGGGCCGCGAGTTGGTCGACGTCTCTCTGAGCCAACTGACCAAATTGCAGACCCAACTGACCACCTTGCTGCGCAATATTTGCACGCTGACCGGCCATTTGAGCCAGAGCCTGCTGTCCCTGCAGCCCGAGAGCGCCTCCAGCTTGTGCGCCCCTTTGTGCGAGTTCTGCTGCCGACAATCCGAGACGACCTTGCTGTTGTGCCGTCTGGGCAGCTTGTTGCGCCAGTTGCGATTGTAGCTGTTCTGTAGAGATACCCAGTGCTGCAGCTTGTTGCGCCAGTTGCGCTTGACTCATCTGCCCTTGTAGCCCAAGAGTGCCGCCCACTTGCGCGCCACGTTGAGCAAGCTGTTCTGCACTCAGGCCCAATTGGCCCACCTGTCCAGCAGCGCGCTGTTGTCGGGCTTTCGCTGCCTCGAAAGCCGCTTGAGCTTGCTGCGCCGCTTGTTGGAATCCTTGTGACCGTAGTTGTGCCCCGGTTCGTGCTTGTTGTTCCAAGACGTTTCGGCCTATTTCAGCCTCTTGGATAGCGCCTCTCGATCCGCCGAAAGCACCTGCTGCCGCTTGCTGCGCGCGTGCTTGATTCAATTGTTTTTCACCAAGTCTCGCTATTTCAGCCTGCTCGGCTTCGATGACCTCTCGGGTGAACGGGTCCATAAACGCTGCAATCCCGCTCGGGTCGAACTGGGCATCACTGCCTCGGAGTTGTCCTATTGCTTGTTGCGTAATGCCACGTGCTCGCCCAGTTGCTTCACCCAAGCCTGCTTGTGCGCCACCTATTTGACCAGCTATGCCTCTTTGGGCTTGACCAATGCTGCGCATGCCTTGGCCTGCGATTTGACCGGCCTGTAAGCCAGACAGACCTGCCTCTCTTTGTGCTCGCTGCGTTGCTGGCATCGCCTGCTGCGCTGCCTGTCGTCCGAGTTGCCCGGCCCGTCCCAATCCTTGTTGCGCTGCAAATACTTGACTACCGACCCCGGCACCGGCCCGTGCTATGTCGGTTGCTGCCCCAGATAGTCCCCGCAGCGCCTGATCTCTGATCCGGAACGGCGCTTGACGCTGGGCCAAAGCAAGCTGTCGGGCTTGCTCTAAGCCTGAAATTCCTGCTTGTTGTTGCGCCAAAGACTCTTGCAGCAAAGGAGCAGAGCCTTGCGCGATCATTTGTTGTGCGGCTTGGTTGGCGCTCAAAGCCCCGCCGAGGTAATCTTCGTATCCGCCGATACCTGACCGTATAATATCGCCTGCGGCAAGTTGTTCTGCGGTGAAGCCCGCGACTCCCTGTGCAGGCGGCTGTATACCTGCAGCTTGGAGGTCCCGTATGTATTTTTGTGCGTCTTGGAAAAGCCCTAGCTTATACGCTTCAATCTCTGGCGCTTCGCGTACAATTTGTTCGGTTATGGTTGTCTCTGCCATCAGACTCTAGCCTCAAATTGACGCATCATTTTGTACATATTTCGCATGCCGTCTTCTCGACTACCGCGACCGGCCCCTCGAACCGCCTTCGCAGTGAAAACGAACTCGCCGTCAGATAGCATGGCGGGTATGTCGTCGGACGTTTCGGTGCCGGGACCTTCGATAGGACCGTTCATGCGTGGGAAATTCATTATTTCACCACCTTCTTCAAAGCCGAAAGGTGGGGTGCTGATCGGCGTGGGCTGAAAAGCCGGTGNCCCAAGATCCGCGCCTGCTGCTCTAGTGATCGTAAATCGTGGCGGGATGTAAGTTCGGTCTTCGTCGAATATTCTATAGGCTTCAGGATTTTCTCGTATCAAATCCAAACCTGTGCGTCGGTCGCTTATATCGACGGGGTCCATCTCTTGCTGCCCCAAGGCACTCAAGCCCAGAACCGCCGCAGCGCCGGGTCCAAAGGTCCTGAAAGTGCCCAACTTCAAATCATTTTTTATGAAATCTTGTATCGCGTCTGAATCGAAAGGTTGACCCTCAGCTTTCAGATATTCGCGTACTGCGCCTGTATCTACTTGACCACGAGGTAAAAACAAGTTTTTAAGCGCCTCCACTCGGCCACCGAGCAGGGCGTCTGACCCTTCTATACCCGTAAAAATTTGTTTAACGCTCTCACCAACTCCCGGCACCTGCAAACTTTCAAAAGTTGGTGCACTTACGTCAGGAGAAACGTCAGGTGTTACGGTTTGTAAAACTGTGTCAACGTCAGAAATAGTTTGCTGCGCTTCGGGGAACAATTCCAGCGATGCATCAACAGGGGGCGGAGCGCCCGGCAATCGTATACCGGCAACTTGTGAGGATGTTGCATCGACTATATCTGCAGGACTCGCAGGAGTCACGACACCAGCGGTGGCATCGGGGACAACCGGCTCGCCGGGCGACAAGAATTCTGTCGTGATAACAGGCTCGCCGGGGGCAGGAACAGTGCCAGCAGCTTCCAACGCAGCATCCATGACAGGAAGATCTGTGCTCAACGCGTCTTCTAATTTAGCGTCAACCTGTGCGGTGGCATCAGCCTGTGGCGTTGCCTCAAGCTCCGTAGGACCGGTCAGACCTATGACATCTGTGCCTTTACCAACCGCCGCAGAAAGCGCGGCTGCTTTCAAAATATCTTCGGGCTTACCGCCACGTAAAGTGGTGCTGATAGCAGCTTCTGTGCCCAGACGCCCGGCGGTGGATTTAGCCCAATCAAATTTGTTTCCGAGTTTCCCTGCAGCGAAGCTTGATATTCCGCCTATTGCGGCTGCTTTCAAACCGTCTTTGAAACTTCCGCCTTGAATGACAGCGGAGGCTCCGTCCACGATTGCAGAAGCCAACGGTGCGTTACCACCCAAAGCGACAGTTAGCACGGCTTTTGCAACCACCGGCAAAACTTTTTTTACAACTTTTTTCAGGCCCCTGAAAAGTTTCTTCAAGAAAAACTCAGGTTGGCCGGTGATCGGGTTGATCGAGTTAAGTTCGTTACCGACAACGTAACGCTCTGGCTCGATGCCCATGATGCGCATTTCTGCAAAAAGCTTGTCTTTCAGGGCAGGATTCTGCTTAAAAACCNCCATCGGTATGACAGTCTCGCCTTCAGCAGCGTGGACCATGTACTCGTCTTCGTTGCGGCCATATTCAGCTAACTTGTCAGCTATTTTTACAACGTTCGTAATACCTTTGGGTGGCACCTCATCATCGTCGTCGGCCCAAGAGCCGGTTTCGGCGGTCAAAAAGGTAGCAATACCGCCTTCGGGTATAGGAACCTGATCGAGTTCATCGAAGTCGTCGTATTTAAGTGCAGCTTGTCCCATGTCCCGAGTATACGCCTTTTTTATTTGCTAAAACTAATTCAACCGCTGATATTTACCACGATAGATCCATTTGTGATGACTTGAACTGCCCCCACTTCGCCAACGGCTTCTAGCTTAGAAACCGTGAAAGGTACAGGGTCCGAGAGGTTCACCCACTCATTGCCTGTGTATAACTGTAATCGTCCCACCGAAGGGTTCCAAATCAAAGCCCCTGCGTCAAATTTCAGTTCGTCTCTGTCCTTTGTCGTAAATTGTGGCGTCGCATCTGGATCGAAAGCATCTAAACTGATCTCCAGCAACCGCACCGTGCGGTTAAAAGTAGTACCGTCAACAGAGTCACCGTTCGGTACGAAGGGTAGTCTGCCCTGCAGTAGCTTGCTCATCTTCGACCGTTCGGTTGTAAGTCAAGTCTCGTACCACCAATACGGAAACCCACGCCAGTTCTGACACCAACATCCCCATCGTCATCAGATTCGAAACGCACGACTGCTTGTCTGCCGCGAGCACGAGTGTCGATTTTCGTTGTACTAGCCGTAAAAGACGTCGTTTGGTCCGTGGTCAGTGAGTCGCCGGGAAAGTTACGTGCCTTGATTACCAGATTGATCTGCTGTGTGCTGCCAGAATCTCCAGTAAACTTGACGTCCGGTATGCAACGTCGGATAAANTGAAACTGCTCTCCGTCCCCTAGATCGAAATCTGCGCTTTCGATAAAGACGTTGTCCATCGGTGAGCCATCGTCATCGAAACCGGTCTCATGAGAGAAAATGTAGCTTGTGTCGCTGGATTTGCCTGCCGCTCTGGGGAAACTTTCCAAGCCTTCATCCAGCCAAGCAGTGCGTGAAAGGTTCCCAATCGCCCAAGTGCGCTCAACGTAATTGTATGTGACGTACCGGTCGATGACGTTCGTCGCAGCAGAACAGTAAAACCAGCCAACCTCGTCAAATTGCTTGTTCAGGAAGCCAAAAAATTGGAACGATTGACCCTCGTTGATGTCGTCAAAAACGTAAGAGCGAACGCTGCAGGGAACGGGCGTCACACTACCTTGGTATTGGTAAAAACCTTTTTTGTCCATCCAAAACACGCCAGCAGGAGTGTTAACAGCCGCGTTTGGGCCAACTAAGCTGACGCCTTCGTTGATGAGATTCAGGCCAAATGTCAAAGGCGGCCCGATGAATTGTAGGCTGTAAAGTGCCACGTCAGTCCAGATGAGGGTCTCTTGTCTAGCTCGAAGGCCGCCAATGATCTGTGATCCAGCAGAGCAGCGAAGAGAACCGGCTGTATTTGTNGACGTCGGGAACCACTCTGCGGGGTTTTCTTGATCTGAAAACGCGACAAGTAAGGGATCGGATGTGCCTGTTCTTGCCGTTGCTGTATCATTGATTGGATCTGCGCCCAACGCAATGACATGACGGTCCACGTCAGAGACAAGGACTTGAAGGGCGACCGTGGGCGTAAAATTGGCACCAGATAAATCAGCGATATCTACTGCTCGGTCTGTGCCCAAAGTTTTGGCACTCGTATCCCAGTAGTAAATGCGTCCCGCCCGCACATTGGCAATTAGGTCTTCGCCAAAACTGTCCAATGACCAAAGCCGCAACTGATTCAAAGAACTCAAGGCACTCGAAGAACCCCACGTCCCAGAACCCCAAGCACCAGCACCCCAACCTGTGCCATCTACAAATACGTCCAACCC
>FUFK010038937.1_pt1 | contig 28031 bp, 10 predicted proteins | sample 1021851 | NCBI WGS metagenome assembly FUFK01 (sample SAMEA51879418, study PRJEB19060) | metagenome
AATCATGAACACATCCGTAGCTGATGCACCCAATGTACCATCGAAATATTCCTCAGGAAATCCAATCGGAAGAAGAATCCACACGATGGCAGCACCTGCGACCATGCCGATTGGAACAAGTGCGAAACAGATGGATTCGACTCGATTGAGGTGTTGATTGAACAACGAGGAATCCTTCCGAGAAGCCCCAAGGACGGGAAGCAAGGCAGCTCGCATCGCTTGAGGAACAAGCAATCCAGCCAACCAAGCCAGTTGGGCGACGTGGAACAAAGCAACCTCATCGTAGCCCAATTCACTCGCAAGGATGAATTTCTCAATTCGGATGACATAGGGTAGGACACCGAGTGTGATGGCAAAGGGGAGCGCTGCAAGGAGGATGCTCTTCTTGCTGATCCAATCAGCGCCCAATTCTGCTGAATCGGTTCGTTCACCGCTCTTCGCACAGACGCTATATGCCCCCAAGAGTGCGATGGATAAGCCAAGAATGGCTCCGAAGAGGAAGATGGTTGCATAGGCAACAACATCTGTAGAATTTATCAGGAAAAGAATTCCATAACCTACTGTTGTTGCAATGCGCTCGATGACCTTGGTCAGCGATTCAAAGCGTGCATCTCCGGCAGCACGCAGCGCTGTTCGTGGCGCATAAGAAGCGATGTGAACCAGAGCAACGCCTGCTCCAATCAGCATCAGCGTGTCGTGAACACTCTGCATCAATGTGATTGATACGCTGATGGGAACGAAGAAGATAACAGCGATACCTTGGAAGCGATAGATGCGCATCATCCCTGACCAAATGGCCGATGGTTTTCGTGGACCATCACGAGCGAGCAATGTTGGCAATCCTAAATCGAGCAGCAGGAACAAAGTTGCAAACAGATCGATGGCGATGACAAACAGGCCATACGATTCTGAGAGCAGGGCACGTGCAAGAATCAGTTGTCCAACAAATGCGAGGAGAACTGCGACCACGTCAGCAGAGGCCAACCATATACTGTCGCGACCAAACGATGGTCGACGATCACGGTTGCTCATGGATTGCTCGAATCCTTGAGGATGCATGAATCAATGGGTTCATGCATACTTTTGCCAATCGGTTCCGTTCCACCACATAGTACCACCATCGGACATGCGTCGCCAGGTGTAACCNCTGTCATCGGTCCACTGTTGCAAGACTTCAGGCAATTGAACCGCTGCTTGAGACGCTTGGGTTTGTGCCACAGCCTGAGCAGGTTGCGCTGCTTGTACTTGAGCAACCGGTTGTGCGGGTTGAGCCTGCTCAACTTGAACGGGTTGGAACGGTGAAGATTGCTGAGGTGCGTACTGAGACGTATAGGTCTGTTGTGCAGCCTGCTGTGGCTCATAGGAATAGGTCGTTGCAGGTTGAGCAATCGTGTTCAATCCTTCTTGAGCGAAATCTTTGGTTTCAACACCAGACGATGGTCGTCGCCCTCGTACGAAAAGAAGGCCGCCAATCGCTCCCAGGAGAACGACGGCACCAACAATGGAGAGAATCAAGACGAGATTGTCATCATCTTCCTCGTCGGCCTCAACGCCATCGCCTGTTGCCGTTGGATCGACTTCAGCTTGCGGAATTATGACCTTGTCAATCACATGGATAACGCCGTTTGAGGTCACGACGTCAGCGGTGGTGATGTTCGCCCCATCGATGCCTGTCACAAGCGAAATCGTAGCGTTCTTACCATTGACCATTGGTAACAGCATTCCTTCTGTAAGATCGGAAGAAAGGACGNTTCCTGCGTGAACGTGATAGAGGAGAATGTCGCTCAACTGAGCCTTACCTTCAGGTGTGTCGTACACTGAAAGATCGATACCAGCATCAGCAAAGGCTTGATCGGTTGGTGCAAAGATGGTGAATGGACCCTCGCCTTGGAGCGTTTCAACCAATTCAGCCTGAATCAACGCAGCGACTAGAGATGTGTGAACACCTGTACAGATGGCTGTACGGGTCGCATCGTTTGGTGCATCTGAAGGCGTTAGGACGGTGTCAATCACGTGAATGATACCGTTGCTTGTTGCAACGTCCGGTAGCGTAACGGTTGCATCGTTGACCATGACAGTGTCTCCGACTGTGAAAGCGAGTGGTTGTCCATTGACAGCATCGGCTGAGGTACAATCGCTCAATGCGCTCGAGGGCACCTCTCCGGCAACGACGTGATAGAGCAGAATGTCGGACAAGATTGCCTTTCCTTCTGGAGTATCAAGCGATGCAAGATCAATACCTGCGTCCGCAAAGGCCTGGTCGGTTGGTGCAAAGATGGTGAATGGCCCCTCGCCTTGGAGTGTTTCAAGCAACTCGGCCTGAATGACTGCTGCCACAAGTGAATCGTGGATGCCTGTGCACTGTGCAGTTCGAGGGATATCGTTTGGTGTATCGGTTGGCATGAGTACCTTGTCAATCACGTGAATGATACCGTTGCTCGTTGCCACATCAGGTAGAGTGACTGTTGCACCGTTGACAGTGACTGCATCTCCAACACCAAAGGAGAGTGTGTTGCCGTTGACGGCGGTTGCAGATCCACATTCTTCTACAGCAGAAGATGGAACCTCACTTCCAACAACGTGGTACAGCAAGATGTCCGCTAGTGCGGCTTTACCTTCTTCGTTGTCAAGTGCTGCAAGGTCGATGCCTGCATCAGCAAAGGCTTGATCTGTTGGGGCGAAAACAGTGAACGGGCCCTCGCCTTGGAGCGTTTCAAGCAACTCTGCTTGGACGACGGCAGCGACAAGCGAATCATGGATTCCTGTGCACTGAGCTGTTCGTGGGATGTCGTTTGGTGTTGCTGTTGGGAGCAAGACCTTGTCGATGACATGGATGATTCCGTTGCTGGTTGGTACATCGGTAGCCGTTACAGTCGCACCATTGACCATGACACTATCTCCAACAGTGAACGAGAGCGGGTTACCATTGATGGTGGTCGCAGATAGACAGTCGGTTACGTTCGCAGCAGGAACTTCTCCATCGAGAACGTGGTACAGAAGAATGTCTGCAAGCGCAGCCTTGCCCTCAGGATTGTCGAGGCTGGCAAGGTCAATGCCTGCGTTAGTAAACGCTTGATCGGTTGGTGCAAAGACTGTGAATGGCCCATCACCTTGCAACGTCTCGAGAAGTTCCGCTTGAATGACGCTGGAAACCAACGAATTGTGTTGCCCTGTGCATTGTGCAGTCCTTGGAATATCGTTTGGCGTATCGGTTGGCATGAGGACCTTGTCGATGACATGGATGACCCCGTTGCTTGTGGCAACGTCAGGCATGCTGACGTTCGCATCGTTGACCATGACGCCACCGTTGACGGTGAAAGAAAGGGGCTGGCCGTTGACAGCATTTGCACTCATGCACTCGGTGACAGCAGACGATGGTACGTTTCCTGCGACGACGTGATAGAGCAGAATGTCGGAGAGCGTTTCCTTTCCTTCGGCCGTGGTGAAACTGGCCGGGTCGATGTTTGCGTCGGTGAAGGCTTGGTCGGTCGGTGCAAACACCGTGAACGGCCCGGTGCCTCCGAGTGCTCCGGCGAGGTCGGCTTGGATCACAGCGGCGACCAACGAATCGTGAATTCCCGTGGCCTGGGCCGTGGTTGGAATGTCAACCGGTGGTGTGAGCACGGTGTCGATGAAGTGGATGATGCCGTTCGATGCTTGAACGTCGGGGAAGGTCACGGTGGCCGCACCAACGGTGACCGTTCCACCGCCGACGCCGAACTTGACGTAGTCGCCGTTCATGGTGGCGGTCATCATGCCGTCCTTGAGGTCGCTGGAAGCAACCGCACCGCTGACGACGTGGTGAAGCAAAAGCTTGCCCAACGTTTGGTTTTCTTCAGGGGTGTCGTAATCCTCCAGATTGATGCCGGCGTTGATGAACGCCTGGTCGGTGGGCGCAAACACCGTGAACGGCCCCGGACCCTGAAGCGTGGCCACCAGGTCGGCGTGGGTGAGAGCGGCCACAAGGGAGTCGTGGACGCCGCTTGCAACAGCGTTGCTGGGAATGTCTTGGGTGGCGTCAGCGCTGGCGCTGAGCGGCAGGACGGTGGCGGTCAGGAGGGTTGCAAGCACAAAGGCCAGGATTTTGTTCATAGACCCAAACATCGCGCTTTTGGTTATAATAGGCTGTTTTTCTTTAACACTTTCACGTGCCTTTTCGTTTAATACTGCGCCGCTCCATCATTTCCATTAGGCGATTTTAAGTAAAATAATTGACCAGCTCTGTAACATGTCACTTGCACCCGTTGACTATGATTTTGGAGAACCCGCAAACTACGCCTTCGCAGAAAGCGTGACCTGCGCCAACGATGAAGCCCGAAAAATGTACGTTGAGGCCCACGGCCACATGCTGAATTACAACCACGAACAGGCCATTGCCTGTTTCATGAAGTGCACCGAACTGGATCCCAACTGCGCCATGGCGTGGTGGGGCATCGCTTACTGCGTTTCGTCAAACTACAACTGGTCTCCGGGATTGGGTTCCGGCTACGATCCCATTCAGCAGGCTCTGAAGGTGATGGACCACTGCACGGAACTCGAGCAGGACCTCATCCGCGCGCTTTCAACCCGCCACTCCAAAGAGGCTCGTGATGCGGCCGATCCAACGGTGCTCAACATGGGCAACGACATGGAGTTGAACGTGGCGTTTGCCGAAGCCATGGCCCCCCTCCACGAAAAGTACGCTGGAAACCTGGACGTCACGGCCATTTACGTCGAGGCGCTGATGAACCTCAAGGCCTGGCAACTCTGGGACAAAAACACGGCGACGGGAGAGATTACACCGGCCGACGACAACACCCTGCTGCTGGTCAAGATCATGGAAGAGGCCTTCGAAAGCAGCGAGGAGGCCAAGGTCCACCCGGCCCTCTGTCACCTGTACTGCCACGCCCTCGAACTCTCGCCCTTCCCCGAAAAGGCGCTTCCTGCAGCCGATGTGTTGCGAACCCGAATGCCTGGTCTGGGCCACCTGGTCCACATGCCATCGCACATCGACGCTTGGGTCGGTCAGTGGAAAGAAGCCATTGAATGCAACATCGCAGCCGTGGAAGCCGACGACCACTACGTTGCCACCACCGGAAACGAGTCGCAATTCTACAAGTTCTACCGAATGCACAACCACCACTTCGTCGTGTGGTGTGCCATGTTCGACGGTCAGTACGAGACGGCACTGAAGTACGCTCGAAAGGCCGTCGACACGCTTCCGGCCGGCGACGCCGACCACGGTGTTCAGTTCATGCTCGCCGGCATCATCCCCATGGGCGCGATTTTCCTGGAATCCTACGTCACCATGCCCTGGCACGTGATGATTCGCTTCGGCAAGTGGGACGACATCCTCGCTGAACCCATGTACAGCGACAAGGACGTTTTCCCCGCCACCATCGCCACCCAGCATTACGCTCGTGGTGTGGCTTACGCCTCCAAGGGCATGGTGCCCGAGGCTGAAGCCGAGCAAGTCCTGTTCAAGGAAGCCCTCCAGAACCCTGCGCTCGCCGGGCGCGTGCTGCACAACAACGTGATGTACCAGGATCCGGCCGACGGCCCGTCCATCCTCAACGTCAACGCTTCCATCTTGGAGGCTGAAATCGAATACCGCCGCCAGTTCCTCGCCAAGGAAGCCGGCGAGGCCAGCGATTTCACTGCGGCGTTTGACGAACTCCGCCGCGGCGTTGACCTGTCGCTCAACCTGGCCTACAACGAACCCTGGGGTCAGATGCAACCCGTCCGCCACATCCTTGGCGCCCTGCTTTTCGAGCAAGGCCACATCGAAGAGGCCGAGGAAGTCTATCGAGCCGACATCAAGTTGTGGAAGGACAACATGTGGGGCCTCTTGGGCCTCAAGCTCTGTCTGGAGGCTCGAGGCGATGCACCCGAGGAACTTGCCGAGGTCACCGCCCTGTTCGAAGAGCGCAGCGCCCGTGCCGACATCGTGCCGGCCAAGACCTGCTTCTGCGCTCAGGATGCGCTGGCCAAGAGCTGCTGCGACTGATCGTGCTTTCGTTTGAAGCGCTCGGCGTGGTGCCGACCTTGGATGGCCACGGTGTGGTTTGATTTCCTTCCATCATCCAAAGGGATTAAACTTGGACCTCGTCATGGCGGGCCGTGATTGAAGATCAGTTCGCCGAAGCCTGCGCTAAAGTCGAACGCGTTTACACCCGTTTGGACAACACCACCGTCAGGAAAATCTACGCCTACTACAAACAGGCAACGGTGGGTGACGTCAAGGGCAAACGCCCGGGAGTCCTGAGGTTGAGGGACCGAATCAAGTACGATTCGTGGTCGTCGATATCGGGCATGACGATGAACGACGCCATGCTCGCCTACATCGAACTGGTCGACAACTTCACGTTGGGGTCTGAATCGGTATCGTGCGAAGCCCGCGAGGCGCAACTTGAACGATAGATCAACCCGGCGAACGCGAGGATTTACTCTTCCTCAAGCATCGAGTCGTACTCACGCTCGATTTCTTCAACACGGTCCTGTCCGATGTTGTAGGTTTTGGCCAGCGTCTGAAGCAATCGCCGCTCTTCCTTCGTGATGATGCGGTCGTCCATCGCCGTTTCGTAGGCTTCCAGGTAAGCGGTCTCCTCGGGCGTGTAGTTGGCGGGAATCAACCGACTTGACATGCCATCGATGACCGTAAGAACGGGTCCGCGAAGGCCAAGGAACAGAACACCAACCGCAACACCCCCAATCAGTCCCTGTCCCAGCACCTGTTCCATGAATTCGGTCGCCGTGATGAAAAGAAGAGCGCCCGTTCCGGTGAACATGGCCGTTCTGAACGTCTTTCGCAGATTCTGGTCAATGCCGAAGACCGAATCGTTGAGTGCAGCGTGGACAAACATCAGGGCTTCGAAGCCCATGGCCAGAGGTGTCATCAGCAACGCCAGTGTCCAAATCAAGTACTTGATTCTGTCAAGCGACGAGGCGTCTTCTCCGTACCTCCAGAGGGTGGATTGAGCAAAGGTGGCCATGCTTCCATCGTTGAGGAGTGGAATGATGACCATCAACGTGACAAAGTAGAGCATGGTTCCGGACACCTTTCCGAGGAACCCGATGTAGAGCGACCTCGAGGTAAGATGGCGCGATCGCCCCTCCTCTCCTGCAGCTTTTTCCGATTTCATTGAAGCCCGTATGAAGAACAACGCACCGAGCGTGACCAGCGGCGATGCGAGAGCGATTGCCCACAACCCTCCTGCGGTGCTGTCGTCAACCANGTGAACTTCGTAGTACGCCGTGCACGTACCGATTTGCTCGACGGTTTCGGTCATGAACGGCTGGANGGATCCCCACCATATCTGGAGGGTTGGCTCGACACCCGCCTCAGAGCAGATCAACCACGCTGAATTCGCCATGTAGAACCCGTTGACGTCTCGAACGGACATCCAAATGGCCAGGCCGATCAGGGGGGCGAGGTACCACGCATGTTTTTGCAAGGTTGGATTGAACATGAAACTGAGTTTCTCGATTCGATAGTAGATCGGAATGCAAAGATACAGCAGGATGGCTGCGGTGTGAGCGTAGAAGAACACCTCAATTTTGAACACCCATAGGTAGTCCCACAACCACTCCCAGTCGCTGTCGTAAGGAAAGGCATCCGGGAGCATGAAGGCAGATTTGATGCCTTCAATGACGAGCAAAACCCCCATGAATCTGTTTTCAGTTGACTTTGAATCCGCTTTCCAGACCAGGTAGCTGAGGCTGAGAAGCCAGATGAAAACGCCAACCGAAATCCACGCAATGATCATGCGGAGGCCGTAGAGACTCTCGGCATCGAAGGCGCTGGCGTAGAACTCGAGCGCAGATGCCATGGCGTGGTGGTTGACCTGCCCGGTAAAAGAGATTTTTACGGTATATTACGAGAATTTCCCAAAGAAACGGCGAACTCGAGGCCTCAGGCCGGTCTCAGACCTTCTGCCAGTCCGTCCCGTTCCACCATCGATTGGTGCCGTCGGTCATGACCCGCCAGGTGTTGCCGTTCTCGTCGGTCCACTGCTGGACGACCGAGGGTTCGGCGGGTGCGATCGCCGGTTCTGGCTGGGCCGCCAAAGGCTCCACCACGGGTTGAACGGCCACCGGTTCCACGACCGGCTCGGACGTCACCGAGGAAGCGGGTTGTGCGCTCATGTCGGGCATGCCGGGTTGTGCGCTCATGTCGGGCATCCCGGGTGGCATACCGCCGGCGGCGAAGTCTTTGGGAACGTCTTCTTCCTGGGCGATGCGCTTGCGAAGCACCACCACCACCAGCGCAGTGATGACGATCATGCCCACACCGACGCCGATGAGCATCCGCTGCTGAGCAGCGGCCTCGGCCTCTTCTTCTTCCTTGGCGAGTTGTGCTTCGAGAACCGCTTGTTCGTTGTCGCCCATGCCGTCGCCGTCGGAATCAAGTGTTTCGCTGGCGTCGTTGGGGAAAGCATCGGCGTTGTCGCCCACGCCGTCGCCGTCGGTGTCGGCCCATTCGTTGCTGTCGTCGGGGAACACATCGCCTTCGGTGCCCTCGAGGTTGTCGCCGTAGCCGTCGTTGTCCCTGTCGGCCCATTGCGTTGCGTCGTTGATGAACTGGTCGGGCGAGGTTCCCTGTGGGTTGTCACCGTAGCCGTCGCCGTCGGAATCAGCCCACTGCGTTTCGTCTTCAAAGAAGGCATCCCCGTTGTCGCCGTAGCCGTCGCCGTCGGAATCCATCCACTCGTTGGCGTCGTCAGGGAAGACGTCGGGGTTGTTTCCGGCAGGGTTGTCGCCGTAGCCGTCACCGTCACCGTCCGTCGTTTGCGAACCGTCATCAGGGAAGGCGTCTGCGTTGTCTCCCACACCGTCTTCATCGGTGTCAATGGTTTCCGTGCCGTCTTCGGGGAATGCGTCGCCGTTGTCGCCCACACCGTCGCCGTCGCTGTCAACGGTTTCCGTGCCGTCATCGGGGAAGGCGTCGGCGTTGTCACCCACACCGTCGCTGTCGCTGTCAGCGGTTTCGGTGGGGTCAAACGGGAAAGCATCGCCGTTGTCGCCCACACCGTCTTCATCGGTGTCGGCGGTCTCGGTGGCATCGTTGGGGAAGGCATCGGCGTTGTCGCCCACGCCGTCTCCGTCGGAATCGGCCCACTCCGATCCGTCGTTGGGGAAGACGTCTCCGTTGGTGCCGCTGGCGTTGTCGCCGTAGCCATCGCCATCGGCGTCCGAGGTTTGGGTTGGGTCGTCGTCGAAGAGGTCGGCGTTGTCCCCAACACCATCGCCGTCACTGTCGGTCGTTTCGGTCCCGTCCAGTGGGAAATCGTCGGCGTTGTCGCCCACGCCGTCGTTGTCCGAGTCGGCCGATTCGCTGGCGTCGTCAGGGAATGCATCCTGTCCGTCGAGGACTCCGTCGCCGTCCGAATCCACATCGCCGATGAGCACTTCGTTGCTGAACACAGAGGTCCCAAATTCGAGTCCGTCATGAGGCGTGACCTCGACCTTCCACTTCTCGCCAGCCTTTGTGTCGGACGATTGGATGGTGGTCTTGCCGTTGTGGGCCGTCTTGTGCGTGCCGTCAACGTACCAGTGAAGCGTGGTCTGCCCTGATTCCGGGTCGCTGTCGTTGTCGCTGTAGGTGTAGGTGAGCGTCATTGATTCGTTTGTGGCAGCTTCTGGCGAAGGCGAGACCAGCACGTTGGACACCACGGGCGCATCGTTGGGTGGCAACCCCTCGGGGATGGTGACCTGCGTCGTCGCCCATCCGTCTCCGCTGTTGGCGCCGTTGCCGTTGATTTCCATGACGGCGATGTCAACGATGGCAGCACCGGTTCCCCCCATCGGAGCCATCCAGTCAACGGACCAGACGATGGCGCCGCTGGTGGTGTGGGTTGCGCTCGAACCTTGCTGGTTGACCTGAACGCCCGAGCCGGGGTTCATCAGTTGGCCTTGGCTCACCTCGACGTTGAACCCGCCACCGGATGGATTGCTTGTGCCTTGAAAGGCCACTTGGACGCTGTAGGTGGCTCCCGGAGCGTAGGAACTTGGGAAGTTGTGCGAAACGGTGACGCCGCCCATGTTGCTGTGGCAGCCGCACCCTGAGCCCGCCTGGCTGTGCTTGCCAGAGGAGTTACCTTCGATGGACGGCACCGCAGCGATGAGCAACAGCACGGTGGTCAAGGTGAGGAGACGGGCAAGGGCGTTCATGCCCCTCGGAACGGAGCGTCGCACATAATAAAATTGGTCTGATGTCAGGTGGTTGCCGTTGCGTAAGTGTGCTTCGCTGGGGGACCGCGGCGCGATTAAATAGGGGTGTTTGGTCGGAGGCCTGCCTACGTTTGTGAGGAAGGAGTCGATACGATGCCAAAGCCATGGACCTCAAAGCTGATCATCAAAGCCTTGGGTGTTCCAAAGTGCAACGGCAGCATGGACGCCGCTGTTGAGGACCTGCCCCTCGAAAAGGCCATGGAAGTGGCCCGAGAAAAAGCAGGTCTTGGACATCTGACCGGTGCCGATTTGAAGGCGCAAACTCGCGAGGTCATTGGGACCTGCGTGTCGATGCGTGTGAAGATCGACGGTCACTGGGCCAATGAAGCCCTCGAAATCATTGCAAAAGGAGAATGGGACGAGCGCTTTAATTGAACAATCACGAACTGCGGAAGAGGTTTCGGCCTCGCTGACCGCCGAGGTGAAACAACATGGAAGAAAAAATCAGTGAAGCCATCAAGGCCGCCGTTGAAGCGGCTCCTGACCGCAAATTTGTCGAATCGGTGGACATTTCGTTCACCATCAAGGACGTCGACCTGAAGAACCCGACCAACCGTATCAAGGAAGAGATTCGCCTTCCGTCCGGCCGAGGACGAGAACTGAAGGTCGCCATGTTCGCCGCAGGCGAGGCCGCCACCAAGGCCAAGGCCGCTGGACTGGCCGTTTTCTCCCCCCAAGACATCGAAGATTTCGGCGGCAAGAAGGGACAGGCGAAAAAGGTCGCCAACCAGTACGATTTCTTCCTCTCCGAAGTCCCTCACATGGGGCTCATCGGTCGACACCTCGGTACCGTTCTGGGTCCCCGAGGAAAGATGCCCCGCCCGGTGCCTCCAACGCTCGACCCCGCCGTTTTGGCTGCAGGTCTCTCCAGCACCGTCGTGGTCAAATCCGGCGACAAGATGACCTTCCACGCTTCCTTTGGAACCGTTGAGCAGTCCCACGAAGAACTCCTCGCTAACGCCATGGAGGTGTACAACCGTGTCACGAGCAAGCTCGAGCGCGGCATTGGCAACATTCGTTCCCTGTTCATCAAGACGTCAATGGGTCCGTCGCAACGCATCGAGGTGGTCAATTGATTCCAAAGGTCATGTCCTGGAAGAAGGACACCGTCAACGACCTTTACGCGCTACTGACCAGCGGCGACACCATCGCCGTGATCGACATTCACGGCGTGCCTGCTTCCGCCATGTTTGGCATGCGTGCAGAACTGCGTCAATCCATGAAGATTCAGGTCGCAAAAAAGCGATTGATGAAGATCGCTTGGGAGCGCGCTGGGTACGACTTTGCCGACCTTGAGAAGCTCTACGAATCCGCCGTCCAACCCGCACTTGTCTCGACGTCCGAGATGAACTCCTTCACCCTGTTCACGGAACTGAAGAAGACCGAAGCCGGCCGAGCGGCCAAACCCGGTGACGTTGCGCCTCATCAAATCGTGGTTGAGCAGCAAGACACCGGCATGCCTCCCGGTCCCATCGTTGGTGATTTGAACTCCGTTGGCATTCCTGCAAAAATCATGGGCGGCAGCGTCCAAATCCAGAAGCGCACCGTCATCCTCGAAGAGGGTGAGGTGTTCGAGGGCGACCTCGGTATGATGCTCTCAAAGATCGGCATCAACCCGATGGTGACGGGTCTTCGTTTGTGCGGAACCCTCGAAGGTGGTACGCTCTTCGAGCCCGCCACGCTCGACATCGACTACGAACAATTCGAGCAAGATTTGATCGGCATGGCAGCGGGTGCATTCAACCTGGCCTGCAACATTACGTGGTTCACGCCACAAACCATGCCGACCATCTTGTCCAAGGCCAGCGGAGAAGCGCTGGCCGTCGCTATGGAAGCAGCGATCGCAACCGCCGAGACGCTGCCCCACCTGGTGGCCCGTGCCCACGCCAGCGCTCTTGGCGTTGCAGGCATGCTGAGCCCCGACGCACTCGACGACGATTTGGCCGCCATGATGGGCGCTGCTGCTTCAGCAGCCGCTTCCGCCGCAGCCGCCGTCGACACGAGCGCTTCCGAAGCCCCAGCCGAGGCCGAAGAAGAGGAAGAAGAGGAAGAAGAGGGCGGCTTTGACGGCCTCGGGAGCCTGTTCGGCTGAACAAACAAAAACACATTGAGGTGAAAAAAACATGGAATACGTATACGCTGCTATGCTGTTGCACGCTGCTGAAAAAGAGATCGATGAGAAGTCGGTGAAGGCTGTCCTGAAGGGCGCTGGCATCGACGCAGACGACGCTCGAGTGAAGGCTCTCGTGGCCTCCCTCTCCGGCGTCGACATCGCCGAAGCCATGACCCAAGCTGTTGCTGCTCCCGCAGCAGCCGCTGCTGCCCCTGCCGCCGCTGGCGGTGCCGACGCCCCTGCCGCTGAAGAAGCGGAAGAGGAAGAGGAAGAAGAGGAAGGCGGCTTCGACGGTCTTGGCTCGCTCTTTGGTTGAGCAAGGTCCGATCGCTGCCGATTCGCACGCCGGCTGACGCCGGTTTTCGTGTGAGCGCGGCCTGTCAATCGGTCCTTGTCCACGGGAACACCTCGCCCTCTGGGGCGACGACCGTGAAAGCGCCGCAATCGCACGCACAAAACCCGCCCGAACCCATGAGCGAAAGCCATGCGACGAAAGGGTTCATGCCTTCCCTTCCCTTCGAGCGTTCATGGTCAGGAAGGCGACGCTCGACCTCGAGGTGAGCGTTTCAAGCATCCAAGCCATTCGCCTGTTTCGAGAACTCGCAGAAGAAGCGGGTTGGGCGCTCGAGCGACACGAAGGTTCGCGTCTCGTTGACCGCTTTGCCATCATCATGCCGATGGCCCAATCGGCCCGAACGCTTGGTCTGAAAGTGCTCAGTGGCCCCATGCAGGGCATGGAACTGACCTGCTGGTCGGAAACTCGCGGCTCCAGCGGTGCGGTCAACATCGCCTCCTGGCTGGTACCTGGGGGAAACGACGAACCCCTCTTCCGAGATTTGCTGCAGCACTGGGTGTCAAGAATGGACCGCTGTCCCTGGCGCTGGACGTTTGGGGAGCGCTCCAAAGTGGGGTACCTCTTGCCCGTTTGGCGCCAGGCTCGGCGTCGATTTTCCGATCTCGGTTTCAACACCAAAAAATCGGGTTGGCCCGTCAACACCGAGACCGTTTGGGGGACGGTTGATTCCCTCAATGCGGTTCAAAACTCCGAGGAAGAATAGGCCATGCGCCTCCCCCCATAGGGGGAGGCGGACGGACGCATTGGGGGCGTCTTTATACGGGCGAGTTCTCAGGAAAGGCTACAAGGTGGCGTTATGCTGAACGATTCACAACAACGGAAAGCGCTCGTGCTTTCCTTGTTGATGGTGATGTTGGCCCAAACCGCCTACATTGAGTCCTACCGCGGGTGGACGCTTGCTGAGGCGACTTCGCCGTCCCACCTCAACGCTGCATGCACCAGCACAAGCCGACCCTCCGGGTCGCCAATCCACGTCGATGCGGTGAACGGTTCGGACGACTGGAACGGCACGTGGTCCTGTCCAAAAGCTACGCTTTCCGGTGCATTGAACGATGCATCTGCCAGCGACGAAGTCGTTCTTGCAAGCGGCCGCTACCACGAGAACGTCACGGTCAACAACCTCGACAACCTCCTCATCCGAGCCGCCGACGGTGCTCGTGTGGTGTTTGACGGCACGCAGAGCATCGCCGACGACCTCAACGTTTCATGGAGCACCGCCGACGCAGACGGCGTTCAGGAAACCACCCTTCCCGTTGACGGTTGGCAGTTGTTCCTGTCCTACGACGAACAGGTGCCTGCTCGCTGGCCCAACGCCCAGTTCTCCGACGCCACCGTGTTCAACCGGTCCTACTGGGCGGAAGGCACGCTGACGGGTTCGAACAACGCCTACACGCAGGGTTGGCTCACCGATGCAGGGCCCGAGGCGGGCGTTCACACCGGTCTGAACGAGACCGTCAACGCCACGGGCCTCGACCCCGTCGGAGCGATTGCGGTCATGAACCTCGGCTCGTTCCGATCCAACAGCCGCATCATCACGGATTGGAACCCCAGCAACGGGACGTTTGCTTACGACGGCAACGGCGTGGGATGGAAGAACAAGCACCATGCGTACTTCCTCGAGGGCAAGCGTGAACTCATCGACCAGGACGGAGAATGGTGGTTCAACAACACCAACAACAGGTTGCACTACAAAACGCCGTCCGGTCAGGACGCCAACGATCTGGACCTCCGAATCAAGGTCCAACCGTTCGCCATCTCGGTTGAGAACTCCGATGGTGTGACCGTTCAGGGGATTGATTTCTTCGGGACGACCGTGAACTTCAACGAATGCGACGGGTGTTCGTTCACCAACGCCACCTTGGAGTACCCGAGCACGTCAAAGCGTGGCTTGGGCATCGCCGGTGAGTCGGAGGACGACCGCTGGATGACCCGGTTTTACCGCAGCACCAACAGCTTCGTTGACAACGTCTCCATCACCAACACCGACGGGGGCGCCATTGAATTCCAAGGCTCAGCCGGTCAATCGCACAACAACACGGTGAACAACTCCTACTTCCACGCCATCGACTGGTCGGCCGCCGACCAAAAAGGCTTGATGACCACCATCTACGAGGGTGGCCGAGACATGTACTTCACCAACAACACCGTTCACCTCACGGGTGCTTCCTCCGTGCTGTCCATCGGTGACGCACCCAAGGTCTTCCACAACGAAGTGTGGGACGTCGGTCATTTGCAAACCGACGGTGCCGTCGTGCAGATCATGCAGGGCGAAGCACCCGGAGCCGAGGTTGCGTACAATTGGATCCACGACGTCATCAAGTACGGCGTACGCTTTGACGCCCCCATCGGCCAAATCGGNCAGGGCCGCAACGGCACCATGCACCACAACGTGATTTGGAATGCGGCAGGCGGTCTGATGGTCAAGGGCGACTACCACGACATCCACAACAACACCGTCTTCAACTCAACAGCCAGCAAGAACGACATCATCGCCCTCACCGACGGCGGCATCAACAACAAGAATTCCACCTTCCATCGCAACGCCGTGGACTCGATGGCCGACCATCGCAGCGACGACGTGCACGACCATCCGCTTCCCAACGGCACCCACTGGAGCAACTGGAACGGCTACCTGCAGGGGTACGACGACATGTTTGAGGCCCGCAATCAGATTTCATGCGCCATCTACGAAAACGGGTCGCTGTACTGTTGGGGAAGGAACGACCACGGACAGCTCGGCCTCGGCTACACCAGCGGCCGGGAAGAAGTGCCCCAGTACGTTGACCTTGGCACCGGTCGCACCATCACGTCCCTGGGCATCGATGATTCGGGAGCCGAGGGATGGGCGCCCAACTCCCATTCTTGTGCCGTGCTGGACAACGGTGAACTGCTGTGTTGGGGGGCCAACGGTGACGGGCAACTCGGCCTCGGGAACACCTCAACAAACGGCGTTTGGGAACCGACCACCGTGGACGTGGGGTCGGGTCTGACCGCCCTCAGCGTGGCCGTTGGTAACGCAGCGACATGCGCTCTTCTCAGCGACCACAGCGTGAAATGCTGGGGCAAGAACAATTTCGGCCAACTTGGCCTCGGTAATTCGTCCAGCAACGACGTGCTCACACCGCACGCCGTCTCGTTCAGCGGTTCGAGCAACCCAATCAGTCTTCATGCAGGACGAAATGAGTTTTGCGCACAATTGGACAACGGCTCAGCAGCGTGTTGGGGAGAAAACGCAGAAGGTCAATTTGGGCTTGGCAACACCGCCTCGCAGACCTCACCGATTTCACTCACGCTTCCAACCGGAAGAACGGTGGCTTCCATGAGTGCGTCCAAGGATTTCATGTGCCTGGTCTTGGACAACGGGTCGATTGTGTGTGCGGGGCGAAATGCCGAACACCAACTCGGGCAGGGAGCCCCGTCAACACGAGAAACCTCGTGGAAGTACGTGGTAGGGCTGGACATGGTTGCTCACACCGTTGAGCTCGGTCAAGACGTTGGTTGTGCTCATTTGATCAACGGAAGCATGGCCTGTTGGGGGGAAGATCTGTGGGGCTTGTATGGAAACAGCACGACCTCGTACACGTTGCGGGTTGCCTCGACAGCAACCCAGTACGCTAACTTTGGTAACGGCCGATCGGCGGCGTCCATCAGCCTGAATTATCGGCACGCCTGCGCCGTTTTGGACAACGGCGATTTGACCTGCTGGGGGCGAAATCACAAATCACAGTTGGGACTTGGTACCACGACGCAAGCGTTCATGCCGGTGGTTGTCAGCAACGTCAGTTCACTACGTCAGGTGGCCGTTCATGAGATGTTGGTGGACCCTGCCAACGACGACTTCCGACCGACATGGGGCTCGCAGTTGCACCAACTCAGCGCTGGAGCGTACGATGCCGGCGATGCTGACCCGTGGACCGCCGGCGTTTCATGGACCTACAGCCCGATGAGCGANCCGGTTTCNGGTTGCATGAANTCCCTTGCCATCAATTCCAACAGNAACGCCGTTTTCGAGGACGGCTCCTGCATCTACACGGCTCTTTCCTCTTCATCGTCCACCCTTTCGCTCGAGGTGGGCGTCGCCATGACCCCNNACACGCTGACCTACAGCACACCGTTCCTTGAAGACGACAAGCAGACAGCCGCCTCGTCCGGTGCCGTTGGGGAGGGACCAAACATCGCTCTCGANTCCAACGGAGCCGTCCACATTTGTTCAAAGACCGTAACTTCGGATAACCTCTACTACACGACCAACGCTTCGGGAAGCTGGCAGTCGGTGACCATCGACTCGACTGGGAACGTCGGTGGTGATTGTTTCATCATCCTCGACAGCGATGATGACATCCACATCACCTACCGCGACGACTCCAATAACAACCTCAAGTACGCCACAAAAGCCCTCTCAAGCGCCATTGCATCCAGCAATTGGGCCGTTTCAACCATGGACAACAACGGCAATGTTGGAAACTTTGGGTCGATGGTAGTTGATGCGAACGACACCTTGCACGTTGCGTATTATTCAGGCAACGGTGCTTCGTTGAAATATGCAACGTTGGCTGACGGCAGCACGACGTGGTCAAGAGAGGTGGTTGAATCCACCAACGATGTTGGAAAATACACAAGCATCGCCTTGGATTCAAATGGGAATCCTCACATCACCTACTTTGACGATACAAACAATGACCTGAGGTATACGCACAAAATGGGCTCTTCATGGACCTTCACGACCCTTGATTCCACCGCTCACACAGGGAAAGGTACGTCCCTTGCCATTGATTCAAACGACCACCTTCACGTGGCTTACAAAACCAACAGTACGGAGATTGCGTACATGACCAACCGCTCAGGTTCATGGGTCAAGACCACGCTTGATGCGAACAGCACGGGCAACTGGGGTGTGAATTACATCAACATCATGCTCGATGAAGGCGACGACCCACACGTGGTCTATTCGGACATGGTCGATTACGACATCTTCTACATGTCCAACACGCGTGGTGCATGGGAACGCATCCACGTCGCTGGCGATTCCATCAGCAAGAGTTCGGAGGCGGCGATGGATGAGAACGGTGGCATTCACGTGGCGTACCACATTGACGGATCGTTCGATGACGTTGGCTATGCGGCCGTTCGCAGCCTTGCGCACCGGCCGGTGTTCGAAATCTCGCCCGACCTGCCCCAGGGGCTTTCGCTGGGCGCGGAGAACGGGACCGTCTTCGGGACACCCATGGAGCACCTCGACCAGACCGAGTTCACCGTGTGGGCCAACACCACCCGCACCTCTGCCTATGCGACGTTTTCGATGAACGTGGACTGGGAACTTCAGGCCAGCATCGATTGGATGGAAGTCCAACGAAACACGGCCATCACGCCCATCACCTTCAACTGGACGGCATGGAGTTCCGGCGTCGTGAACAGCACCACCGTCGTTGCCACCACGGGCGACAACGGCAACTACAACGGCATCGTGGTCGACAGTAACGACAAGGTGCACATCGTGTACTATCGCGACGACAACGCCAACCTGATGTATTCAACCAACGCATCGGGTTCATGGCAAATCACCACGGTTGAATCAAGCAACAACGTCGGAAGATACTGCAACCTCGCCATTGACGGCAACGACGGGCTTCATATTTCCTACCAGTACAACAGTGGAAACGCCCTCAAGTACGCCTACAAATCGGCCTCCTCCTCCGGTTGGACGAAGACCACCGTCGACAACACGGGCGGCAAATTCACGTCCATTGCGACCGATTCAAACAACAATCCGCACATCGCCTATCGCGACAGCGGCGGCGACGTGGGTTACGCCACGAAGAGCAGCGGAGGCTCGTGGACCTACGGCACCGTTCAGTCGGCGGGCGACATCGCCTCCACCTCCATTGCCGTCGACGCCGACGACCACATCCACATCGCTTACTACGACACCAACAACAAGGACATGTACCATCTCACCAACACATCGGGCTCGTGGGCGAGAACCTTCCTTGAGGACATCGGCACCAACACGGGAGGCTCGGCCCTCGACATCGCCATCGACCCCACCACCGATGAGCCCGGTATCTCCTACTTCGACATGGACGCGACCTCGCTGAAGTACACCTACTACACCGGCAGCGCATGGTCGGCCACCACCGTTGAGAACAGCGCTGATTACGGCCGTTTCAATTCCCTCATCTACGATTCCGTTGGCAACGTTCACATCTCCCACGAGCGAAACTCTGCCGATGACTTGTACTACACCTCCGACAAAACGGGTTCTTGGGTGAGCACCCCCGTCGACACCACCAACAGCGTCGGAACGTACACCTCCATCGCCGTTGACAGCAACGACGACCTCCACATCGCCTATCGCCACAACTCCTTCTCCAGGACCATGCACGCCACCGTCCAAGGCTACAAGATCAGCAGTGATGCGCGCACCGATGTCTCCGGGGCGACGTGCAGCATCTCACCTTCACTTCCATACGGGCTGGCGCTGAACCAGGGCACGTGCACCATCAGCGGGACGCCGACGTTCCACGGTTCCAACATCACGTACAACGTCACGGCCACCTCATCTTCGGGCGTTTCCAAGTTCGGCGAATTCAAGATGTGGGTGACGCCCATCGCTCCGTCCATAGCCTACACTGGCTCGCCGTTTACGTTCACGGTGGGCACGCCCATTTCGAGCATCACCCCAACCAACACCGGCGACAGCGCCTTTTGGAGCGTGTCGCCCTCGCTCCCCTCCGGCCTCAGTTTGGGTTCGGGCGGTGTCATCAGCGGCACACCGTCGGCCGAAGCCTCAGCGGACAACTACACCATTACGGCCAGCAACCCCGGTGGCGAGTCTTCAGCGACCGTATCAATCACGGTCAACGCGCAACCACCCAGCGGGTTGACCTACACCACGGAGAACATGACGCTGACGCAGGGCGTAGCGATGACGGCCAACACACCCAGCGTGGGTGGCGGTACCGTGTCCAGTTGGGAAATCAGCCCGGACCTTCCCATCGGCCTGACCTTCAACAACACGACGGGCGCCATCACGGGAACGCCAGTGTCCCAGCAAACCACCGCAAAATCCTACACCGTTTGGGCCAACAACTCGGGCGGGTCCACTTCAGCAAGCCTGAACATCACGGTCAACGACGTCGCCCCGTCGGGTCTGAGTTTCTCCCCTGAAAACATGACCCTCACCAAAGGCGTGGCCATGGCAGCCAACATGCCGAGCGTGAGCGGTGGGACCGTGACCAGTTGGGCGTTCAGTCCAGCGCTGCCAACGGGCTTGACGTACAGCCCGAGCAACGGGGGCATCACGGGAACCCCGAGCGTCCTGCAAACCACGGCCGTGACCTACACGGTGTGGGCCAACAATTCTGGAGGGTCGACCTCGGCCACGGTGAACATCACCATCAACGACGTGCCACCCAACACCATCGTTTACAGCGCTCACGATCTGACGTTGGAAAAAGGCACGGCCATGACGACGATCACGCCCGTCATCGGTGGGGGCAACGTGACGTTGTGGGCCATCAGCCCCTCCATTCCCAACGGCTTGTCGTTCAGTTCAACGACGGGTGCCATCAGCGGTACGCCGAGCGTCCTCCAGACGTCGTCGGTCACCTACACGATTTGGGCCAACAACTCGGGCGGCTCCGCGTCCACCCAGGTCAACATCACCATCAACGATCAGGTGGCGTCCGTTTCCTACCCTTCCACCGTCGAAGTTTCCAACGACCGAACCATGACAACGGTCACGCCGACCGTTTCAGGCGGCGACGTCGTCTCGTGGGTCATCGTGCCTTCACTCCCCTCTGGTCTCTTCTTTGGAAGCGGCAACGGCAGCCTTTGGGGTACGCCCTCCGGCCTCCTCGCCAACGCCACCTACACGGTCTTCGCCAACAACAGCGGCGGCTCAACGAGCGTGGCGTTCACGCTCGGTCTCAATTGGACGCTGACGCCCAGCGTTGAGGGCGCCTACATCATCCGGAACGCCTCCATCGGGGCCGACATCACCTGGGAGTGGGATTACGACTCGCTTGAGGCCAGCAACCTCTCCGTCGTTACGGGCGAGTACAACACCTGCGCGATCAAGGACAACGGCGACGTTTACTGCTGGGGTCGAAACGGCAACGGTCAGATCGGCAACGGCCAGATTTCACCGGTCAACACCGCGTGCGGTCAAGCGGGCCACAAGTGCAAGGACGTGCCCACGCTCACCCGCGTCAAGGGTGCCAATGGATACGACGCTGCCGGTCTTGCTTTTGGCGACCGGCACGCGTGCGCTCTGCTCGATGACGGGGCCGTCGTGTGTTGGGGCCGAAACAACGCAGGTCAACTTGGGACCAGCGGTGGCGACAAAGACACCCCGCAATCGATCAATTTGGGTACGGGGCGCACCGCAACCAGCATTCACGCGGGTGGAAACTACAACTGCGCCATCCTCGATGATGCTTCGGTGAAATGCTGGGGTCAAAACGACGAGGGTCAACTCGGCCGTGGCTTTACGTCCTCCAGCGAGAACACGCCNGCAACCATCAATTCCCTCGGTTCGGGGCGCACGGCCGTGGCTCTTGCGACCGCCTTCAGTACGGTGTGTGCGTTGCTTGACGACGGTTCGGTCAAGTGCTGGGGCGACGATTCCGACGGACAGTTGGGGAACGGTGGCTCCGACACCGACATCAGCAGCCCGCCGTCGTCCGCCATCAATTTGGGCTCGGGGCGCACGGCCAAGGCGATCACGGGCGGCGAAGCCCACTTCTGCGCTGTCCTGGACGACGACTCCATCGTGTGCTGGGGTGACGGTTCCAACGGTAAACTGGGAACGGCTTCCGCCACCGATCAGCGAACGCCCACCTCAACAACCGGCTCGTTTGCTTCGGGTCGCTACGCAGTCGCCATCGATGCTGGGTACCAGCACACCTGCGCCATTCTGGACAACGGCGACCTCACGTGTTGGGGCAGCGATGCGGACGGTCAACTGGGTAACGGGGCCACCACGGGCACCAAATATTCGCTTCAGTCGACCGTCGTGAATCTTGGTTCGGGGCGAACGGCGATTTCGCTCTCCGCAGGTGGCAAGCACACCTGCGCCCAACTCGACAACCACCAGCTGATGTGCTGGGGCCACCGAGGCTCTGGACAAGTCGGCGACGGCGGGGGTTACAACAACCCGTCCGACCGCGTCAGCCCCGTAAGCGTGAACGGCGGCCACGCCTACCTCGATACGGGCGTGCTTCCGTCCCCACTCGTCAGCGGCGCAACCTGTTCCATTTCACCCTCGCTGCCCACGGGCTTGAGTTTGACCGGTGGTACCTGCACCATCACGGGCANGCCGACCGTAACGGCCACAAACGCCACGTACACGGTGTGGGCGAACGTCTCGGGTCAGTCGTTCAGCGGTCAGATTTGGCTTGAGGTGGGCCTCAACGCACCGATTCTTTCCTACATCCCTGCGGTTTACACCTACACGAAGGGAACGACGATTTCCACCGTTGCGCCCATCAACACGGGCGGTGAGGTGACGAGTTGGGCCATCAACGCCACCCTACCCTCAGGCCTCTCCTTTGGGACGAGCAACGGCAGCATCTGGGGCACGCCGGACACGGTCACGCCAACCACATCCTACACCGTCTACGCCAACAACTCTGCTGGTTCCTCGTCGACCACGATCACGTTCACGGTGAACGACCCAGCGCCAAACTTCTACTACGGAGGTGCGAGCGGCGGTGGCTACCATCCGGTTGTGCTCTATCTCAATCAAACCATGAATGCCCTTCATCCGACAATGGTGAGCGGCAGTGGCGCCCCAACGTCGTGCAGCAGCTCGCCTTCGCTTCCATCCGGCATAACGCTCAGTTCGTCGTGCGTCATTTCGGGAACGCCGAACGCTACCAACAGCGGTGTCTTCTACACCATCACGGGAACCAACACCGGCGGCAGCGATATGGGTTCGGTCTACATTCTCATCCGCTCCTACGGTGGAGCCTTGACCGTCTCACCCACCACCCGCGAGGGGGCCGTCAACACGACGCTTGCGAACATCACCATGTCGTACACGCACCAAATCAGCAATTACGGTTGGACCTCGGGCGTCAGCAACACGACCACCACCCTCACGAGCGGCCTCATCTACGGCAGCGGCCAACACTGGCTCGGCGTTGACTCGGGTGAACAGGGCGAAATGGCCGTCGTTTTCGCCCACAACGATACGGGCGCCAGCACGCACAGTCTTGCGCTGATGTACAGGTGGAACGGTGCGTGGACGGAAACCATCCTCGACAACGGCACCGACACCGGTCAGCACCCATCGGTGGCGATCGACCGCCAGGGCGCGCTCCACATCGCCTACATCGACGATCACAACGACAAGCTCCGCTACGCAACCAACGCCTCAGGGTCATGGGTCTTCCTCACCCTTGGCGTTTCGAGTTATGACAACGACGACGGACGCGGAACGGCCATCGTGGTTCACCCCATCACCGATGCTGTTCACATCGTGACCACGATCTACGAGAATTCCTCCCGCGACCTCCAGTACCACACAAACGAAGGTGGATCGTGGGTCAACGAAACCATCACGAACACATCGAAGGATGAGGGTCACGATCCGTCCATGGTCATGGACGGCGACGGCAACCTCTACGTCGCCCACTACTGCGACAACGGTTGCAGCGATCTGCGCATGTCCAGCCGAATCAACGGCGTTTGGCAAAACGAGACCGTTGCAGGTGTTGCGAACATGCACGGGATGTCGGGCAACTACAACATCGGCACAACGCCCGAGATGGCCATTGATTCACAAGGGACGCTGCACATTGTCTCTCAACGGTTGAATTCGAAAAACATCTACCTTCACAGCGGTACGCCCGGGAACTGGTACGAAAACCGCAACCTGACGGGCACCGGTGCTCACTGGCCAGCCGTTGCCGTTGACTCCAACGATGCGGTGCACATCACCTACCACGTTGGAACCAACAAGGACATGATGTACCTCACGAACGCATCAGGCTCGTGGTCGTCCCCAGCGTCGATTTACGGCTACGGCGGTTGGGGCAGCGTGATGCACATCGACGCCAACGACGACGTGTTCATTCCCAACAATGCGCCAGGATTGGGCCTGCTCCAAATGACCACGGTCAAGGGTTCGGGCCAGGGGTTGACCGTGCGCCCAATCTACGACGTCTCGCCGATGCTTCCCGACGGCTTGACCATGAACTGGCGCACCGGAACCATCTCGGGAACGCCAACAGAAACGCACACCAACACGACCCACACCGTCACGGTCACGGCTCTGGGAGCGACCACCACCGCAACGTTCACGCTGCTGGTGACGGGCGTTCCCGGTGACGTCTCGTACGCCGACATCACGGGAACGAGAGGGAGCCCCATCGTCTCGGTTTCCCCGTCCTTCTCCAACGGCAGCACGTCGGGCAGCGTGTCGTCGTGGGCCATCAACGCAACGCTCCCGGGTGGATTGAGTTTTGACACGAGCACGGGCGTGATTTCTGGAACGCCCACCGTCGTGGTGGCCGGGGCTGTGTTCACCGTTTGGGCGAACAACTCAGCCGGTTCAACATCGACCACGGTCAACATCACCGTCAACGACGTCGCCGTTTCCTCGTTCACGTACACCGCTGAAAACAGCACGCTCACGCTGTACCACACCATGACCACCATCACCGCAACGACCACGGGTGGAACCCCGACCTCATGGGGCATCCATCCTGCCCTGCCTTCCGGGCTTACCTTCAACGCGGCGACCGGTGCGATATCCGGGACGCCCGAGGTGCTGCAAACCACGACCGTCACCTACACCGTTTGGGCCAACAACAGCGGCGGGTCGTTCTCCGATCAAATCAACATCACCGTCAACGATCATCCACCCGTACCTCTGAATCACTTTGGTGGCAACATCACCCTCAACTTCAACCAAACCATGACACCGCTCGGTGGATTTGAACTCAAACCGGATGTCCTGTCCGCAGGAGAGGACCACACGTGCGCCATCAGAGACGATGGACGGGTCCTGTGCTGGGGTGAAGGAGCATTTGGACGTCTTGGAATTGGAAACCAAAACGACAAGAGTTCACCACAGTTCACCAACTCGTTGGGTTCTGGTCGCCAGGCCATCGATGTCAGTGCGGGAGGACAACACACCTGTGCTGTGCTTGACAACGGCTCCGTCATGTGCTGGGGTCGAAACAACTACGGCCAAATTGGTGATGGAAACCAAGGAGGTAACCGACTCTCACCAACCCACACCGTTGCCCTGCCTCGTGCAGCCGTTGCGGTCGAAGCGGGCATGGATTTCTCGTGTGCACTGCTTGACAACGGCTCCGTCATGTGCTGGGGTCGTGGGGCCGACGGCCGTCTTGGCAACGGAGGAACCAGCAATTCTGCACAACCGGTCTACACCGATCCGATGCCGGGCGGTCGCAAGGCCGTTGCCATCGACATCAGCCACTACCACACGTGCGCTGTTCTTGATGACGGCAGCGTTGCCTGCTGGGGGACGGGTGGCGCTGGTCGCTTGGGAACAGGCAGTGCAAGCGACCGATCCTCGCCCACGCTCGCGAACTACCTCGGTTCGACGAACCAAGCCGTTGATGTCGCCTTGGGGCGATACACGGGCTGTGCGTTGATGTCCAACGGCAGCATCACCTGCTGGGGCTACGGCTATCTTGGAGACGGCAACGGAGAAAGCGGACAGCATTCACCCGGCTCGGCATGGGTTAACCTTCCAACAGGCCGCACAGCCGTTGCCGTTGAGATGGGACGCAAGCATGCGTGCATGCAACTCGACAACGGCGTCGTCATGTGTTGGGGTGACGACCAGTACGGGCAACTGGCAAACGGGAACGGAGAAGTCGACCGAACCAACCCGAGAACGGTGAACTTTGCCAGCGGCATCGAAGCCGTGAGCATCCATGCAGGTCACTGGCACAACTGCATCACCGCCCAGACCAACGAAGTTTATTGCTGGGGCGACGGACAGTCCGGAAAACTTGGCGACGGAGCAAGCACGCAGCACAATTTCGCGGGCGCCGCTGCAAAAACAAACCACTTCTCCGGTTCAAAACCGGTCCTCAACTTTGGGAACATCACCACATGGGCGATTCATCCAGCCCTTCCAGCCGGCCTGTCGTTGGGTTCCACCAACGGCACCCTTTGGGGCGCGCCGACCGCTTCCATCCCACAAACGAACTTCACCGTTTACGGCAACAACTCAGGCGGGTCCTCCTCGTTCGTGCTCAACCTGGGCGTCAATCTTGAGGCACCGGGTCCGTTCCAGTACATCCCAGAGAACAACACGCTCACAAACAACACCGAGGTTTACCTCGTACCTCAGTTCCTCAACCAAACCACCGGAAACGGCTCAACGTGGAATGTGGCCGACATCCACAGCGGCGCCGGCAACAGTGACCCAGGATATTACATGGAAATCCTTGTTGGCGATACCCTCTACTTCTCGGCCAACGACGGAATCAAGGGCGATGAATTGTGGGCGTACAACACCTCGAGCCATTCGACATGGCGAGTTGCTGATATTTTCAGCGGCAGTGGCAAAAGTTGGCCAGGAGCCTACATGCACCTTCTTGTTGGCGACACCATCTATTTCTCAGCCTATGATGGAAACACCGGCCATGAATTGTGGGCTCACGACACCTCCAATCACTCAACATGGCGAGTGACCGACATCAACAGCGGTCCAGGACACAGCTACCCTGGATCCTACATCAGCATGCTCGTCGGTGATACCCTCTATTTCGGTGCCATTGAAACAAGCACCGGCTATGAGTTGTGGGCGCACGACACCTCCAATCATTCCACATGGCGAGTGACCGACATCAACAGCGGTTCGGGACACAGCTACCCGGGGTATTCAACAGGTGATGCAGGGGAAACCCTCGTCGGGGACACGCTGTATTTTGCCGGCAGCGATGGAAGTACAGGACGCGAATTGTGGGCGCACGACACCTCCAATCACTCCACATGGCAAGTCGCTGACATCTACAGCGGCTCATCCAGCAACCCTGGAACGTACATGATGCTCACCGTCGGTGATACCCTCTATTTCGATGCCGCCGACGGCACACACCGCCACGAATTGTGGGCGCACGACACTTCCAACCACTCAACATGGCGAGTGGCGGATATTTACAGCGGAGCGGGCAACAGTAATCCCGGACAGTACATGAACGGGTACGTCGTTGGAGAAACCGTTTACTTCTCAGCCGAAGATGGAAGCGGCGGCACTGAACTGTGGGCCCACGACACCTCCAACCATTCCACATGGCAAATCACTGACATAAGCCCCGGTACAGGAGACAGCAAGCCGGGTGAACACCTGACCCTCATCGTTGGCGACACCCTCTATTTCGACGCCTCCGACGGAACCTACAACCATGCCTTGTGGGCGCACGACACCTCCAATCGTTCCACATGGCGAGTGTCTGATATCGCCGTATCGGGCCACAGTTATCCCGAAACCCCAAGACGAGGAGCAGGGGAACTTCTGGTCGGCGACACGTTGTATTTCTCAGCCACCGATGGAATCGCAGATCATGAATGGTGGGCGCACGACACCTCCAATCATTCGACATGGAGAGTGGCTGACATCAACAGCGGTGCAGGAACCAGCAACCCTGGTAACCACCTGGAAGCGCACCTCATTGGCGATACGATGTACTTCTCAGCCGTTGACGTAAGCATCGGTCGTGAGTTGCGGGCTCATCGACCGTTGAGCATTGATTACAACACGAACACGGGCGGTAACGTCACCACGTGGGCCATCAACGCGAGCCTGCCAAGCGGTCTCTCCTTCGGTACCAACAACGGAACCATCTACGGCACACCGACCGAATTGTGGACGCAAACCTCCTACATGGTTTGGGCCAACAACAGCGGGGGCTCAAGCGTGGCCTACCTCAACATCACCATCAACGATGAGCCTCCCGGTCCGTTCGAGTACATCCCAGAGAACAACGCGTGGACCAACAATTCCTACGTCAACATCGGTCCATCGTTCATCAACATTACAACCGGAAACAACTCAAATTGGCTTGGATCACAAGTGAGATCCGGCGTTATCAACATAGGACTGTACGTGGAATTTGTTGTCGGTGACGTGATCTATTTTGATGAATCTTATGGTGGTGGTCATCTCTACGCTTACAACACTTCAAACAACACTGCTTGGCGAGTGTTTGAAACTGTGGAAAGTATCACAGTATTCGATGTAGGAGAAAGTATGAGTATGATTGCTGGTGATATCATTTACTTCAGTGGTGAGATTTCGGTGGGAGGACAACAATCAAGACTTCATTTGTATGCACACAACACCTCGAATGGAACAACCTGGAGAGT
>FUFK010045188.1_pt1 | contig 28022 bp, 31 predicted proteins | sample 1021851 | NCBI WGS metagenome assembly FUFK01 (sample SAMEA51879418, study PRJEB19060) | metagenome
CTTTATTAAATGAAAAACTAAAAATGATAACCTGTTCAGATTTCAGGATATTTTTAAAAAAAATGATTAAAGATAAAATTGAAAAAGAATGGACAGAAAGTTTTGTTGAAAACTTAAATTTAGTAATGGTTTCAAGAAATACTATTAAGAGAAGATACGAAGATAAAGGGATAGATCTAATTAAGCTTATAAATGATGTAAGTTATTACAGACATGTAAAGAAAAAAGTTAACTCTAGAGGAAATTTAGAATTTCAAGACCAACAATAATGTCAAAAAGATATAGTGGTAAATCATTTAAAGACTCTAGCGTGATGAAAAAAGCAAAGTTAACTCTTAAAGAAAAGAGAAAAGCTAAAAAAGAGAAAAAGAAAAGCAGTTAGTGTCTTGGTAGACCTTCTTTTGTATAAAACTTTCTAAGTTTTTTTAAAGACAAGTAATAAGCACTTTCCCTAAAAGATTTTTTAATTTGTTTTTTTATACTTAGTATTTCATTAAAAGAATTTCTCATTGAGTCTTCTAGACCAGAATTAGTTAAATCAATTTCATCAGCACCATGCACAATAGTATTTATCAACTCTGGATCTGTTTTTGTATTTGTTGTTTTTTCTATGAGCTTTATCAATTCCAACAGTTTGTGTTCTTGATATCTTTTCTCCATTCTACCAAATCTAATATGTGATAAATTTTTAACCCATTCGAAATATGAAACAACAACTCCACCAGCATTTACATAAATATCAGGAAGAACTGTTACTCCTTTATTAAATAATATTTTATCACTTGCAGGATCTATTGGCCCATTAGCGGCTTCAACAATCAGTTTTGTTTTTACTTTCTCAACATTATCTTTGTTGATAACACCCTCAAGCGCAGCTGGGACTAAAATATCACACTCAACCTCAACAATTTCTTTTGGATTTCTAATAAATTTTCCAAGATCATTATTTTCAATAGTTTTTTTAAATAAAACACATTCAATTAGTTTATTAATATCTATTCCATTTTCGTTATATAAAATTCCATTATATTCACCAATTGCAATTATTTTTGCATTATCTCTATTATAAAGCTCATAAGCNAAATGTCTNCCAACGTTACCNAANCCNTGNATAACAATTCTATTATCTTTTAAATTTTCATTTAATTTTGCTTTTTTAACTTCTTCTTTATTTCTAAAAAATTCTCTTATAACTTCTTCAATGCCTCTTCCTGTTGCCTCAGTTCTCCCTGCAATTCCTCCTCCATGTCTTGGTTTACCTGTAACACATGCTCTATAATTAATATCTTCTGGTCTTAAAGATTTATAAACATCTTTAATCCATCCCATTTCCCTCTCCGAGGTTCCAACATCAGGCGCTGGAACATTTATTGCAGGAGAAATAAATCCTTTTTTAATTAATTTCGTTGCAAAAGTTTTTGTAATATTTCTTAATTGATTTTCATTGTACTCATTTGGATTTATTCTTAATCCACCCTTAGATCCACCATAAGGAATATCAACTATTGCACATTTATAAGTCATTAATGCTGCAAGAGCTTCCGTATCATCTTGATCCACAGAATTTGAATATCTTAAACCACCTTTACTAGGCAGAATATGTTCTGAATGAACTGCTCTCCAACCAGTAAAATTTTTTATTCCACCATCAATTTCGACCCCAACATTAACTTTAATTAATGAATGTGTTGCTTTTATATGTTCAAGTAAATCTGAGGTAAAATTTAAATTTTTTGCAGACTGCTCAACGTAATGGTCTACATTCTTTTTAAATGACATTCCTTATTAAATCAATTTTAATTAGTTTATTAAAGAATATTTATGTTCAATTTAGGCTAATGATGNNATTATTAATAATGAAAGTTATAACAAAAGTGTTAAGAAAAAAGTTAATCGAAGAGGAACTAACTTGTTCTTGTTAATAACATCAGAGATACGCCAGATATAAATATTAATATTCCAAACAATTCAATTTTACTTAGTTTTTCTTTAAATAAATATTTAGACGATACGAAACTAAAAAGTATTTCAATTTGTCCAAGTGCTCTAACAAATGATGATTGAATAAGTGTAAATGCATAAAACCAGGATAGAGTGGCTAGAAAACCGGATAGACCAGCCAAACAAGATGTAAACTTATTGTTATATAGTTTTTTAAATTCAGATTTTTCAAAAATAAGAAGGTAAATAGTTAGTATAAAAGTTTGGATAAGTAGCCCAAAAAATAAAGTGCTTAATGCTTTTTCAAAATTAGATGAAATATTTTCTANNGATAANGCNGCAGCTCNAAAATAAACAACACTNANTCCTAAAAANANTCCAGTAATAAGACCAANTAATGTTGTTTTTGAAAATAAATTTTTAATAAAAAAATTNACATCTTTTATAGTCATTATNATNACNCCAGTAGTTGCTATTATAATTCCAATNACACCAGCAGCATTAAGCTTATCATTCAAAACAATGTATTCAAAAATTGCAACTTGAATGACTTCAGTTTTACTTAATGAAGTACCAACTACAAAATTTGAAAATCTAAATAAATATAAGAGACTGAAAGTAAACATTATTTGAAGTACAGAGGCAAAAAATGTGTAAATAATGAAATTCGGATTAGATAAAATTACTGAAATGATTGAAAAATTTTGAAAGTAAAAAAAAAATAATATTGTTGCAAAAGGTAAAGCAAAAACAAACCTAACGTAACTTGATGCAATTAATGAAAGATCTTTATTTAATTTTTTTTGCAGCGATGATCTTAAATTTTGAAAAAAAGCTCCAAAAAACGTAAATATAATCCAATTCATACTTGATTATTTCTATTGTATTTTTTTTAATATTCGAATTTAGTAGTTTAAACTATCAATTTAAATAAAAAACAAAAAAACCAGGTAAATAATATTTTTTTTAAAAATAATTAAAAATGTTTTCAAAAATAAAATCAAAAGATAAAGCAATTAAACTTAAAGAACGTTTAAATAAAAAAGAGATTATAGTTATGCCAGGATGTTTTGACTCTCTTTCGGCAAAATTAATTGAAAAAGANGGTTTAGAAATTGGTTTTATGTCTGGCTTTAGTGTTTCNTCTACNAGACTTGGAATGCCNGATACTGGNTTAATNTCATTTTCTGAAATGGCNGATCAAGTAAGAAATATTTGTAATTCAACATCTATACCAATTATTTTTGATGGTGATACAGGATATGGAAATTCTGTNAATGTATTTAGAACAGTGCGTGGTTATGCTGATGCNGGAGCNGCNGGAGTAATGATTGAAGATCAAAAATGGCCAAAGAAATGTGGCCACACTAAAGGAAAAGAAGTTGTTGATTTAGATGAGGCAAAATCAAGAATTAAAGCGGCAGTCGATGCTAGCAAATTTGGAGATAAAGATATTTTAATTATGGCTCGAACAGATGCAATTGCAACNAGAGGCTTGGATGATGCAATAGAGAGAATGANAGCTTTNTCAGAAATTGGCGCTGATATTTTATTTATTGAAGCAGTAAAATCTAAAGATGATATGAAAAGAATAATTAAGGAAGTCCCAGGTCANCATATGATTAATTTAATTGAAGATGGAGATACGCCTTTATTAGAGATAAATGAGTTAGAGGAAATTGGCTATAAAATAGCAGTCATGCCACTTACTCTAATGAGNGCCTCAGTNAAAACTATGCAGGAATGTTTNAAAAATATGAAGAATAAAGTTTATAACACNAANGTTTCAAAATTNTCTGANTTAANGGATATNGTAGGNTTCAATGANTANTANGAAATTGANGATAAATATAAATAGAGATNANTGTAACTAAAAAANTTCACAAAGTTTACTNAANGCAAACATTCCAGGATCATCAAATTCTTTTGTTTTNTCTTCAAACATTCTTGCTCTACCAATCAAAATTTTTTTTCCTTTAAAATTCTCTAGAGCTTCTAAACAAGCTGATTTAATATCATCATTATAATTAGTACTTTTCTTTATTTTTTTTATTATTAAATCAAGTGTATCTGCAATTGTTTTGTCACCTAGATTTGATTTACCTCTCTCTAAAATTGTCTCAAGAGCTGTTTCAAAAAAACTGATTATATCGTTATGATCACAATGTGTTTTACCTTGCATTTTTTTTGAAATATTCATTAATGAAAATGCTATTAATGTTCCAAAACTAGATCCTGACCTTTTAACAAAAGCTTTTGAGCAAATCATAAAATTTTCACCCATATTCTGACTAAAAGATACTTTATTTTTCTGGATTTCTTCTAATCCATGAAGAATGGTAATACCTAAATCTCCGTCTCCAATTTTAGCATCAGCAGAGTTGAAATCATCGTAATATTTTTTGGACTGGTCAAATAATTTATCCAATATTATTATTAAATTTTCTTTATTTAACATTTTAATTTGTCCAGAATGGACAATAAGAAGGAGCTAATAAATTTTCTTTAATATTTTTGTTAAGTTTTAAAACAGTTACTGACATTCCTGCCATTTCCATTGAAGTTGCATACCTTCCAACATAATTTTTAAAAACTTTTATTTTCTTTTTATTAAAATTTTCGACAACTCTTCTTGATACAATATAAAGTTCTTCAAGTGGAGTAGCTCCTAAGCTATTTATCATTAATCCTATCTCTTGATCAGACAAATTGAAATCAGCTAGTATTCGATTNCATATATCATCTGTCAAATCATTTGCTGACTTTAATTTTTCTCTTGAAATTCCTGGTTCACCATGAATACCCATTCCTATTTCTATTTCATCATCATTAATTTCAAATGTAGGTTTTCCAGCTTCAGGCAATATGCAAGGAGAAAGAGCAACGCCTAATGTTCTAATATTTGAATTAGTTTCAAGTGCTATTTCACAAACATCTTGAAGAGATGCCCCTGTTTCAGCTAGCGCTCCTGCAACTTTAAAAACAAATATCATACCAGCAATACCTCGTCTTTTTTCTTTTTCTTCAGGTTTTGCACTCGCAATATCATCTGCAACTATAACAGTTTTAGTTTCAATACCTTCGTCTTTAACTATTTCACAAGCCATTTCAAAATTCATTACATCTCCACCATAATTACCCAAAATGCATAGCACTCCATTACCATTATTTGCATTACGAATGGCAGACGCTATTTGTTCAACTGATGGTGACGCAAATACAGATCCTATAGCACAACTATCTAACAACCCTTTTCCAACATAGCCTGTAAAAACTGGCAAATGACCAGACCCTCCACCAGTTACTAAACCAACTTTATTTGANGACTTTATTGCACGAGTAATAACTCTCGAATTATCTGAAGCTAGTGAATAAATATTCGGGTGAGATTTTATAAGCCCATCAATTGTCTCATCAACAAAATTACTTGGATTGTTAATTATTTTTTTCATTAAATTATTGTATATTAATTTTAATTATATCAATTAAAGAATTTTATATTAATTTTTGTTTTAATATGCAGCAACAGAAAAAATCACAAATAATAATAATAAGCATTGTAATTTTACTTATAGTATACGGAATTAACCAAATTTTTCAGAGCAATAAACAAAAAGATCGAATTATTAAACATGATATGATGATTGGTGTTTGTGCAAAAAATAAAGCAAGTGTTGAGTCAAATAATTATGAAAAACTTAAAACTCATGAAGATATTAAATTAGAACTACAGACTAATGAATCTTTCAATAAATTATTCAAAGAATGTGAAAAAGAATTTAAAAAAGCACCTAAAGATTTCAGAGCTAAATGGAATTATAAGGCAAAATGGGACGGTAACTAAACTATAATTTAAAGTGAAAAAAATTTTATTAATTATATTTTACAGTATATCTATTTTTAATTATTCTAGTGTGATGGCTAGCGAGGAAGCAAAATACGATATAATAAATTCAACTGATGTGTATGAAATTCGTAAATACGCAGATCGTTTAGCTGTAGAAGTAGTGAGTACAACTGGAGACAATAGTTTTAGAAAGTTATTTAATTATATCTCGGGGAAAAATGAGAAAAATCAAGAAATTAAAATGACAATTCCAGTAACCCAAACAGAAAAATCTGGAAATATGACGATGCAGTTTTATCTTCCATCAAAATTTAATAAAGACAATGTTCCAGATCCTACAAACTCTGATGTAGAAGTTATTAATATTGAAGGTGGGTATTATGCTGTAATTAGATACTCTGGTAGGGCATCAGAGGAAAATTTTATTAAACATAAAAGTATTTTAGAAGATCAATTAATTAAAGATAATATTCAAATTCAAAGCCCTCCAATCAAAGCAACTTACAATAGTCCTTTTACTCTACCAATTATGAGAAGAAACGAAGCAATGTTTAGGATTGAATATAAAAATTAGAGAACAACTAAATCTAATTTTTGTTTACCTAATCTTTCATTGCCATTTTCTTTCACGAGATAAGTCTCTCCCAAATTCATTGCTAAATTACTCTCCGAATCCATCAAAATCATGTGCATGAAGAACACGTTCCCCGATTGAATTATATATGGATTTCCAGTGTATAGCATTGGCCAATCCATCCAGTTGGGAGAAAAAGTTGCTCCTAGTGAATAACCNCAAGCATTCATTCTTGCATTTTTAAATCCATGATCATCAAATGTTTTTGCATGAATATCAAAAACTTCACCAATTTTGTTTCCAGGTTTTAATTTATTCTCACAATTTGTTAATGCTTCAACACAAGCTTCATGCATCTTAAAATGTTTTTGATTTGCTTTACCGATCGGAATAGTTCTAAACATCGCTGAATGGTAGTGTCTATAAGTACCTGCCCACTCAATAGTTAGCTGATCTTCTTTGTTTAAAATTTGTTTTTCAGCTTGATATCGACAGAGTAGGGCATTTTTTCCTGAACCAATAATAAATTCATTAGCTGGATAGTCACCACCACCTTCAAAGATAACTCTATTCATTTCAGCTAAAATTTTAGCTTCGCTCGCACCAGATTTTGCATATTTCCACACTTCTTCAAGTGCCAAATCAGCTAGGTTCGCAGCCTTTCTAACATATGTTATTTCTTCATCAGATTTTACCACTCTTAGTTTTGTAATTAATTCTGATTTATCCTCAATTGAACAGTAATTTTCCAAAGATTGATTTAATTTAATTGCATTTCTACCAGTCAATCCATAGGCCTCATATTCAATTCCAATTTTTTTACCTTTTAAATTTAACTCATCTAAAATAATTTTTAGATCATCAGTTGGATTTGAACCATCTTTATCAACCCAAATTCTTATATCATTAATAATTGATGTGTTTTGTGCTTGCCTTAGATCCGGTGCTCTTGTTAATAAAATTAAATTACCTTTTTGATCTAAGACTAAAGTTTGGAAAAAAACGTAGCCAAATGTATCATAACCAGTTAACCAATACATAGACTCTTGTCTAAACATCAACAGAGCATCGATGTTTTGCTCCTTCATTGAATTTAAAATATTTGATTTTCTAGATTTAAATTCCTCTTTAGAAAAGTGAAGTGCCATTACCTGATATTAACACTAACAGAGCCAATTTTATCAATAGTACCTTTGTATAATCCTTTTCCNTTGAAGGGNACAACACCTACAGTNGAACCCGTGAAAACATAAAAGTCTTTATTTAAGTTTATTTTTTCTTTTTTAACTTTATTTAAAACAAATCTTAAACAATTTAATGGATTGATATAAACAATATTTGTATTACCATTAACTTTCAAACCATTTTTTTTACTTTCTAATGAAGTTTTTAAATTATTTAAGTTAAGTTTTTTAAATTTGATTTTTTTTCCAACTATAAACTTAATATTAAATCCAAAATCACTACAAATATCTCCAAGGTAATTAAATTGCTTATTTCTTTGTCTAAATCCAACAATTTCAAAACAAGGCCCCATAAATTTTATAAATTTAGAAATATTATTTTTTGTAACTTTACCTTTAAAATCGAAGAAAGATTTCTTTATTAAATAATAAACCTCAACCTCAATACCTTTGGTATTTTTATATATCTTTACGTTTTGACCTGATTTAAGAAATCTTTTTTTAAAAATTTTTGCAATAAAAGGCTCTTTTTCTCCTAGTTTTTTAAGAGCTTGAATTCCTGTTCCACCTGCTTTTATACCTATGGTTTCATCACTAACTTTATCTTCACATAGTTTCCTAACTTTATTAGCTAGATTAATATTTTTACAATATTTTACTGGGATGGGATTTATAAACGTATTTGTATTATAAGCTTTTACTAATTTATTAGCTATTTGATTAATTTCACTTTTCATAATTAGAACTTATTGAAGAATACTCATAGGATCAAGTCTCGTTTGAAACCAATTTATTCTAAAATCAAGATGTGGACCCGTTGATCTACCAGTTGAACCAACTGTTCCAATAATATCGCCCTGTTTNATCTCATCACCAACATTCACCATTATGTCCTCTAAGTGTGAATATATGGTAGATATACCATGACCATGATCCATTATTATTGTCCCACCTGTATAATAAAGNTCATCCTCAGCCATAGTAACAATTCCAGACCCTGATGATTTTATTTTCGTACCTTTTTTTGCTGCTATATCAATTCCATAATGAGGCCACTTAGGTTTTCCATTGAGAATTCTTTGACTTCCATACACTCCACTTATTATACCTTTTACAGGCATAATAAATTNATTGGTAAAAAATGTTAAATCTGAATTAATTGCTCTTGCTTTTCCAATCCTACCATTTTCCTCTTTAATTCTTTTATAAACAGACTCAGGTGGAGTAACTTTATTTTCAGGTAAACCATCTATTCTTTGAATGTTATATTTTCTTTTAAAGACTTTTTTAATTACATTATTTTTTTTTCCATTATTAATTTCTGTAATTTCCAAATCAAATTTTCTATCTCTATCAATCCCAAATACAAAATATCCATCTTTGGATACTTTAACCTGCTTTTTATCAATAAATACTTTTGAACCTATTTTTGCTTTACCTAAAATAAAATGTCCCTGTAAAAACTTACCTTGAAACTCAAGTGCTTGTGTATGAGTAGAGAATATAATTGCTATAAAAAGCAATATTTTCTTCATTATTTAGCTGTCCATCCTCCATCTATAAGAATAGATGTTCCTGTAATCATTGCAGCAGCATCAGATGCTAAAAAACATACAGCAGTTGCAACATCGCTTTCTTTAGCAGCTTTACCCATTGGTATTCCATCAAGGGCAAGTTTTTTAAATTTCTTGTTTTTAAAAAATTTTTTAACCATTGGTGTTTCAACAAAAGTAGGGGCAACAGTATTCACTCTTATATTTCTATTTGCTAATTCAACACCCATACCTTTAGTTAGACCTTCTATACCAAATTTAGTCATGTTATAAACATTTCGACCAGACATTCCCACATGTCCAAGCTGTGAAGACATGTTAATGATAGATCCACCTCTTTTTTTATTCTTAAGCATTTTCTTCACAACTAATTGCGCAACGTTAAAAGCAGACTTAAGATTAAGATCAACAAGATAATTCATGCTCTGTTGTTTTACCTTTTCAAATGGTTCTGGTAAATTTGTTCCTGCATTATTNACCAAAACGTCGATAAATTTAACTTTTTTTAACTTTTCACTTAGATCGCTATAATCCATTACATCACAGTGAATTTTAATTAGTTTGCTTTTTGCTTTTTTTATATCTTTTTCTAATTTGTCTAAATCTGATTTNGTTCTACTTAAATCCTATTATTATTGCCCCAGCNTCAGCTAATGCTATGGCGCANGCTCTACCTAAACCTTTACCCGCTCCAGTAACAAGAGCATATTTATTTTTTAAATTGATCTTTTTTAAATACATTAAATAAGTAATTTTATATCAGTATAAATCAGATCTAAAGCCACAATTAATATTGCAAATAAACCTAACCACGCAATCCATTTGTATTTTTTTATCCAATTTGAAATTAACGTTGCGGCAGTAGCCATTAATATGATCGATAAAACAAGGCCAAACACTAACAAACCATAGTGATCTTTCGCAGCTCCCGCAACGCCTAAAACATTATCTAAACTCATTGTAAAATCTGCAAGTAAAACGGTAAAAATTGCTTTAAAAAAACTTGAGTTATCAACTTTTATATTACTTTCTTCATTGCCACTATTTTTTATGACATCGGTATAAAGTTTGTAAACAATATAAAGTAATAACAATCCTCCGATTAATCGTAGTCCAGTGATTTGGAGCAAGTAGGCGGTAATCAAAGTTAAAATAATTCTTAAAATTACAGCACCTCCAATTCCCCAAAATATAATTTTCTTTCTTTGATCTGGAGGAAATTGAGATGCAACCATTCCNATAATGATCGCATTATCGCCAGCTAATACCAAATCTATAAATATTATTTGTAAAAGGATTGTAATTTGTTCAGGTGAAAACATTTATGAGTTCAATATCATATCTGCACCTTTTTCAGCAATCATTATAGTGGGTGCATTAGTGTTTCCAGATGTGATGTTAGGCATTATAGATGCATCAATAACTCTTAAGTTTCGTATTCCATGGACTGATAATTTATCATTAACGACCGCGCTATCATCATTNCCCATTTTACAAGTTCCAACTGGGTGAAATATTGTTTGAGNGAAATCACTACCAGCTTTAACTAATTCTTCATCATCAGTGATATGTACTCCTGGCCTATATTCCTCAGGTTGATATTTTTTAAAAGTTTCAGTCTCTAGCATAATTTTTCTCACAAGCTTTAAGCTTTTGGCAGCAACTATCCTGTCATCTTCTGTAGAAAGATAGTTCATCTTAATTTTTGGATTATCTCTACTATCATTACTAGTTATATTAATTTCNCCTCTGCTTGTAGGTCTGATGTTTGCNACAGTTGGTGTAATACCTTCAAAATTATGCATTGGAGTTACACCCAATATATCTGTACTTAGTGGCTGAACATGAAATTGTAAGTTTGGTGTAGCTCGTGATGGATCACTTTTAGTAAAAGCACATACTTGACTTGCACCCATTGTTATAGGACCGCTTTGTTTTAAAATATATTGAAGACCCATTAAAAACTTGGAATATAAACTTTCAACATCCCTATTTAGCGATTTAATATTTTTTAATTTATAAACTGGCCTAAACATTAAATGGTCTTGTAAATTTTTACCCACACCCTTTAGTTCATGCACAATATCTATTCCTTGATTTTTAATTTTTTNACTGTCTCCAATTCCTGATATTTGTAATAGATGTGGCGATCCTATTGCTCCAGCAGATAAAATAACCTCCTTGTTTGCTTTTGCATGATTTAATTTATCACCTGTAAAAAAACTTACACTCTCTACAGACTTATTATTAAAATTAAGTTTTTGAACATGGGCATTAACTATAATTTTTAAATTTTTTCTTTTTTTTACNGGATTCAAGTAACCTTTNGCAGCNCTACATCTTAATTTAAGACCAAATTTGCTATGACTGGTAGTAAATTGAAAGAAACCAACTCCAAAATTATCCCCTTTATTAAAATCAATTGTTTTTGGAATTCCAACTTCCTCAGCAGCATTTTGAAACTCATCAAGTAATTTTAAATTTATTTTTTTATTTGCAACAGTTATTGGTCCACTATCATTATGAAATTCACTTTTTCCTAATTCGTTGTTCTCGGATTTTAAAAAATATGGCAAAACATCATTCCAACCCCAACCTGCATTACCGAGTTGGCGCCACACATCATAATCCTCTTTTTGACCACGTATCCAAAGTAATCCATTGATGGATGAGCTTCCACCTAGAGTTTTTCCTCTTGGATATCTGATAGATCTATTATTCATTGTTTCGTCGGGCTCAGTTTTAAAACACCAATCAACTTTTGGATTATGCATAGTTTTATAGTAGCCAACTGGAATATGGATCCACGGATAAGTATCATTTCCACCAGCCTCAAGTAGTAAAACTTTATTATTCGGGTCTGCAGACAATCTATTAGCCAAAACACATCCTGCCGATCCAGCTCCTACAATTATGTAGTCAAAAGTTTCCATAGATTAGAATATTTATAAAAATAATAACTTAATTTAAATTTTTTATACATTTTTTATTAAATAATGTCGAATTCATGCTTGTGTATCCTAATAATTTTTGAAAGTATGCTGCACTTTAAATTTAACTGAGAGGGATAAATAATGAAAAAAATCATTTCAATGTTGTTTGCTTCTTTTTTAGTGTTTGGATTTATTTCGAATGCTAGTGCAGCAAAAACATTAAAGTGTCAGACAGTTATTAGCGCCAAAGGTGATGAGGCGGTAATGTTGAAAGACTTTACTGACAACGTAACAAAACTAACTAATGGGTCTCTTAAATTTGAGATTATGCCAGCAGGAACAGTTGTAGGTGTTAAAGAAACACTTGATGCTGTAGACAAGGGATTAATTGACTGCGGGTTTGCATGGACACACTATTGGTCTGGTGAACACCCAGCAGCAATGTTATTTGGTTCTCCTGTTGCTGGTGGTGGAGTTGGAATTGACAACATAGCGTTTTTATCATGGTTCTTATACGGTGGTGGTGAGCAATTATATGACCGTCTATGGGGAGAGATGAATAGAAATATTAAAGGTTTCATGTTGCAACCAGTTGGTCCAGAGGCTTTAGGATGGTTTCCAAGACAAATCAAAAACATGGACGATTTCAGAACGTTTAAGTTCAGAACTCCTCCAGGAATTCCAGGTCAAACTTATAAAGATATTGGTATAGCATCTGTTGCAATGGGTGGGGGTGATATACTTCCAGCTCTTGAAGCAGGAACTATTGATGCTGCAGAATGGTGTTGTCCACAACCTGATAAAGTGTTTGGTATTCACAAAGTACTAAAACATTATTACTTACAAGGTTTACACCAAGTAGTTGTTAATGCTGACTTTTATATTACTGGAACAACATATGAGAAGTTCACAGATCATGAAAAATTTTCTTTGAAAATGGCTGCTGATGCTTCTTTAATGAGAGCTCTTGCTTACAGAATTAATACTAACGGTTTAGCTTTGAAAGACTTAACTGAAAACCATGGTGTAATTCTTGAAGATACTCCAGCTGATTACTTCCCAGCTTACATGGCTGCTGCAAAAGCAACTCTTGAAAAGAATGCTGCTAAAAATCCATTCTTTAAAGAAGTTTATGACTCTATGATAAACTTTGCTAACACTGCAGTACCATTTTGGTCTGGTGCACAAACATCAAATGCTAAGCTTGGAATGGCTTATGCAAATGAGTTAAAGAAAAAGTAAATTAAATCNATTACAGCGGGCCCTAGGGCCCGCTCTTCTATCTTNACATGAACNANAAAAGTCCAAAACTTGATATTTCAGATGANATGATTGCAGAGAGAAGGGGTNGCTCTGGCAAGATGCCGGAGGATATGCCTTCTTGGATGGCTAAAACAATAATTAATATTGATAAATTTAGTAAGGTCATTGGTAATATTGTTTGCTGGATTACAATTCCTNTNATGCTTGGAATGGTTTANGAAGTATTAGCTCGTAAATTATTTTTAGCACCAACTATTTGGGCATATGACATGAGTAGATTTTTTTATGGTGCACTNTTCATGTTAGGTGCTGGTTATGCTTTGTCAAAAGGTGTTCATATAAGAGCAGATTTTTTATATAGAAATTTTAAAACCAAAACTCAAGGAACAATTGATTTTTGGCTTTATTTATTATTTTATTTTCCAGGTTTAATTGTGTTTCTCTATATGACNACTGGATTTGTNCAAGANTCTATAATGAGAAATGAACGTGGCATGGATACAACGTGGATGCCAATTATGTGGCCCATTAAATCATGTCTTTGGTTTGGTATTGTATTTTTATTAATACAAGGAGTTTCAGAAATTTTAAAAAGTTATTATGCAGCTACCAAAGGAAAGTGGCCTGGAGAAGAATGATTTCACATTTAATTGATCCAGCTATTTTAGGTTTCGTATTAATTGGAGTAATGCTATTTGCTATATTTATTGGATTTCCAATTTCATTCACTTTAATTTTTTTAGGTTTCGTTTTTGGATACTTGGGTTTTGGAAAATTAGTCTTTTATTTAATGACACTTCAATTTTCCATGGTTATGACAGAGCAGACCCTAGCCGCCGTCCCCTTGTTTGTTTTTATGGGCATAATGATGGAGCAAGCAGGTTTAATGGAAAGACTTTTTTCAGCATTTCAAATGATGTTAGCAAGAGTGAAAGGTTCATTGTATTATGCTGTATTATTTGTTTCTGTAATTTTTGCAGCAGCTACAGGAATTGTGGGAGCCTCAGTAACTATCCTAGGAATTATGGCTGCAAAGTCTATGAACAGATCTGGTTATGATGTTAAGTTAGCAGCAGGCACAATAACAGCTGGTGGAACTCTAGGAATATTAATTCCACCAAGTATTATGCTAGTTGTTATGGGTCCAATAATGGAAATACCTGTAACTGATCTTTTTGCTGCAGCAATTGTCCCAGGAATTTTATTAGCTTGTTTATACGCTGCTTACACAACACTTAGATGCTTTTTAAATCCAAAACTGGGACCTCCCATTCCAGAAGAATTAAGAACTACAGATTTAAAAAAACTTTGGCTAGAATTTTTTTTAGGCTTAGTCCCACCTGCTGCTTTAGTTTTTGCAGCTTTAGGAAGTATTTTGTTTGGTTTTGCCACTCCTACTGAGGCTGCTGGATGTGGAGCTGGTGGTGCTTTATTATTATCTTTGGCATATAAAAAACTTACGTTTAAAAAACTTCAAGATGCATTAGTTAAAACTTTAGAAATTTCTGCTTTAATTATGGTGCTTGTTGCTGCCTCTAATTTTTTTGGTGCAGTATTCGCTAGATTAGGAACACCGATGGTTCTTACTGATTTTTTACTGTCACTTGAGATGAATAAGTATCTGATTTTAGGAATGATAATGGTTATGATTTTTTTACTTGGCTGGCCTTTAGAATGGGTTCCTATTGTAATGATCGTTGTTCCAATAATTTTACCACTTGTTGAGGCTTTAGAATTTAATTTAACTTGGTTTGCTATTTTGGTTGCAGTAAATCTTCAAACCGCCTGGCTTTCACCACCTGTTGCCTTATCAGCATATTTTTTAAAAGGTGTAGTTCCAAGTTGGGATCTAAAAGATATTTACTTAGGTATGATGCAATTTATGGTCATACAAGTTATAGGTTTAGTTATTATAATATTATATCCTAAAATTGTTCTGTGGTTGCCTACACTCCTATATGGACAGTAATTTATATTGGTTTAATATATCTTTGTGATTCCAGTAAAAGACAAATATCAACTTAGAAATTGGGAACTTGTATCAATAAATCCAAATAATAGAGATTGGAGTTGGTTTGATTTCTTTAACTTTTGGGCCGTATCAATTCAAAGTATTATTGGTTTTTCACTAATTGCATCCTTATATCTTTTGTACGATTTAAACAGCTTAGTTGTATTAAGTGGTACGTTATTTGCGGGCCTAATAGTATTTTTTTTAACAAATTTAATAGGAAGNATCTCACAAAGTAGTGGCTTACCATTTCCAGTGATCCTTAGACTTTCAATGGGCTTTAGTGGTGCAAGATATCTTGGATTAATAAGAGGATTAATCGGAATATTTATGTTTGGAGTTCAAACATTTTTTATCTCAAAATCTCTAGGATATATTTTTAGGATTGTTTTATTCAAAATAGATAGCCAGTTACTTAATCATGAAATTTTATTAACTTTTTTCTTTGGTTTGAACGCAATTGATTTTTTATCTTTAATACTGTGTTTAATTATACAATTTGTTCTTTTTACTAAAACAGCTAGTTTTAATAAAAATTTTATTAAATTTTCATCAATAATTATTTATGTTGGTCTTATAATATTTCTAATAATTATTATTTCTGAAAACTACGTTGCATTAATCAGCTCTCTAATATTGAGCACAAATACTGAAAATTTTATTTCTAGAAATAATATTTTTCCATTNATTTCAGTTGTGGGAACTATGTTTGCCTATTTTTCAATTCTTTTGTTAAACTTTGGTGATTTTGCACGCTACGCTAAGAGTAAGAGTGAAATGAATAAAGGAAATTTTGCTTTACTATTAAATTTAGTATTATTTTCCGTTATTGCTTTATTAATTTGTTTAGGATCTGATATTATTCTTGCACAAAATTCTATTACTGTTGAAAGATTATTAACAAATCCAAATGATATAATTGTTAAAATCAACAACAATTATCTTACAATAATATCTTTGATGCTTATTTTAATTTCCTCTATTTCATCAAATCTAATTGCTAATTACATACCTTCTCAAAATACTTTAATTAATTTTTTACCCAATTCTTTAAATTTAAAAAGCTCAGGGGCTGTAATTATTTTATTAGCGCTGTTCGTATCTTTTTTCTGGCTATCAATATTTAGCCAAGGACTATCTTTAAGTGTGTTTGATACACTNGCATCATTCTTGGGTCCAATATTTGGCGTTATTATTGCAGATTATTACTTCGTCCAGAATAAAAAAATTAATCATAAGGAATTATTTTATCCAGAAGAGACTACTATATATATTTATAATAGTGGTTGGAATTTAAAGGCATTATATTCTGTATTAATTGGTTTTATTTTCTCAGCCTCGACTATCTGGAATATAAACTTATTAAACCTACAATCTTTTGGATGGCTAATAGGTGCGCTTGTGTCTTATATTTTATATCTACTTTTAAAAAAATAATGAATAATTTTGATCTTAAAAATAAATTTGCAATTATAACTGGAGGAGCCCAAGGATTTGGTTTGGATATTGCAAAAAGGTTTATTAAATCTGGTTGTAAAGTTAGAATTTGGGATATAGATGAAACAGAATTACAAAAAGCATCTAAAGAAATTAATAGTGATAAATTAAGTTATGATGTTGTAGATGTATCAAATTTTACTCAAGTAAAAAATACAGTAGATAAAATAGCTGAAAATACAAAGATAGATATTTTAGTTAATAGTGCAGGTATAACTGGACCCACTTCAGAATTATGGAATTACAAAATTGAAGATTGGTCCAAAATAATGGAGATTAATTTAAATGGTATCTTCTATTGTTGTAAAGTAGTTGTTCCTTACATGATTAAAAATAACTATGGAAGAATAGTTAATATTGCATCAGTTTCTGGCAAAGATGGCAATGCTAATGCTAGTGCTTATAGTTCTTCAAAAGCTGGAGTAATTGGTTTAACAAAATCTTTAGGAAAAGAGCTGGCTTTAAATAATATTGCTGTAAATGCAGTCACACCCGCTGGAGCAAACACAAGAATTTTAAATCAAATGTCAGAAGAGCATGTACAAAGAATGCTTTCAAAAGTTCCAAAAGGCAGGTTTTTAGAAGTTCATGAATTAACTTCAATGGTTTGTTGGTTATCATCTGAGGAAAACTCTTTTTCAACAGCTGCAGTGTTTGATATTAGTGGTGGAAGATCTACTTACTAGGTTTAGATAAAGGCACAATAACTTCATCTATTTGAGCTATTTTTAAATCTTTTGAAATTACAGGTGATAATATAATGATTGACCAATAAATTAAGAGGCTAAAAATTGTAAATGTTTTCACAATTTTTAAATACTTTTAAATTTTGTATAATGAATGTTCAAATATTGACAATTTTTTGACTTTTTAAAAAAATATTGTATTAAAAAATTTCTAGTTTATAGCAAAGACGTGTCCAAAATTTTTTTTAAAATTTTATTGTTTTCATTTTTTTCGATCAGTCTCGCAAATGCTGAAAACATAAATGTGTTTGATTTTACAGAAAATGAAATTCAATCCTTAGAGGTTAGAAAAGTTAGAGGCGCAGATAATAAAACTGAATATTTGCTTGGCTCAAATGAGAATGGCAACTACCTTAAGGCGGTTGCTGATAATGCAGCTTCAGGACTTGGAAAAAAGGTAATTATCGATCTAAATTCTACACCTTTCATTAACATTACATGGAAAATTGAGAAAGATTTAAAAGGAATAAATGAGAAAAGTAAAAAAGGACATGATTTTGCAGCAAGAGTTTTTGTAATAAAAAAAACTGGTGCTACAGCTTTGTCAAATAGGGCCATAAACTATGTTTTTTCAAGTAATGAAAATATAGGAGATAATTGGCCTAGTCCTTATACAAAAAAATCTATTGATAATGTTTTATCAACAACTAATGAAAATTTTAACGAATGGGTCACTGTAAAAGCCAATGTTAAAGAGGATTTTAAAAAATTTCATGATTTAGACGTGAATGAAATAGATGGAGTTGCAATTATGGCTGATACCGATAACTCAAAAAATAAGTCTATAAGTTATTATCAAAGTATCTATTTTTCTTCAGACTAAATTAAAAAATTCAATTTATCACCAGTAATAATTAATTAATAAAAAATAATGTATAGTTTTTTGGTGCTTGTAATATTTATTTTTCCCATTCAAATCTTGGAAATGAGTCGAACACTTTAAAAATACCCTCTGACCATTGATTACAAACTTTAGAATAAGTATCATCTGATATATTTAGACACTCAAGAGAAGCAAGTTTATTTTGATCCTTTTTAAGTATTGCAAAATCTATTGGTGGTCCAACTGTTAAATCACTTTTTAATGTCGAGTCCATTGAAATCAAAGCACATCTAGCAGCATCACCAATTGAAACGTTGGGTTTTATTACTCTATCAAGAATTGGTTTTCCATATTTTACCTCTCCGATAACAAGATAAGGTTTGCTATCAGCTGGTCTAATATAATTGCCTTGAGGATAAACTAAATAGAGTTCATGTTTTTGACCTTGAATTTGACCACCTACAACAAATGTAGAACCTAACAACACATTGTCAGTATTTATCCCTTGTGGCGATGAATGTTCAATATTTAAAGATCCGATGTAAGATGCTATTTGGTCAAAATCTTTACAAGTGTTAAGATTCATTATTCCACTAGAATTGTTTAAATCTTTCTCTAAAGATTTGTAAACAGCTTGTGAAGTACCTAAATTTCCTGATGTTACAATTACTATTGTTCTATCCCCAACATCGTGAGTCATCATTTTTGAGTAAATATTTACATTATCTAAGCCAGCATTTGTTCTTGAGTCTGATGCAAAGACTAATCCATCATCAGTTTTAATTCCTATACAATATGTCATAAGATTAATTAATAACGTTTATTTATCTGTCATATATTTGAAATCGAACATATCTGTTATAACTATTACGCATTTGAAAGTTTATCTTAATTATTAAAGAATTGTCAAATGGTAGGTAAACTTTGGAATAATTACAATGCTAGTAAAGCATACGATGGATACTTTACTAATGAAAATAAACTTAGAAAGCATGCAGTAATAATCTCAAGCATACTAGAAAAATATGGAAAAGAAAAACTTCAGGAAATAGAAAAAAATTGTCAGAGTACAATAAGTGCAAGAGGTATAAATTTTAGAGTCTATGCAGCAAACAACAGGGCCGAAGAAAAAAAATGGCCATTAGATATTATTCCAAGAATAATTCCAAAATCACAATGGAATAAAGTAACAAGAGGACTTAAACAAAGAGTGAAAGCACTAAATCTATTTATAGATGATGCTTATAACCAAAAAAAGATTTTTAAAGATAATATTATACCAAAAGAAATTATTTTTAATTCACCTTATTATGTAAAAGAATGTGAAGGTTTCTCTCCAAAATATAAATCTTGGGCAAACATATCTGGTGTTGATTTAATTAGAAATAAAAATGGTGACTATTTGGTCCTAGAAGATAATTTAAGAGTACCTTCAGGTGTCTCTTACATGCTTGAAAATAGGATGGTTATGAGAGATGTTTTTCCTGAATTATTCACTAGATATAAAGTTTCATCAATTCATCAATATACAAATAAACTCTTTAACTGCATGAATGAATGTATACCAAAAAAAAATAATAATCCTCATATGGTTGTTCTTACTCCTGGAATTTATAATTCCGCGTATTTTGAGCATTCTTTTTTAGCTCAACAAATGGGTATAGCTTTAGTGGAGGGAAAAGATCTGTTTGTTGAAAATGATCATGTTTATATGAAAACTGTGAAAGGACCTTTAAGAGTTGATTGTATATATAGAAGACTTGATGATAATTTTTTAGATCCAAAAGCATTCAATAAACACTCGCTCATAGGTGTTCCTGGATTATTTAAATGTTGGTTAAAAAAAAATGTTGGTATTATAAATGCAATAGGAACTGGTATTGCTGATGACAAAGTAGTTTATTCATATGTTAATAAAATGATTGTTTATTATTTAGGAGAACAACCAATTCTCAATCAAGTTGAAACTTATTTATGCCACGATGAAAAACAAAGAGAATATGTTTTAGAAAATTTATCTAAGCTAGTTGTCAAACCAGCTAACGCTTCTGGTGGATACGGAATAATGATAGGTCCCAAAGCATCAGATAAAGAAAGAGGAGAAGTAGCAGAAAAAATAAGACAAAATCCCAGGGAATATATTGCCCAACCTCTAGAAGTTTTATCAACTGCCCCAACTATTACTGACAAAAATATAGAACCTAGACATTTGGATTTAAGACCATTTATTTTAAGTGGTAAAACTAATTATGTTACAACTGGCGGATTGACTAGAGTTGCTCTTCGTAAAGGAAGTACAATTGTTAACAGTTCTCAAGGTGGAGGATCTAAAGATACATTAATAGTAGATTAATAAATTTCTTATGAGTGTTGATAAAATTAATAACAAAATTAGAATAGATACATGTCTAAATATTTTAAATACAAGTTTAAGATTTACTATGAAGACACAGATTCAGGTGGCATAGTTTATTATGCAAATTATTTAAAATATCTAGAGAGAGCTCGATCTGAAGCTATATATTCTTTAGGATTAACAAATACTAATCTTCAAAAAGATCATGATACATTAATAATCGTAAAGTCTTGCAATATAGAATATAAAAAACCTGCAAAATTTGAAGATGAACTAGAAATAATATCTTCAATATTATCAAAANCNAGAACTTCTTTTACAATGTTACAAATAATAAAAAAGAATGAAGAAATAATATCTGAAGCTACTGTTCAATTAGTAACTGTAAATAAAGAGGGTAAACCAATTAAAATACCTGAAATTTTAAATAACTTATTAAATTAATTTCAATACGCTGTTGAACAACTGCACCATTTTTTTTTCATTTATTCTTCCAGTATTTACATTTCTAGGACTTGGATGATAGCAGCCAATCAGTAATATATTATTGGGTAATTTAAATACCTTATTATGTTCAAATTTAATATTTTCATTAAAGTTATAATTAGATTTGTAAAAGTATTTACAAGCATCAAATGCAATTTTTCCTAGAGCAACTATAACTTTAAGGTTTTTAAGAAAATTAATTTCTTGATTAAAGTATTTAAAACATTGATCTAATTCTTTTTTTAACGGTTTATCTTCAGGTGGAACACATTTTAAAGCAGTAGTAATAAACGCGTTTTTTAATTTCAGTCCATCATCAAGATAATCTGAGTTTGGTTGATTAGCGATTTTTACTTTGTGCAAACACTTGTATAAAAAATCNGACGATTTATCTCCTGTAAAAACCCTTCCNGTTCTATTTCCACCATGAGCTGCTGGTGCTAATCCAACAAGTAAAATTTTTCCATTTGTGTCCCCATAGCCTGTAATTGGTTTTCCCCAATATTTTTCATGAATAAATTGTTTTCGTTTTTGAATAGAAATTTTCGTTCTAAAATTTACTAGTCTTTTGCATTTGATACATTTAATAATAGAANTATTAAGTTTATTAAAATTTTTTTTCATTANATGAAAATATTTAAATTATTTTTACTAATCCTTATATCTTTAACATTTTCAAACCAAGTATTTTCTGAGGATAAAATTTTAGAAAGTTTAAAAGAGGGTGGTAAAATAATATTTATTAGACATGCTTATGCACCTGGCGGAGGTGATCCAGAAAACTTTAATATAAATGATTGTTCTACACAAAGAAATTTAAACGATGAGGGCATTACTCAATCAAAATTTATTGGAGAATTTTTTAAAACAAAAAAAATTAAAATTGATAAAGTTTTATCGAGCGAGTGGTGTAGGTGTAAAGATACTGCAAAATTTGCCTTTAATGATTTTGAAACATTTGATGCATTAAATTCTTTTTATTCTACAAAATTTGCTAAAAATGAGAAAAGACAAATTAAGGATCTTAAGAAATATATAAAAAACTGGAAAAGTAATAAAAATTTAATTCTAGTTACACATTATGTCGTTATTTCATCGATGTTAAATATAGCAGTAAGCTCTGGTGAAATAGTTGTTTCTGATAAAAATTACAAAATTATTGGATCAATTGAGACAATGTGAGTATAATTAAATTATGTCTTCAAAAAGAGCAATGAAACAAGCGCAAAAGCAAAACTACGCACGATTTAAAAATAATTTTTCTTCTAACTCTAATAATCCATTCAAAAGAAAAAATATTAAAAATACGAAATCGAATTCTTCAACTAAAAAATAATTTAAAATTAAATTAATTTTCTTTTTTTTCAGCGTAATATAAAGCTATTGCAAAAAGAGCTGTCCAAATCATTCCTAAAATAGCTTTAGGACTAGTTTCAGCACTCCATATATCTAATACAAACATACCAATAATAATACCTATAACATAAATTATAATTGCTAAATTTGTTTTATTCATTTTATTAAATTCTTTTTAAATAATGACATTCCNTTATTTACCTTGTGATCATAAGACTCTTTAAAACTTTCTAATTGCCATCCATTCATTCGTTCTTGAATTTCTTTAAGATTTTTATTTTTCCACTCATCAGTTGTAGCTGGATCTTTCCAAATTCTTTTTTCTTCATTGTTTCTAGCACAGCCATAACAATAACCAGTTACCGGGTCTGTTCTACATATACTGATACAAGGCGAAACAACCATAATTTTTTTAATATTTTTATACTTTTACACTATTATTCGGATTGGACAAATTAGTTCAATAATATATAAAACTGCATAATTTAACTGGGGCGATGGCGGAATTGGTAGACGCGCTGGTCTTAGGAACCAGTCGAGCAATCGGTGAAGGTTCGAGTCCTTTTCGCCCTACCATTTAAAATTATGAAAGTAACAGTAGAAAATAAAAAAGGTTTACAGAAAGATCTAAAAGTCTTCATCGATAAAAAAACCATCTCCGGATATATGGATGAAAAGTACGANGAAATTAGAAAAGACGTGGTTCTGAAAGGATTTAGACCTGGAAAAGTTCCAACAGAAATTCTTAAAAGACAGTTTGGTAAAGCTGTTTATGGAGAAGTTATTGATAAAGTTTTAAAAGATACAACTACAAAAGCGCTTGAAGAGAATAAAATTAAACCAGCTGGACAGCCTAAAATTGATTTAAAATCTTTTGGAGAAGGAAAAGACTTAGAATATATAATTACTGTAACAGAATTACCAAATATAGATGTTTCATCTATCAACAAAATCAAAGTAGATGATTATCAGGTGAAAATTGACAATACCGAAACAGATAAAAGAATTGATCAAATTGCAAANAGCCAAAATAATTTTAAAGAAGTAGATGAAAAATACACCGCAAAAACTAAAGACTTAGTAGCGTTTGATTATAAAGCAACAGTTGATGGTAATGACTTTGAAGGAAATGAAGGAAAGAATACACAATTAGTGCTTGGCAAAGATTTGTTTATCAAAGGCTTTGATAAACAATTGGAAGGAGTAAAAAAAAATGACACTAAAAAAGTTGAAGTAAATCTTCCAGAAAACTTTCCAAAAAAAGAATTAATAAATAAAAAAGCAGTATTTGACTGTAAAATTAATTCTGTAAAAATTCCTGAAGATGTAAAAATTAATGATGATTTTGCAAAAACATTAGGTGCTACGGATTTAAATAATTTAAAAGAATTAATATCAAAACAAATAAATGATGAGTTTAAAAATTCACTTGATTTAATATCTAAAAAACAGATTTTAGAACAAATAGAAAAACAAAAATTAGATGATCTTCCTCAGAATTTAATTGAACAAGAAGTTCAGATTTTATCCCAAGGAATGAAGGAAGATGAATTAAAGAAAAATAAGAAATCTCTTGAAGAACAAGCTCAAAAAAGAATTAAAACTGGTTTAATTTTAAATGCTTTTGGAGAAAAAAATAATATTAAAGTTTCTCAAGATGAAGTGAATGCTGAAATTCAAAAACAATTTAGAATGATGCCAGGTCAAGAAAAAATGGTAAAAGAGTATTATGAAAAAAATCCATCAGCAATTGATGGTATTAGAGGATCGATTTATGAGGAAAAAATCATCAATGAAATAAAAAAATCAGCAAAAGTAAACAAAAAACAAATTTCTAAAGATGAGGCTGAAAAGATATTAAAAGCTGAAAACGAAAAAAACTTAAAAGAGCAAGAGAAATTAGCAAAACAAAGCACTGATGAAAAAAAAACAAAAGTAAAAGAAAATAAAGAAACAGTTTCTAAAAAACCCAAAACCCCTGCAAAGAAAAAAGTTCAAGCAAAAAAGGTTAGCAAAAAGTAATCACAAGTTGTATAAGTAAAATCGAATCAACTTATGACATCAAAATTATCCGAACAGCTAAATACTCTTGTCCCTATGGTTGTGGAACAATCCAGTAGAGGTGAAAGAGCTTATGATATTTACTCAAGACTTTTAAAAGAAAGAATTGTTTTTGTTGTAGGGCCAATTAACGATACCGTTGCTTCATTAGTAACAGCGCAATTATTATTTTTAGAAAGTGAAGATCCAAAAAAAGAAATATCTTTATATATAAACAGTCCAGGCGGATTGGTAACTGCTGGATTAGGTATTTATGATACTATGCAATATATTAAACCAGAAGTTAACACTTTATGTATCGGACAGGCTGCTAGCATGGGGTCTTTTTTATTAGCAGCAGGCGCAAAAGGAAAAAGATTTTCACTTCCAAATTCAAGAATTATGGTTCATCAACCATCAGCAGGATTTCAAGGTCAAGCTACAGATATAGAAATACATGCTAATGAAGTTTTATCTTTGAAAAAAAGATTAAATGAAATTTATTCAAAACATACAGGAAAGTCAGTTGATGAAATTAAATCTGCATTAGAAAGAGATAATTTCATGACCCCAGATAATGCAAAAGATTTNGGATTAATAGATAAAGTAGTAGAGAAGAGAGAATAAACAACTATATCTAGTTAATCCACAACCTCCACTTGATTAAGAAGAGTTAATTGTAATAAAGTATTAAAAATTGATTCGATATAAAAAATTATGAGTAATAATAAAAATATTCTTTACTGTTCTTTTTGTGGNAAAAGNCAGCACGANGTTAGAAAATTAATTGCAGGTCCAACTGTTTTTATTTGTGATGAATGTGTTGAGCTTTGTATGGATATTATTAAAGAGGAGAGCAAAGATACATTTGTTAAACANCAAGATGGTTTACCATCACCAAAAGAAATTTGTACAGTTTTAGACGATTATGTAATTGGTCAAGATCACGCAAAAAAAGTTTTGTCAGTTGCTGTTCATAATCATTACAAAAGATTGAATTACGAAAATAAAACGAGCAAAACAGTTGAGCTATCTAAATCAAATATAATGTTAGTTGGACCAACTGGATGTGGAAAAACTTTACTCGCTCAAACACTAGCAAGAATATTAGATGTGCCATTCACTATGGCAGATGCAACAACCTTAACCGAGGCAGGTTACGTTGGTGAAGATGTCGAAAATATTATTCTGAAACTATTACAAGCCGCAGATTACAATGTTGAAAAAGCTCAAAGAGGAATAGTTTATATAGACGAAGTTGATAAGATTAGTCGTAAATCTGAAAATCCATCTATTACTAGAGATGTTTCAGGTGAAGGCGTTCAACAAGCTTTATTAAAAATAATGGAAGGTACAGTTGCCAGTGTTCCTCCTCAAGGTGGTAGAAAACATCCACAACAAGAATTTCTTCAAGTAGATACAACTAATATATTATTTATTTGTGGGGGTGCGTTTGCTGGTTTAGATAAAATAATTTCTCAAAGAGACAAAGGTTCATCTATTGGTTTTGGTGCAGAGGTGAAAAGTATTGAAGATAAAAAAACTGGAGAATGGATGAAAAATCTTGAACCAGAAGATTTATTAAAATACGGTTTGATACCCGAATTTATTGGCAGACTTCCAATTACAGCAACATTAGAAGATTTAGATGAAAAATCATTAGTTAAAATTTTATTAGAACCAAAAAATTCTTTAATAAAACAATATCAGGAACTATTTAAACTTGAAGGAGTAAAACTTACCTTTAAAGATCAAGCAGTTAAAGATATAGCTAATAAAGCAATAAGTAAAAAAACAGGTGCGCGAGGATTAAGATCAATACTTGAAAATATTTTGTTAAAAACGATGTTTGATTTACCTAGTCAGGAAAATATAGAGGAAGTAATCATCGATTCTGGTGCGGCGAAAGGTGTTTCACAACCTGTTATCGTACATTCCAAGAACAAATCTAAGTCTGATAAGACTTCAGCGGCTTAAAAACTAGTTAATAAAGAACTATTTTCTATTGCAATATATTATTTAATATCCATATTTGCCGTATGGAAGTTAAAGTTACACAACCGCTATTACCTTTAAGAGACATAGTCGTCTTTCCTAGTATGGTCATACCTTTATTCGTTGGTAGAGATAAATCTATAACAGCTCTAAATGAAGTGATGAAAGGTGATAAAAAAATTGTCTTAGTAACTCAAAAAAATTCAGAGGTAGACGACCCAAAAAAAAATGATGTGTTTTCATACGGATGCGAAAGTAACATTTTGCAATTATTAAAATTACCTGATGGGACAGTGAAGGTTCTAGTTGAGGGAATTAAAAGAGTAAAACTCGTTGATTTTAAAGATGATGAAAAATTTATTTCTTGCACATTTGAGTATCAAAAAGATATTTTAGTTAAAGATGAAGATCTACTTCCTCTTGCACTAACAGCTGTAAGAAGATTAGAAAAACTAACTTCTATTAATAAAAAAGTTTCAACAGAAACCATAAACAACATTAAACAACTTAAAGATCCATCAAAAATTGCAGACAATATTGCATCTCACTTAAATGCCACTATTTCTGAAAAACAACAAATTTTTGAAACATTAGATGTTAAAAAAAGATTGAATGGTGTTATCAAAATAATGGAAAATGAGACAAGTATTATCGGTGTTGAGAAGAGAATTAGAGGTCGTGTTAAAACACAAATGGAGAAAACTCAAAGAGAATATTATTTAAATGAGCAGCTAAAAGCTATTCAAAAAGAACTTGGTGAAATTGAAGATGGCAAAGACGAAACCACAAGCCTAAAGAAATCAATTCAAAAAGCTAAAATGCCTAAAGAAGTTGAGAAAAAATGCATGGCTGAACTAAAAAAATTAAAGAATATGAGCCCAATGTCAGCTGAAGCTACAGTGGTAAGAAATTATCTAGATTGGATGATAGATATTCCATGGTTTAAAAAAGATAAAGTTGATATCGATTTAAATAAAGCTTTAAAAATATTAGATGAAGATCATTTTGGATTAGAAAAAGTTAAAGAAAGAATTATTGAATTTTTAGCAGTCCAAAAAAGAATGGATAAGATTAAAGGTCCAATTCTTTGTTTAGTAGGCCCCCCGGGTGTTGGAAAAACTTCATTAGGAAAATCTATAGCAAAAGCAACAAACAGACAGTTTGTAAGAATGTCATTAGGTGGAGTTAGAGATGAAGCTGAAGTAAGAGGTCATAGAAGAACGTATATTGGGTCACTACCTGGAAAAATAATTCAAATGATGAAAAAAGCTGGAACAAAAAATCCATTATTTTTGTTAGATGAAATAGATAAAATTGGAAATGATTATAGAGGAGATCCATCCTCAGCTTTATTAGAAGCCTTAGACCCTGAGCAAAATACAACTTTTAACGATCACTATTTAGAAGTTGATTACGA
>FUFK010056935.1_pt1 | contig 28021 bp, 22 predicted proteins | sample 1021851 | NCBI WGS metagenome assembly FUFK01 (sample SAMEA51879418, study PRJEB19060) | metagenome
GTTCTGCCCTTCCGGGAACGCCGTGAACCCGTCCCTGGGGGCTCCCTGTCGAACGTCCTGTTCTCCAGGGTCCCGGAAGGGCAGAACACAGACCCGCTCTTTGGGAAGATTCCGATGCCCCGGGTCATAACACCGCCGGACCGTCCAGGGAGGGGAAGCTTGGAATCTTCCTAGGAGCGCCGGGATCGGGTGGGCCCGTCCAGGACCGTGTTTGGCCAGGGATGGCCAAAGCGGTCCGCCGCCCGGCCGAGCCTACATGGATGTACTCGTGGCGTGTCCTGGACGGGCCCACCCGATCCCGGTGCGGGCTTTCTGGAGAGAAAGGTCTTTGGGATCCTGCCGGGGCTTCGCCCCTCTCGCGGGCACCGAGACCGAACCGGGCTACGGAGCCATAGCTCGGGCTTTAGGTAAAGGCGGGGATCAGCGGGGAGCGGGCGGCGAGCTCGGGCTCGCAGCGGGCGATGATCTGCTGGTACTGACGGTCGGTGATGTGCTGGATCGACAGGCGCGGGTGCACCAGCAGCTCCATGTCCGCGAACTCCGGCACTTCGCGCATGTCGGCGAGGCTCAGCGGGGTCTGGTAGAGCGCCACGAAGCGCAGGTCGACCTGGAACCAGCGCGGCATGTCCTCGCTGCTGCGCGCGTCGAAGCCGGGGTGGTCAGGCTTGAACTGGGTGGGATCCGGGTAGGGGCCGGACACCACCTGGGCTTCACCGACAATCGACGGATTGCGTCCGCGGGAATGGTAGATCAGTACCCGGTCGCCGTCCTGGATCTCGTCGCGCAGCCGGTTGCGGGCCTGGTAATTGCGCACGCCGTCCCAACCGGTCATCTGGTCGGGGGCATCACGCAGGTCGCGGATGCTGAAGTCGTTCGGTTCGGTCTTGAAGAGCCAAGTTCGCATGAAAGCCTCGATTGCCTGGAAAGCGCAATTTAACAGGTTTCCCGATAATGTCATCTGTATTTACGTTTCAGTGCCGGAACCAGCATGGCAAGGGCGCATGTCAGTGCTGTGACGATGCCGCCGGCGGCGCGCCGGGCCTCCCCCTGTGGCAGAATGTGGTACTCTTTCGCGCCCGTTTGGAGCCAAGACGTGATTGAACCCCGCGAACAGCAACAGGCCCTGGCCACCCTCAAGACCCCCCGTGATTGTCTGCGTTGGGGGGAATCCGCCCTGCGCCGCGCCGGGGTCTATCTGGGCCACGGCACCGACGACCACGGCGATGAGTGCCTGGCGTTGTTGCTGCACGTGCTGGCGCTGCCCCTGGACACCGACCCGCGCATGCTCGACGCGCGGTTGCTGCCGGACGAGGTCGACCGCTATGTGGCGTTGCTGGTTAAGCGCGCCAACGAGCGGGTGCCGGTGCCGTATCTGACCGGGCAGGCCTGGTTCTGCGGGCTGCCGTTTTTCGTCGATGAACGGGTGCTGATCCCGCGTTCGCCGCTGGCGGAGCTGATCGAGGCGGGCTTCCAGCCCTGGCTGGCGCCGGAGCGGGTCGGCCGGGTGCTGGACCTGTGCACCGGCAGCGGCTGCATCGCCATCGCCTGCGCCCACGCGCTGCCCGACGCGCGGGTGGACGCCAGCGACATCTCCGAACAGGCGCTGGCGGTGTGCCGGCGCAATATCGACGAGCACGGTCTCGCCGACCGGGTCACGGCGGTGCAGGCGGACGGCCTGGAAGGGCTGGACGGCCCCTATGACCTGATTATCTCCAACCCGCCCTACGTGGACGCGGAGGACCTGGCCGCGATGCCCGACGAATACCGCCACGAGCCGGAGCTGGCGCTGGCGTCCGGGCACGACGGCCTGGATTTCACCCGCCGCCTGCTGGCCGGCGCCGCCGAGCGGCTCTCCGAGGACGGCGTGCTGATCGTCGAGGTGGGTAACAGTGACCGGCACATGGCGGCCCTGTGGCCGGACGTGCCGTTCCTGTGGTTTGAATTTGAACGCGGCGGGCATGGCGTTTTCATGCTGGACCGCCGCCAACTGCTAGAATTCCGGGATCGGTTTATCGCCGCCTGAGCGCCTGAGGAGCACTATGTCTGGGAACAGTTTCGGTGAACGCTTTCGCGTCACCACTTTCGGTGAAAGTCACGGCGTCGCGCTGGGCGCGGTGGTGGAAGGCTGCCCGCCGGGTCTGGAGATCAGCGAGGCGGACCTGCAGGGCGAGCTGGACCGCCGCAAGCCGGGCACCAGCCGCTACACCACCCAGCGCAAGGAACCCGACCAGGTGCGCATCCTGTCCGGGGTGTTCGAGGGCAAAACCACCGGCACCTCGATCGGCCTGCTGATCGAGAACACCGATCAGAAGTCCAAGGATTACAGCAACATCGCCGAGACCTTCCGGCCGGGCCACGCGGACTACACCTACACCCAGAAATACGGCTTCCGCGATTACCGCGGCGGGGGGCGTTCCTCGGCCCGCGAAACCGCCATGCGCGTGGCCGCCGGCGCCATCGCCCGCAAGTATCTGGAGCAGCGTGTCGGCGTGCGCATTTACGGTGGCGTCGAGCAGATCGGCACCATCCGCGCCGAGCGGTTCGACTGGCACAGCGTCAACGACAACCCGTTCTTCTTCCCGGACGCGGACAAGGTGCCGGCCCTGGAACAGCTGATCAACGACCTGCGCAAGGACGGCTCGTCCATCGGCGCGCGGGTGACGGTGTTCGCCGAAGGCGTGCCGCCGGGCTGGGGCGAACCGGTGTTCGACCGTCTGGACGCGGATCTGGCCAAGGCGCTGATGTCGATCAACGCGGTCAAAGGCGTGGAGATCGGCGACGGCTTCCATGTGGTTAACCAGCGCGGCGAGGAACACCGCGACGAGATGACACCCGAGGGCTTCGCCAGCAACCACGCCGGCGGCGTGCTGGGCGGCATCACCTCCGGGCAGATCGTGCGCGCCAGCATGGCGCTCAAACCCACCTCCAGCATCACCATCCCCGGGCGCAGCATCAATCTGCGTGGCGAGGCCACCGAAGTGGTCACCAAGGGCCGCCATGACCCCTGCGTGGGGGTGCGCGCCACGCCCATCGCCGAAGCCATGCTGGCGCTGGTGCTGATGGACCATTACCTGCGCCATCGCGGCCAGAACGGAGACGTGACGCCGCCGCTGGCGCCGATCCCCGGCGGATTCTGAGCAAGGGGCGCCGTATGCCGTTTTACTGGCGCCTGTCCGGGTTCTATTTCCTCTACTTCGGCCTGCTCGGCACCCTGGTGCCGTATTGGTCGCTGTACCTGAAAGACCTGGGCTTCAGCCCGTTCGCCATCGGCGTGCTGATGGCGGTGCCGCAGATCACCAAGATCGGCGCGCCCAACCTGTGGGGCTGGCTGGCCGACCGCACCGGGGCCCGGCTGCGCATCATCCGCCTGGGCAATCTGGCCGCCGCGCTGGCGTTCCTGCCGGTGTTCTGGGTCGACCAGGTGTGGAGCATGGCGATCCTGCTGGCCACCTTCAGTTTCTTCTGGAACGCGGTGCTGGCCCAGTTCGAGGTGATCACCCTGCGCACGCTCGGCGACCAGGCGCACCGCTACAGCCATGTGCGGCTGTGGGGGTCGCTCGGTTTTATCGGCGCGGTGCTGCTGGTGGGCTGGGCGCTGGATCATCTGCCCATCGATCTGCTGCCCTGGGTGATGTCCGCGCTGCTGTGGCTGCTGTGGCTGACCACGCAATCGCTGCCCTCAGGGGGCGCCGAGCAGCCCCGTGCCCGGCCCGGCGGCGTGCGGGCCCTGCTGCGCCGGCGCGACGTGCAGGCGTTCATCCTTGCTTCTTTTCTGATGCAGGCGTCCCACGGGCCGTACTACACCTTCTACAGCATTCACCTGGAAGACCTGGGGTTCCGCAAGTTCACCGTGGGCGTGCTGTGGGCGCTGGGCGTGGCCGCCGAGGTCGGCATCTTCCTGATCATGCACCGGCTGATGCGCCGCTTCGCCCTGGCCCGGGTGCTGTTCGTCAGCCTGCTGCTGGCGGTGCTGCGCTGGCTGATCATCGCGCTTTGCGGCGCCGATCTGTGGTGGCTGGTACCCGCCCAGCTGCTGCACGCGGCCAGCTACGGCAGCTTCCACGCCGCCAGCATCGCCTGGGTGCAGGACACCTTCGGCGAAGCCCACGCCGGCCAGGGCCAGGCGCTGTACTCCAGCCTCGGCTACGGGGCCGGCTGGGCGCTGGGCGCCGGCCTCAGCGGCCTGTACTGGGCGCGTTGGGGCGCCGACAGCTTTCTGGTGGCGGCCGCCACGGCGGCGGTGGCGGCGCTGGTGGTGTGGCGCTGGCTGCTCAACCGCCGCTGTTGAGAATATCCAGAAAGGCACCGGCGGCATTGGAGCGGCTGCGGCCCGGGTGGGTGACCACGCCCAGCCGGCGCACCGGCAGGGCGGTGTCCACGTTCAGGCGCACCACGCTGTCATCGAGCATGGTTTCCGGCAGCACGCTCCAGCCCAGGCCGATGGACACCATCATATGGATGGTTTCCAGATAGTTGGTGGACATGGAGATGTTCAGGGTCAGCGCCTGTTCCTCGAACAGGCTTTCCACGATGCGCCGGGTGAAGGTCACCGGCGAGGGCAGGATGGCGCTGTAGCCGGTGAGTGTTTCCAGGGTCACGCGGTCGAGACGCGCCAGCGGGTGCTCCGGCGCGGCCATGAACACCAGCGGGTCCTGCCACACCGCCTGGCTGTGCAGGCGCGGGTCCGGCTGCGGGGGCAGGGTGACCACGCCCATCTCCAGGTCGCCGTGCAGCACCGCTTCCCAGGCTTCCTCCGAATCGATGAAATGGATGTCCAGTTTCACGTCCGGGTATTCCCGGGAAAAGCGGCGCAGCACCGGCGGCAGCCGGTGCAGGCCGATATGGTGGCTGGTGCCGATGCGCAGGGTGCCGGACACCGTGCCCGTGAGATTGCTGATCGCCCGGCTCATGTCTTCCAGGTCGAGCAGCACCTGGCGGGCGCGGGGCAGCAGCGCTTCGCCCGCCTCGGTGAGGCGGATGCGCCGGCCCACCCGGTCGAACAGGCGGGTGCCGAGCTGCTGCTCCAGCTGGGCGATGCGTTTGCTCACCGCCGGTTGAGTGAGAAACAGCCGTTCCGCCGCGGTGGAGAAGGAGCCGCTCTCCGCCACCGCCAGGAAGGCGGTCAGGGCCTGGGTGTCCATGGATGGCGCCTCCGGGAATTCAGATAACCTTCTGGAATCCTAAACATAAAAATTATGAATTGGAATTATCGAAAAGCCCTGCGTAAGGTGCGGCCATCAACTGGAGAACAGGTTATGGCAGGCAAGACACTCTACGACAAGTTGTGGGACGCCCACCTCGTGACCGAACGCGAGGACGGCTCCGCGTTGATTTACATCGATCGTCAGATCATCCACGAAGTGACCTCGCCGCAGGCCTTCGAGGGGCTGCGCCTGGCGGGTCGTCAGCCGTGGCGGTCCGGCGCGTCGGTGGCGACCATCGACCACAATGTGCCGACCACGCCGTTCAACAACGCCTCGGACATCGTCGACGACACCTCGCGCATCCAGGTGCAGACGCTGCAGGACAACACCCGCCAGTTCGGCATCACCGAATACGGCATCGGCGATGTGCGCCAGGGTATCGTGCACGTGATGGCGCCGGAGCAGGGCGCGGTGTTGCCCGGCATGACGGTGGTCTGCGGCGATTCCCACACCTCCACCAACGGCGCCCTGGGCTGTCTCGCCCACGGCATCGGCACCAGTGAAGTGGAGCATGTGCTCGCCACCCAGACCCTGGTGGCGCAGAAAATGAAGAACATGCAGGTGCGCGTGGAAGGCGAGCTCGGCCCCGGCGTCACCGCCAAGGACGTGGTGTTGCACATCATCGGTGTGATCGGCACCGCCGGTGGCAACGGCCACGCCATTGAGTTCGCCGGCAGCGCGATCCGCTCGCTGAGCCTGGAAGGGCGCATGACGGTGTGCAACATGTCCATCGAGGCGGGCGCCCGCGCCGGCATGGTGGCGGTGGACGATACCACCATCGACTATGTGCGCGGCCGCCCGGGCGCGCCCAAGGGCGCCGACTGGGACAAGGCGGAAGCTTACTGGCGCGGCCTGGTGTCCGACCCGGACGCCGAGTTCGACACCCTGGTGGAAATCGACGCCGCCGACATCCGCCCGCAGGTGTCCTGGGGCACCAGCCCGGAAATGGTGGTGCCGGTGGACGGCGTGTTGCCGGACCCGGCCGACGAAGCCGATGAGGTGAAGCGTTCCGGCATGGAGCGGGCCTACCAGTATATGGGCCTCAAGCCCGGCATCCGCACCAGCGACATCAAGCTGGACCGGGTGTTCATCGGTTCCTGCACCAACTCGCGCATCGAGGACCTGCGCGCCGCCGCCCAGGTGGCCAAGGGCCACAAAAAGGCGGATTCCGTGAAGCAGGTGCTGGTGGTGCCCGGTTCCGGCCTGGTCAAGCAGCAGGCCGAGAAGGAAGGGCTCGACAAAATCTTTATCGAAGCCGGCTTTGAGTGGCGCCAGCCCGGCTGCTCCATGTGTCTGGCCATGAACCCGGACCGTTTGCAGCCCGGCGAGCATTGCGCCTCCACCTCGAACCGCAACTTCGAGGGGCGCCAGGGCAACGGCGGCCGCACCCACCTGGTGAGCCCGGCGATGGCCGCGGCCGCGGCGGTGGCCGGCCATTTCGTGGACATTCGCGATCTCGCCCCGGCGGATCACACGGCTTAGGAGCGGTACCATGGAAAAGTTCGTGAAATACACCGGTTTGGTGGCGCCGCTTGATCGTGCCAACGTGGACACCGACCAGATCATTCCCAAGCAGTTTCTCAAGTCGATCAAGCGGACCGGCTTCGGCCCCAACCTGTTCGACGAGTGGCGCTACCTGGACGAGGGTTTTCCCGGCCAGGACAACGAAAAGCGCCCGAAAAACCCGGACTTCGTGCTCAACAAGCCGCAGTATCAGGGCGCCAGCGTGTTGCTCACGCGCCGCAACTTCGGCTGCGGTTCAAGCCGCGAGCACGCCCCCTGGGCGCTGATGGATTTCGGCTTCCGGGCGATCATCGCGCCCAGCTATGCGGATATTTTCTACAATAACTGCTTCAAAAACGGCCTGTTGCCGATTGTGTTGCCGGAAGCTACCGTTGATGGGCTTTTTAAAGCCGAAGCGGCAAGCACCGATTTCCAGCTCACCATCGATCTGGCGAATCAGCAGGTGATGACCCCGGACGGCGAGGCCATCGGCTTCGAGATCGACGAATTTCGCAAACACTGCCTGCTCAACGGCCTGGACGAGATCGGCCTGACGCTGCAGCAAAGCGATGCGATTCGTGAATACGAAAGCCGCCGGCTGGCCGCCGAGCCCTGGATTTTCCAGGAGCCGCAAAAACAATAAAACAAGGAGGCATGATGATATTTCGTAGCGCTGGCCTGTTGCTGGTCCTGGCCCTGGCGGTCACCGGCTGTACCCGCACCGCCATGTACCACCCGCCGGGTGACGACGACCCGAGAGCGCGGCTGAGCATCGAAAGCCAGCTGGGCAGTAACGAAGAGAGCAGCGGCTGGCAGATGCCCGGCGCCGGTGAAAGCACCGTGGCGATTTTCAAGGTGGACGGTGAGCGTCTGGCCGAGAAGGGCGGCGAGCAGCGCGTCTTCGTGGAGCCCGGCGAGCACAGCGTGGAAATCTTCGCCGACCACCAGGGCTTTTTGCGCTTCGGTACGCTGAGCCATGATTTCGAGCCCGGCCGTGATTACCGGATCCTGGTCGATGAAGGCGAGGGCGACAAGCGCTACAGCGCGGTGCTGGTGCCCCAGGGCAGCGGCGTGATGAACGTCTACGACGAGACCCTGTTCTGAACGGGGTGAACCCAACGTTTAAGGAAAGTGAATGAGCAGTATCCTGGTGTTGCCGGGCGATGGTATCGGCCCGGAAATCGTCGACGAAGCGCTGCGCGTGCTGAAGGCGGCGCAGAAACGGTTCGACCTGGACATCCAGCTGGACCACGCCCTGGTGGGCGGCGCCGCCTATGACGCCGAAGGGGACCCGCTGCCCGAGAGTACCCTGGCCAAGGCGCGCGCCGCCGACGCCATCCTGTTCGGCAGCATCGGCGGCCCCAAGTGGGACAATATTGAACGCGACAAGCGTCCCGAGCGCGGCCTGCTGCGCCTGCGCTCATCGCTGGGCCTGTTCGCCAATCTGCGCCCGGCGATTCTGTTTCCGCAACTGGCGGAGGCGTCCAGCCTCAAGCCGGAAGTGGTCTCCGGCCTGGACATTCTGATCGTCCGCGAGCTCACCGGTGGTATCTACTTCGGTCAGCCGCGCGGCATCAAGGAAGAGAACGGCGAGCGTGTCGGCTTCAACACCTATGTGTACTCCGAGTCGGAAATGAAGCGTATCGCCCGGGTCGCCTTCGACCTGGCCATGCAGCGCGGCAAGCGCGTCTGCTCGGTGGACAAGGCCAATGTGCTGGAAGTCACCGAACTGTGGAAAGAAGTGGTCACCGAGGAAGCCAAGGCTTACCCGGAGATCGAGCTCTCCCATATGTACGTGGACAACGCCGCCATGCAGCTGGTGCGCGCGCCCAAACAATTTGATGTGATCGTCACCGGTAATCTGTTCGGTGACATCCTCTCCGATGAAGCCGCCATGCTCACCGGCTCCATCGGCATGCTGCCCTCCGCGTCCCTGGACGAAAACCGCAAAGGTCTCTACGAGCCCTGCCACGGTTCCGCGCCGGACATCGCCGGCCAGGGCATCGCCAACCCGCTCGCCACGATTATGTCGCTGGCCATGTTGATGCGTTACAGCCTGCAGCGCGACGATGTGGCGGACGCCATTGAAGCGGCGGTGGAAAAGGTCCTGGATCAAGGTCTGCGGACCGGCGATATTTACACCGAGGGCACCCGGAAAGTCAGCACCGGGGAAATGGGCTCCGCCGTGGCCGAGGCACTGGCCGGCGTCTGAGCCCCGCTGAAGAGCACAAACGCAGTAATCCATTCATAGAGAAGGGCAACGGCCTTTCAGGAGATTCGTCTCAATGAATAAAGTCGGTTTTATCGGCTGGCGCGGCATGGTCGGTTCCGTATTGATGGACCGCATGCGCGCGGAAAATGATTTCCAGGACATCGAACCGGTGTTCTTTTCCACCTCCCAGGTGGGCCAGCCCGGCCCGGACGTGGGTAAGGATATTCCGCCTCTCGGCGACGCCAAGAGCGTGGACGAACTGAAAGCCCTGGACGTGATCGTCACCTGCCAGGGCGGCGATTACACCAACGAGGTGTACCCCAAGCTCCGCGAAGCCGGCTGGAAAGGCTACTGGATCGACGCCGCCTCGGCGCTGCGCATGTCCGACGACAGCGTCATCGTGCTGGACCCGGTCAACCGCAAGGTGATCGATCAGGCGCTGGACAAAGGCACCCGTGACTTCGTCGGCGGCAACTGCACCGTGAGCCTGATGCTGATGGCCATGGGCGGCCTGTTCAACGCCGACCTGGTGGAGTGGACCAGCGCCCAGACCTACCAGGCCGCGTCCGGCTCCGGCGCCCAGCACATGCGTGAGCTGATCGCCCAGATGGGCGCCATCCACGGCGACGTGACCTCGGAACTGGCCGACCCGGCCAGCGCGATTCTGGACATCGACCGCAAGGTGGCCGCCACCATGCGCGGCGACGGCATGCCCCACGAACACTTCGGCTTCCCGCTGGCCGGTTCGCTGCTGCCGTGGATCGACAAGGAAATGGAAAACGGCCAGAGCAAGGAAGAGTGGAAAGCCCAGGCGGAGACCAACAAGATTCTCGGCCGCGGCGACCACCCGATCCCCCTGGACGGCACCTGCGTGCGCATCGGCGCCATGCGCTGCCACGCCCAGGCGCTCACCGTGAAGCTCAAGAAGGACGTGCCGCTGGATGAGATCTATGATCTGATCGGCCAGGCCAACGATTGGGTGAAAGTGGTCCCCAACGAGAAGGAAGCCACCCTGCGCGACCTCACCCCCACGGCGGTGACCGGCACCCTGACGGTACCCGTCGGGCGCCTGCGCAAACTGAACATGGGCGGTGAATACCTGAACGCCTTCACCGTGGGTGACCAGCTGTTGTGGGGCGCCGCGGAACCGCTGCGCCGCATGCTGCGCATTTTGTTGGAGCACTGATGAGTATTGACCTCGCCCTGGTGGGCGCCACCGGTCTGGTGGGCGAGGCCATTCTCGAACAACTCGCCCATCGGGATCTGCCGGTGGGCGAGTTGTTCGTTCTGGCCTCGGAAAACAGCGAAGGCAAAAGCCTGCGCGTGGGTAAAAAATCCCTGCAGGTACGGAAAGCCGAGGATTTCGATTTCTCACGGGTGCAGCTGGCGGTGTTCGCCGCCGGCGCGGCGGTGTCCCAGGAACTGGCACCGCGCGCCGCCGACGCCGGCGCGCTGGTGCTGGATCTGTCGCCGGCGTTCCGCTATGAGCCCGACGTGCCGTTGCTGGTCGCCGGGGTCAACGACGAACAGCTCGGCGCCGCCCGCGAACGCAACATCGTGGCCGCCGCCGACGCCGCCACGGTGCAGTTGCTGCTGGCGCTGAAACCGCTGATGGCGCTGGGCGATCTGACCCGGGTCACGGTGACGCAGATGCAGAGTGCGTCGTCGTCCGGGCGGGTCGGCGTGGAGCGCCTGGCGCGCCAGAGCGCGCGGCTGTTGAACGGCCTGGAGGCCAGCGAAGGGCCGGAGTCCCAGTACGCCTTTAATATGCTGCCGATGGCCGGCCGCCGTCAGGATAACGGTTACACCAGCGAAGAGCTGAAACTGATGCTGGAGGCGCGCCGGGTTCTGGGCCAGCCGCAACTGGCGGTGGACGTGAGCTGTGTTCAGGTGCCGGTGTTCCACGGCCTGTCGCAGACCGTGGTGGTGCAGGGCACCATGCCGATCACCCTGGCGCAGGCCGAAGCCTGCTGGCAGGACGCCCCCGGGCTGCAAATGGACGCCGACGACGAAGCCGACGGCGCCTCCCCGGTACGGCAGATCCGCGCCGACCTGGGCGTGCGAATTGCACGGGTTCGCGAGGACATCGACGGGCAGGGTGATTTAAGCTTCTGGACGGTGGCCGATAATATTAAAACCGGCGCCGCCTACAACGCGGTGCTGCTGGTCGAGAAGTTGCTAAAAGACTATCTGTAATGGATACTTACCGAGATTATGTGACGCAGTTTCTAGGTGTCCGGTGTAATTTCCTGCACAATCACGATAGCGATTCTTGGCATTCAAAGACCGCATCGGGATAATTTTGGCGGCCTGCCGGCTGAGAGGGCGGGGAAAGATAATAAGTAAAGGGTTCGATCAATGCTCCGAAAACTTGGGATAGGCTTTATCGCTCTGGCGACCATGGCGCCCGGGCTGGCGGCTGCACTGGGGGTGGGTGAGTACGAGCTGAACTCGTATTTGAACGAGCCGCTGGACATGACCGTGGAACTGCACGATCTGGGCGGCCTGTCCGAGGACGAAATTCTCGCCAACCTGGCCACGCAGGAGGCGTTCGACGCCGCCGGTGTGGACCGCGGCTACTTCCTCAACGATCTGAAGTTTGAAGTGGACGTGAGCGGCGACAGCGGCGTATTGCACATCCGCTCCCGTCAGCCGGTACGCGAACCCTATCTTAATTTCCTGGTGGAATTCCTCTGGCCCACCGGCCGCCTGATGCGGGAATACACCGTTCTGCTGGATCCGCCCAGCTACGCGGACGACGGCGACAGCCTGCAGCCCGCGGTTTCCGAACCCTCGCCACGCCCGGCCACCCGGCCCGAGCCCGCTTCCGAGCCGGCTCGCCAGCGCCCCGCCGAACCGGCCACGCGCCCGCAAACCCGCCCGGCCCCCTCGGAGGCTCCCGGCGACGGCGCCGGCGAAGTGGCCGAACGCGACAGCGGCACTTACCGGGTCGGGGCATCCGACACCATGTGGCGCATCGCCCGGCAGCAGCGCCCGAGCCCGGATGTGTCCGTACAGCAGATGATGCTGGCGATCCAGGAGCGCAATCCCGACGCCTTTATCAATGACAACGTGAACCTGGTGCGCGAAGGCGCGGTGCTGCGCATTCCGTCCGAGCAGCAGGTGCGCCGTGTGTCCAGCCGTGAAGCCCTGTCCCGGGTGGCCACGCAGAACCGCGAATGGCGGGGCATGCGCCCCGAGCCGGCGGCGGGCCAGCCGCAGCGGGCGCCGATCGACGCCACCGGCCGCGACCGCAGTGATCAGGTCGCCGGCGGCGACGACGGTCAGGGCCAGGTCACTCTGGTGAGTCCGGACAGCGAGGGCGGCGTGCGCGACGGCGACGCCACCGGCGGCCGCAGTGGCGACGCCGATACCGCCGCGCTGCAGAACGAGCTGGCGATCCGCGATGAAAATCTGGACCGCCTGAACCGCGAAAACAGCGAGCTGCGCAGCCGGCTGGACGCGCTGGACGAGCAGGTCAGCACCAGCCAGCAGTTGCTGGAAATGCGCAGCGAGAAGATCGCCGCGCTGCAGGCGGAACTGCGCCGGCTGCGTGAAGAGCAGGATCTGGACGTGGACCCGTCACTGCTGGAGGAGCCCGAGCCGGCGGCGGACAGCGCCCCCGACATGACCGCCGAAGCCGACACCGGCGGCGCGGACGTGGACGGCGCCGATAACACGGACAGCACCGATAACACCGACGCCGCCGCCGACGACCAGCCGGCCGCGGCTGGCGATGACGACGACGCGGCACCCGCGCTGGGCGCGCCGGGCCAGAACGGCGGCGGCGACGGGCCGTCGCCGGATCAGGGCGGCGGCGGTGATGACCGCACCGCCACCGTGACCCCGCCCGAAAAGCCGGAGCCGGCCTCCGCGGATCAGGCGGGCTCCGGCCCGGCCAACGCCGATCAGGCGGGCAGCGGCGGCGGTATCGTCGGCCTGATTCGCGACAACCTGCTGTATGTGGGGGCCGCTCTGGCGGTTTTGCTGCTTCTGTTGTTGCTGGCGCTGCGCCGCCGTCAAAACGCGGCCGGCGACGAGCACGACGAAGAGGACGACAACGGGTTTGGTGACGATTTCGAAGCCCCGGTGATGGCCGGAACCGCCGCCCACGACGACGCCGACCTGGAAGAGGATCTCGCCGATGACGAGATGGATCCGATGGAGCGGGCCGACGTCTATGTGGCCTACGGCCAGTACCCCCAGGCGGTGGACTTCCTGCGTAATGAAATCAATCAGGCGCCGGAGCGCGGCGATCTGAAAATCCGCCTGCTGGAACTGCTGCACGAAAGCAACGACGAGCGCGGTTTCCACCAGCAGGCCACCGCGTTCGCCGGCACCAGTCCGGCGGTGGACGCCGCCATCAAACGGCTTGGCGGCGATCCGGGCGAGCACGATTACGGCGATAACGCCTATGTCGCGTCTAGCGCGGACAGCGGCGACGACGAGCTGTCCCTGGACGATCTGGAACTGGATCTGGCGTCCGACCTGTCGGATCAGCCGGACGACAGCGACGGCTATTCCCATGCCGCCACCGCCACCGCGGCGGGGGCCGGCGCCGCGGCCGGTTTCGCCGCCGGCCGCGAGCAATCCGAGCAGGCCGATACGGAACAGACCGAAACCGAACAGACCGACCAGGACGACAGCCTGGAACTGGACGACTTCGACTTCACCCTNGAGGACGAAGAGCCGGAAAACCGGCCGCTTCGCGACGAGACGCCACTGGAGCTGGACGACCTGGTACTCGACGACGGCAATGACCGCGCCGGCGACGATGAAGACGACGGCCTGGCGTTCTCCCTCGAGGACGATTTCGAAAGCGACGGCGACGTGGCCTTCACCGATGACGAGCTGGCCGCGCTGGACAGCGCCGAAACGCCCGCCGGCAACGACGATAGCGACACCTCCACGGAGCGTGGCGCCGACGACCTGGGCGACTTCGACGACCTCGAACTCGATGATCTGGATGTGTCGCTCACCGACGACCGCACCGGCGTCGACGAGCCCGCGCCGGCACCGGCTGAAGCCTCGCCCGGGGAAGACACCGGTGACGAACTGGCCGATCTGTCCCTGGAAGACGACGACACGGAACTGTCCCTGGACGATCTCAGCCTGGAAGACGATGCGCCGTCGTCGCCGCGCACCGAACCGGATGCCGGCGCCGATGACCTCGACGACCTGAATCTGGAACTGGACGACGCCGGTGAAGACGACGCGCCGGCGGCGGAATACGAGCCCGAGCCGCAAACGGCCGCCACGCCGCCCGCGGACACCAGTGAGGTGAGCGACGACATGCTCGGCGACGACGATGACTTCGACTTCCTGGGTGAAACCGACGAAAACGCCACCAAGCTGGATCTGGCCCGCGCCTATATCGACATGGGCGACGCGGAAGGCGCCCGGGACATCCTCAACGAGGTGCTCAGCGAAGGCAGCGAAGAGCAGCAGGGCGAAGCCAAGGAGCTGCTCGCCCGCGTCGGCTGAGACCGGCCGGTTGCCGTCTCTGGCGGTTCGGGGGGCGATGCCTTAAGGTATCGCCCCCTTTTTAATGCTCGCTTTACGGACCGCTAGGACGGCTTGATGACGCGAATCGCAGTGGCGGTGGAATACGACGGCGCCGGTTTCCACGGCTGGCAGACCCAGGAATCCGGCGTGCGCACCGTCCAGGAAGAACTGGAAAAGGCGCTCTCGCGGGTGGCCAACCACCCGGTGGCGCTGATCTGCGCCGGCCGCACCGACGCCGGCGTGCACGCCACCGGCCAGGTCTGCCACTTTGATTCCGACGCCGACCGCAGCATGAAGAGCTGGGTGATGGGCGCCAACCGCTTTCTCCCCGACGACGTCTCGGTGCAGTGGGCGCAAGCGGTGCCGGACGATTTCCACGCCCGCTTCAAAGCCAACCGGCGCCGCTACCGCTACGTGATCTATAACCACGCCGCGCCGCCGGCGCTGTTCCGCCGCCAGGTGACCTGGAACTACCGGCCGCTGGACGTGGACGCCATGATCGAGGCAAGCCGTCACCTGGTCGGCACCCACGATTTCACCTCCTACCGGAGCGTGCACTGCCAGGCCAAGTCGCCGGTGAAAACCCTCAGCCGCTTTCATATTCACCGGCAGGGTCCGTTGATCGTGCTGGAAGTGGAGGGCAACGCCTTCTTGATGCATATGGTGCGCAACATGGCCGGCGTGCTGATGAGCATCGGCGCCGGCAAGCATCCGCCGGTGTGGGCCCGTGAAGTGCTTGAGGCCCGCGACCGCCGCAAGGGCGGCGTCACCGCGCCGCCGTTCGGGCTGTATCTGGTCGACATCGGCTACCCGGAGCCGTTCGTGCTGCCGCGTCCGCCGCTGGGCCCGCTGTGGCTGACCACGCTGAACGCGGCTGACGGCGGCGGTGTCGATACCCCATAATTGACGCCCTCAACACCACGGTCTGTTATCATAGGTAACGAATGAACATACCCCGGGTCAAAATTTGCGGCATCACGCGGCCGGACGACGGGCGCCACGCGGCGCGGGCCGGCGCCGACGCCATCGGCCTGGTGTTTTACCCGCCCAGCCCCCGCTACGTGAGCCCGCGCCGGGCCGCCGACATCGTCGCCGCCTTGCCGCCGTTCGTGACCACCGTGGGGTTGTTCGTGGGCGCACCGCCGGAGCAGATCGCCGCGTTGCTGGAACAGGTACCGCTGGACATGCTGCAGTTCCACGGCGATGAATCGCCGGCATACTGCGCCGCTTTCCAGCGTCCCTGGATCAAGGCCCTGCGGATGCGTGACGGGGTGGACCCCCGGGCCGAGGCGGACCGCTACGGCGCCGCCGGCGCCCGCGGTCTGCTGGTCGACAGCTATGTGCCCGGCGTGCCCGGCGGCACCGGCGAACGGTTCGACTGGGACCGGCTGCCCGCCGACCCCCCCCTGCCGCTGGTGCTCGCCGGCGGCCTGGACCCGGCCAACGTGGCCGAGGCGGTGCGGCGGGTACGGCCCTGGGCCGTGGACGTGAGCGGCGGCGTGGAGGTTCTCGGCGTCGACGGCCGCCGGCAGGGCGGCATCAAGGACCCCGGCGCTGTGAGCGCGTTCATACGCGCGGCGCGCGGCTGATCCCCTTTATTCAAACTGGCAGGCACCATGACGAGGAGCATTCGGTGACACAGTCTTCTGAAAGCAGTGGGCCCGATTACAAGGCATTTCCCGATCAGAACGGTCATTTCGGACGCTTCGGCGGACGCTTCGTCTCCGAAACCCTGATGGCCGCCCTCGACGAGCTGGATGTCATGTACCGGCGCCTCAAGGACGATCCCCAGTTCCAGGCGGATTTCGACTACGACCTGGCCCATTACGTGGGCCGGCCCTCGCCGCTGTATCTGGCCGAGCGCTGGACCAAACAGCTCGGCGGCGCCCGCATCTGGCTCAAGCGCGAGGATCTCAACCACACCGGCGCCCACAAGGTGAACAACACCATCGGCCAGGCGCTGCTCGCCAAGCACATGGGCAAGAAGCGGGTGATCGCGGAAACCGGCGCCGGCCAGCACGGCGTGGCCTCGGCCACCGTGGCCGCGCGCCTGGGCCTGGAGTGCCACGTGTTCATGGGCGAGGAAGACATCCGCCGCCAGCGCCTCAACGTCTATCGCATGAAGCTGCTGGGCGCCAACGTGGTGCCGGTGACCTCCGGTTCGCGCACCCTCAAGGACGCCATGAATGAGGCGATGCGCGACTGGGTCACCAACGTGGACGATACCTTCTACATCATCGGCACCGTGGCCGGGCCGCACCCGTACCCTATGCTGGTGCGCGACTTCCAGTCGGTGATCGGCCGCGAGGCGCGCGAGCAGAGCCTCAAGCAGGCCGGCAAATTGCCGGACGCGCTGGTCGCCTGCGTGGGCGGGGGCTCCAATGCCATCGGCCTGTTCCACCCGTTCCTGGACGACCGGGACGTGGCCATGTACGGCGTGGAAGCCGGCGGTGACGGCATCGACACCGGCCGCCATGCGGCGCCGCTGAGCGCCGGCCGTCCCGGTGTGCTGCACGGCAACCGCACCTACCTGATGGAAGACGACAACGGTCAGATCATCGAGACCCATTCCGTGTCCGCCGGCCTCGACTACCCCGGGGTGGGCCCCGAGCACTCCTGGCTCAAGGACATCGGCCGGGTTCATTACGTGTCCGCCGACGATAACGAGGCCCTGGCCGCGTTCCGCGAGCTGACCCGCATCGAGGGCATCATGCCGGCGCTGGAATCCGCCCATGCGCTCGCCTATGCCCGTAAGCTGGCGCCGCAAATGGACGCCGACCAGGACATCGTCATCAACCTGTCGGGCCGCGGGGATAAAGACATCCTCACCGTGGCGGAAATCGACGGTATTCATTTTTAAGATCGGGGAAGGATATGAGTCGTATTGAAGCCTGCTTCGCCACTCTCAAGGAGCAGCAGCGTAAGGCCCTGATTCCTTACATTACCGCCGGCGACCCGACCAAGGCGGTCACCGTGCCGGTGATGCACGCCATGGTGGAGGCGGGCGCCGACGTGATCGAACTGGGCGTGCCGTTCTCCGACCCGATGGCCGACGGCCCGGTGATCCAGAAAGCCTGTGAACGGGCCCTGGCCGCCGGCACCGGCCTGCGTGACGTGCTGGCCATGGTCACCGAGTTCCGCCGCGACAACGACACCACGCCGGTGGTGCTGATGGGCTACCTGAACCCGGTGGAGATCATGGGTTATGAGCGCTTCGCCGACGCCTGCGTGGACGCCGGTGTCGACGGCGTGCTGCTGGTGGATCTGCCGCCGGAGGAGTGCGACGAGGTGGCGCCGCTGTTCAAGACGCGCGGCGTCGATCTGATCTTCCTGATCGCGCCGACCACCACCGACGCGCGGATCAGCCGCATCGCCGGCGCCGCCAGCGGCTACCTGTATTACGTGTCGCTGAAAGGCGTGACCGGCTCCGCCAGCCTCAACGTGGAGGAAGTGGCGCGCCGGGTTGAAACAATTCGCAACCTTGCCCAATTGCCCATTGGCGTGGGCTTTGGTATCAAAGACGCGCAATCGGCACGGGCGGTGAGCCAGGTATCCGACGGCGTGGTGGTCGGCAGTGCGCTGGTCAACCAGTCCGCCGAAAACGTGGATACCCCGGATCGCATCGCCCCAGCGGTGGCGGCGATTCTCGCCGACATGCGTGCCGCCATGGATAAACAGTAAACGCTGAGCGCTGAGCGTACGAGGTCCGACTGATGAGCAATAACTGGCTGGAAAAGATCCTCCCCGCGGTGCGTCGCCCGCAGGAAACCCGGCGCAGCACCATTCCCGAGGGTCTGTGGCGCAAGTGTCCGCGCTGCGACAGTGTGCTCTACCGTCCGGAGCTGGAACGCAATCTGGAAGTGTGCCCGAAATGCGAGCACCACCTGCGCGTCGGCGCCCGCAAGCGGCTGAAGATGTTCCTGGACGACGGCCCGATGAGCGAAATCGGCGCCGATCTGGCGCCGGTGGACCGGCTCAAGTTCAAGGACTCCAAGAAGTACAAGGACCGCCTGGTGGCGGCCCAGAAGGAGACCCAGGAACGGGACGCGCTGATCGCCATGAAAGGCAAGCTCCACGATTTGCCGGTGGTGGCGGTGGCGTTTGAATTCCGCTTCATGGGCGGCTCCATGGGCTCGGTGGTCGGCGAGCGTTTCGTGCGCGCGGTGGAAAGCTGCTTGGAACACAAAACGCCGCTGATCTGTTTCGCCGCCAGCGGCGGGGCGCGCATGCAGGAAGCGCTGTTCTCCCTGATGCAGATGGCCAAGACCTCCGCCGCGCTGGAACGTCTGCGCGAAGCGGGTCTGCCGTTTATCTCCGTGCTCACCGATCCGGTCTACGGCGGCGTGTCCGCGTCGCTGGCGATGCTCGGCGACGTCAACGTGGCCGAGCCCAACGCGCTGATCGGCTTCGCCGGCCCGCGGGTGATCGAGCAGACCGTGCGGCAGAAACTGCCGGAGGGCTTCCAGCGCAGTGAATTCCTGCTCGAGCACGGCGCCATCGACATGATCGTCGAGCGTCAGCACATGCGTGACACCCTGCACCGCATTCTCGCCAATCTGACCGGGGCGCCGCTGGCCGAACCCGCCGAACTATGAGCGTCGGCCTGGACGCCTGGCTGGCGCGCATTGAAAAACTCCACCCCAGCGAGATCGAGCTGGGCCTGGAGCGGGTGCGCCGGGTGGCCGAAGCGCTCGGCGCGGCCAGCCTGCGCATCGANGCGCTGGTGNTCACCGTNGNCGGCACCAACGGCAAGGGCTCGGTGGTGGCGCTCACCCGCGCCCTGGCGGCCGCCGCCGGCCGCCGCGTGTGCGTCTATACCTCCCCCCATCTGCAACGCTTCAACGAACGCATCACGCTGCCCGATGGCCCGGTGGACGACGACGCCCTGTGCGCCGCCTTCGAGCAGGTGGACGCCGCCCGCGGCGACACCGCGCTGACCTATTTCGAATTCACCACCCTGGCGGCGCTGTGGCTGTTCCGCCACAGCGGTGCCGACCTGGCGATTCTGGAAGTGGGGCTGGGCGGCCGCCTGGACGCGGTCAATCTGGTCGACGCGGACGTGGCGGTGGTCACCTCCGTGGGCCTGGACCACACCGACTGGCTGGGTGACACCCGCGAAAAAGTGGCGGTGGAGAAACTCGGCATCGGCCGGGCAGGGCGGCCCCTGGTGTACGGGGAGGAAAACGCCCCCGCCAACCTGGACGCCGAACTGGATCGCCTCAAGGCGGTGCCGCTGAGAGCCGGCCGCGAGTTCCAGGTGGAGGCCGCCCGCTTGTCGATCCGCGACGGCCAACGGCAACGCCATTATCCATTGCCGCTGCCGCCGCGCCTGGGCGCGGACAACCTGGCCACCGCCTGCCAGGCGCTGGTGGCCGCCGGTTTCCCACCGGCGGACGACGCCCCCCACCAGGTGGCGGATACCGGTCTCATCGGCCGCTGCCAGGTGCGCCGTTACCGTGGCGTGCAGTGCGTGCTCGACGTGGGGCATAATCTGGAAGCATTGACCCGGCTGCGCGGGCGGCTGCCCGCCCACGCCGGCCGCCGGCGCCTGGTGTTGGGCATGATGACCGACAAACCGGTGGAAGCGGTGGTGGCGCTGTTTGCCGCCGACGTGGATGAGTGGTATCTGGCGCGCCCGGCGGTGAGTCGCGCGGCGGACACCGGGCGGCTGGCCCGGGCGCTGCCCGAGAGCGCCGTGGCGCACCGTTTCGACAGCGTGGCGGCGGCGCTGGATCAGGCCGTCGCGGACAGCAGCGCCGGCGATCAGGTGCTGGTTCTGGGCTCTTTCTTTACCGTCGCCGAGGCGTTGAACGCCATGGATCAGGGAGACTAGCGGTGCATTTGCGAACTCGCCAACGTGTGATCGGCCTGCTGCTGTTGCTGCTGCTGGCCGCGATTCTGGCGCCGCTGGTACTGCGCACGCCGGAACAGGTACGCCTGGCCCTGGATATGTCGATCCCGGAAGCGCCGCGCATCAGCGAGCCGGACATCGCCCCGGTGGTCAGCGAGGAAGAGCAGGCCGCCACCGACCGTCAGATCGACGAAGAGCAGCAACAGGTGGCCGCCGCCGAACCGGAGCCGCGGGTGGCCCCTCCGGTGGTTGAGGAAGAGCCTTCAGAAGCACCGCAACCCGCCGCCCAGGACGCCCCGCAACCCGGCTTCACCGTGCAGGTGGCCAGTTTCAGCGACGTGGCCAACGCCCAGGCGCTGGTGGCGCGCCTGCGCGAGGCCGGCTACAGCGCCTATCACCGTGAAGTGCGCCAGGACGGCAACACCTGGCAGCGCGTATTCGTGGGCCCGGAGATCAAGCGCGAACGGGCCGAGGCCCTGCGCCAGCGGCTGGCCGACGACAAGGCCTTCGCCCTGGAAGGGCTGGTGCGCTCCTTTGTGCCGTAGCGATTCCGGGCCGATAAAGCCCTGTGCCCGCCCCGGGCGCTCTGATAGAATCGCGGGCCTGTTTTAACCACGCGCGTGTTCATGAATCTGGCAGACGGCATCATTCTGTTTATCATCGCCGCCTCGGCACTGATCAGTGTGCGTCGTGGCTTCACGCGTGAAGCGTTTTCCCTGCTCACCTGGGTGGCGGCCTTCATCGTCGCCCGCCTGTTCAGCCCGGCCCTGGAGGTTCTCCTGGCCGATTCCATCGAGACGCCCAGCCTGCGCCTGGCCGTCGCCTTCGGTCTGTTGTTCACTGTCACCCTGATAGTGGGCGCGTTGATCAATCACCTGCTCGGTGAATTGATCCGCGTGACCGGTCTGAGTGGCACCGACCGTTTGCTGGGCATGGTGTTCGGCGCCTTGCGCGGCGCCCTGGTGGTGGTTGTATTGGTGGCCCTGGGCCACCATCTGTTCAGCGAGGATGCCTGGTGGCGCGAGTCGCTTCTGGTCCCGCATTTCGCCATGCTGGAGGACTGGACCCGCCGTCTCGCCGGGGATCTGATCGCTTATCTTATGAACGTCAGCGGAAGCTAAGCTTAGCTAGCTCGAGGATACGCAAATGTGCGGCATTGTTGGCATTGTCGGCCACTCCTACGTCAACCAGGCGATTTATGACGCTTTGACGGTTCTTCAGCACCGGGGACAGGACGCCGCCGGCATCGTCACCTGCGACGGGGACCGGCTGTTCCTGCGCAAGGACAACGGCATGGTCCGGGACGTATTCCGCAACCGCCACATGCGCCGCCTGGTCGGCAACATGGGCATCGGTCACGTGCGTTACCCCACCGCCGGCAGCTCCAGCTCCGCGGAGGCGCAGCCGTTCTACGTCAACTCGCCCTACGGCCTGACCCTGGCCCATAACGGCAACCTGACCAATTCCGAGGCGCTCGCCGAGCACCTCTACCGTTCCGATCTGCGCCATATCAACACCACCTCGGATTCCGAAGTGCTGTTGAATGTGTTCGCCCACGAGCTGCACGAGCGCGGCAAGGGCAAGCTGCGCCCGGAGCCGGACGACATCTTCGACGCCGTGTCCGCGGTGCACCGGCGCGCCGAGGGCGCCTACGCGGTGGTGGCGATGATCACCGGCTACGGCATCCTGGCGTTCCGCGACCCGCGCGGCATTCGTCCGGTCTGTTTCGGCAAGAAAGAGACCGAGCACGGCCCCGAGTACATGGTGGCGTCGGAATCGGTGGCGTTGTCGTCGCTGGGCTTCCAACTGGTGCGTGACCTGGCCCCCGGCGAGGCGATCTACATCACCTCGGAAGGGGAGCTGCACACCCGCTCCTGCCACGATCAGCCCAAGCTCACGCCCTGCATCTTCGAGCAGGTCTATCTGGCCCGTCCGGATTCCATCATCGACGATATTTCCGTCTACAAGGCGCGCCTGCGCATGGGCGAAAAGCTGGCGGAAAAAGTGGAGCGCGTCTGGCCGGACCACGACATCGACGTGGTGATCCCGATTCCGGACACCAGCCGCACCTCGGCGCTGCAGATGGCCAACCGGCTTAACGTGAAATACCGCGAAGGCTTCATCAAGAACCGCTACATCGGCCGCACCTTCATCATGCCCGGCCAGCAGCAGCGGCGGAAATCGGTGCGCCAGAAGCTCAACGCCATCGAGCTGGAATTCTCCGGCAAGAACGTGCTGCTGGTGGATGACTCCATCGTGCGCGGCACCACCTGCCACGAAATCATCCAGATGGCCCGTGAAGCGGGCGCCCGCAAGGTGTATTTCGCCTCCGCCGCGCCGGCGGTGAAATACCCCAATGTGTACGGCATCGATATGCCGTCCGCCGGCGAACTGATCGCCCACGATCGCAGCGACGACGAAGTCTGTCAGCTGATCGGCGCGGACAAGCTGATCTACCAGGATCTGGAAGATCTGGTCAGCGCCTGCCAGGAAGGCAACGCGGACATCGAGGAGTTTGATTGTTCGGTGTTTAACGGCCACTATCTGGCCGGTAATATCGACGGCCAGTATCTGTCCGATCTGGAAACGCGCCGCAACGACGACGCCAAGAAAAGCCGGGAAAAAACCCGCGCCCTGGCGGACAACGAAGTGATCGACCTGCATAACTCCAACTGAACCAGGGGCGGCACGCCGCCCCGCACCGAGGTAACGATGAGCGACACACCGGACCCCCGCGACCTGCATACCGACACCCTGGCGATTCGCTGGGCGCAGTTGCGCACCGATGAAATGTCGCACTCGGATCCGATCTTCCTCACCTCCAGCTTCGTTTACGACAATGCCGCCCAGGCCGCCGCCCGTTTCTCCGGCGAGGAGCCGGGTAACGTCTATTCGCGTTTCACCAACCCCACGGTGCGTTCCTTCGAGCAACGCCTGGCGGCCATGGAAGGCGGCGAAAGCTGCGTGGCGCTGGCCTCCGGCATGGCGGCGATCAGCAGCACCTTCTTCACCTTGCTGGCGCCCGGCGATCACGTGATCAGTTCACGCAGCGTGTTCGGCACCACCAATGTGATCTACGACCGCTATCTGAAGAAGTTCAACATCGACACCACCCTGGTCGATCTGAACGATCTGGATCAGTGGCGCGCGGCGATTCGCCCGGAAACCAAGCTGCTGTATCTGGAAACGCCGTCCAACCCGCTCTCGGAAGTGGGCGACATCGAAGCGCTGGCCAAACTGGCCCATGACAACGACGCGCTGCTGATCGTTGATAACTGCTTCTGCACCCCGGCGCTGCAGAAACCGCTGGAACTGGGCGCCGACCTGGTGATTCACAGCGCCACCAAATATCTGGACGGGCAGGGCCGCTGCCTGGGCGGCGCCGTGGTCGGTCCCGAAGAGATTCTCAAGGAGATCCACGGGTTCGTCCGTTCCGCCGGCCCCTGCATGAGCCCGTTCAACGCCTGGGTGTTTCTCAAGGGTCTGGAAACCCTGGGCCTGCGCATGAAGGCGCATTCGGAAAACGCCCTGCAACTGGCGCAGTGGCTGGAGCAGCAGCCGGGCATCGCCCGGGTGCACTATGCCGGCCTCGACAGCCACCCGCAGAAAGCCCTGGCCGAGCGCCAGCAGAAAGCGTTCGGCGCGGTGATCGCCATTGAAGTGGAAGACAGCGACGGCCGGCGCGACCGCCAGGCCGCCTGGCGCTTTATCGACGCCACCCGGTTGCTCTCCATCACCGCCAACCTGGGCGACGTGAAGTCCACCGTTACCCATCCGGCCACCACCACCCACGGGCGCGTGGCGGAGGAAGAAAAACAACGTTCCGGCATCAGCGAAAATCTGATCCGCATCGCGGTGGGGCTGGAAGACGTCGGCGATCTCAAGAACGACCTGGGGCTCGGCATCACAGCGCTCGGCTTCGAATAAAAACTTGAAGCGTGTCGCCAAAAAAGGGGTGTTATGCAGGCTTTGGATAAAGCGCTGGCCCAGGTGGGCAGCGTGCTACTGGGGAAACCGGAACAACTGAAACTGGCCCTGGCCTGCATGCTCGCCGGCGGCCATCTGTTGATCGAGGACCTGCCCGGCATGGGCAAGACCACCCTGGCCCATGCGCTGGCGCGGGTGTTCCGCCTTGATTACCGGCGCGTGCAGTTCACCAGCGACATGCTGCCCGCCGATATTCTCGGCGTTTCGGTGTTCGATCCGGAAAGCCAGCAGTTCAGCCTGCGCGAGGGGCCGGTGTTCAGCCAGCTTCTGCTCGCCGACGAAATCAACCGCGCCACCCCCAAGACCCAGGGCGCGCTGCTGGAAGCCATGGAAGAGCGGCAGGTCACCCTGGACGGCGTCAGCCGGCCGCTGCCGTCGCCGTTCTTCGTGGTCGCCACCCAGAACCCGGTGACCCAGGCCGGCACCTTCGTGTTGCCGGAATCCCAGCTCGACCGTTTCCTGATGCGCATTTCCCTGGGCTACCCGTCCCCGGACGTGGAGCTGTCCCTGCTGGCCGGCGGCGACCTGCGCGAAGCGGTGCGCGAATTGAAACCCATCATCGAGCCCAGCGGCCTGGTGAAACTGATCGCCCATGTGGCCAAGGTGCGCGCCACCCGCGACTTGCTCGACTATGTGCAGCGGCTGCTGGAAGCCACCCGCGCCGACGATCGTCTGGTCACCGGCCTGTCGCCGCGCGCCGGCCTCGGCCTGCTGCGCGCCGCCCGAGCCTGGGCGCTGATCCACGACCGCGATTACGTGCTGCCCGAGGACGTGCAGGCGGTGTGGCCCTCGGTGGCCGAGCACCGGCTGCAGCCCCGCGAAGGGGGCCAGGTGTCGGCGATGACCCAGGCGCTGCTGCAAACCGTGCCGGTGGTGCGCCACTAGTCGGTCGAACCTAAGGAGGGACGCCGTGCTCAAGCAAGCCTGGCAGCGTTGGCTCGACCGCCGGCTTCCCCGGGCCCGCCAGGTGCAGCTCGACCAGCGGCGCATTTTCATCTTCCCCACCGGCTACGGCTTTCTCTACCTGCTGGTGTCCGTGCTGCTGTTTTTCGGCGGCATCAACTACGAGAACAACCTGATTCTCGGCCTCTGTTTTCTGATGGTCAGCCTGTTTCTGGTCGCCATTCTGCACACCTTCCGCAATTTGTCCGGGCTGTCCCTGCGCGCCGGCGCCAGCCGCTCCGGTTTCGTCGGCGGGCAGGGCAGCGTGGAAGTGGTGCTGGTCGCCCAGCGGCGCCCGCACCGGGCGCTGTGGCTGCGCTGGCTGGACCAGCCGGCCCAGGAGATCAGCGTCGAGCCCGGCGAGGAAAGCGCTCTGTGGCTGAACCTGCCGCTCAGCCGGCGGGGCCGCACCCGGCCGCCGCGCCTGCGCGTGGAGAGCCGCTACCCGCTGGGCCTGCTGCGCAGCTGGTCGCTGGTGTCCCTGGATCAGGTTTGTCTGGCCTGGCCGCGCCCCCAGGAAAGCCACGACTGTCCCGCCGACGGCGGCGACCGGGAGCGCCAGGTGGCCAGCGCCGGGCAAAGCGGCAGCGAGGAGTTCCAGGGCCTGCGCGGCTATGTGCCCGGCGACTCCCTGGGCCAGGTGGACTGGAAAGGCTATGCCCGCGGCCGGGGGCTCAACGTCAAACTGTTCGAGGAGCCCGCCAGCGGCCGCCTGTGGTTGCGCTATGACCGCCTGGAAGGCGTGCCGGTGGAGCGGCGTCTGTCGATCCTGTGCTTCTGGGTGCAGCGGCTGAACCGCGAGAACCGGCCCTTCGCCCTGGCGCTGCCCGGCGCCGAGCTGCCGCCGGGGCAGGGCGAGGAACAGCGTCTGCGGGCCCTCAACCTGCTGGCCCGTCACGGCGACACGGAGGCGGACTGATGGCGCGCATCTACCAGATCCCCAGCCACGCCCGCGGCTGGCTCACCCTGGCGATCATCGCCGCGTCGCTGCCGCAGCTGTGGGGCGGCCCGCTGTGGCAGGCCGCGCTGCTCGCCCTGGTGCTGGGCTGGCGTGCCCTGATGGACCGCCAGCGGCTGGTGCTGCCCGGGCGCATCCTGCGCCTGGTGCTGCTGGTGGCCACCGTGGCCGCCACCTTCTACAGCTTCGGCCGTCTGCACGGGCCGGAGGCGGGCACTGCGCTGATCACCAGCCTGTTCGCGCTCAAATACCTGGAACTGGTCAGCAAGCGCGACGCCTATGTGCTGATCGTGCTCGGCTACTTCGTGTGCGCCACCATTCTGCTGTTCCACCGCGGGCCGGCCATGGCGCTCTACGTGATCGGCTGCCTGATCCTGCTCACCGCCAGCCTGGCCGGCATCAACTACAGCGACACCCACGCCCGCCGCCGCCAGCACCTGTCGGTGGCGGCGGTGATGGTGCTGCAGGCGCTGCCGCTGGCCATCGCCCTGTTCGTGCTGGTGCCGCGCATCGCGCCGCTGTGGAACATGCAGCTGGACAGCGGTCAGGCGCGCACCGGCATGAGCGACAGCATGTCGCCGGGGCAGGTCAGCCGCCTCACCGAATCCAGCGAGCTGGCGTTCCGGGTCCAGTTCGAGGGCGAGCCGCCACCGCCCCGGGAGCGCTACTGGCGCGGCCTCACCTACAGCTACTTCGACGGCACCACCTGGCGCCAGGCCAGCCCGCCCGGCTGGGACCGTGACCAGTTGTTCTACGGCGGCCGCGCGCCGTCGCCGGACTGGTACCGCGCCCTGATCGACGCCGCCGCCGACCGCACCGGTTACCGCTACCGCGTGATCATGGAGCCCTCCCGGCAGCGCTGGCTGTACGCCCTGGCGGTGCCGTTCACCGACTTCGACGGCAACGCCCTGGCGCGGGATTTCCGGCTGGTGGCGGACGGACCGGTCAACGGCGCCTTCAGCTACAACGTACGCAGCGTGGACGTGACCGGCGCGGTGCCGGCCCTCGGCGACGCGGAACGGCGGCTGATGCTGGACCTGCCCGAAGGGGGCAACGCCGACGCTCGCGCCCTGGCCCAGCGCTGGCGGCAGCGCCACCGGGACGACGGCGCCCTGGTGGACGCNGCGCTNNGCTATTTCCGCGAGCAGCCGTTCTTCTACACCCTGGAGCCGCCGCGCATCGCCGGCGACACCGTNGACGAATTCCTGTTCGGCACCCGCCAGGGCTTCTGCGAGCACTACGCCTCCAGCTTNACCTTCNTGATGCGCGCCGCCGGCATCCCCGCCCGGGTGGTGGCCGGCTACCAGGGCGGCGANATGAACGCCGGCGACTACCTGCAGGTGCGCCANTANGACGCCCACGCCTGGGCGGAAGTGTGGNTGCCNGGNCAGGGCTGGGTGCAGGTGGATCCCACCGCGGCGGTGGCCCCGGAGCGCGTCGAGCTGGGCCTGCGCGGCGCCTTCGACAGCGCCGCCGACGGCGCCGGCGGTGACTTCGACGGCCTCAACCGCCTGCCGGTGCTGTTCCAGCTGCAGCAGTGGGCCGACTACGTGGACTTCAACTGGCAGAAATGGGTGCTCGGCTATCGCCAGCAGTCCCAGCGCGATCTGCTGGAGCGCCTGCTCGGCGCGGTGACGCCGCTGCGTGTCGGGCTGGCGCTGCTCGGCGTGGTGCTGGTGTTCAGCGCCGTGCTCGGGCTGCTGGTGCTCAGCCGCCGCCGGGACACCCCGGTCAGCCCTCTGGAGCGCGAGTTCGCCCGGCTGCACCGCGCCCTGGCCCAGCGCGGCCTGCGCGCCCCGGACACGGTCTCCGCCGCCCAGCTGGAAGCGGCGGTGACCCGGCGCTGGCCGTCGGCGGCC
>FUFK010039889.1_pt1 | contig 28016 bp, 26 predicted proteins | sample 1021851 | NCBI WGS metagenome assembly FUFK01 (sample SAMEA51879418, study PRJEB19060) | metagenome
ATTAAATACATTGTCCCAATATCTTTATGGTTAGTAGAATACGCCCAACGTTTCCAACCAGTTGGAGTATGATGATCGTGTGATGCTGTTTGTGTGTACATAATTTATTTACTCGCTAATTTAAGTTTATCATTTTCAATTTCTTCTTTTGCAAATTTCACACGCGCCTCAGATAACCATTCTTGATATTCATCTTCACTAACTACTTTTACTGCAATAGGCATAAAAGCATGTTTTATACCACAAAGTTCTGAACATTGACCATAATAAGTACCAACTTTTTCAGCCTTAAACCACGTTTCATTAATTCTTCCAGGTACCGCATCCCTTTTTACTCCAAATGAAGGTAAAGCCCAAGCATGTAAAACATCATTTGCTGTGATTAAAACTTTTACTACTTTGCCAACTGGAACNACAACTTCATTATCAACAGCTAACAATCTTGGTTGATTTGCTTTTAANTCTTTTTCCTCAATCATGTATGAGTCAAATTCTAAATTTTCGTCTGGATACTCATAACCCCAATACCATTGATAGCCTATTGCTTTGATTGTTAAATCTGCTTTNGGAATNGTNTCTTGCTTATATAAAATTTTAAATGATGGAACCGCCATNACAATTAAAATTAAGCAAGGAATTAAAGTCCATAAAACTTCAACAGTTACATTGTGTGTTCTCTTTGAGGGATTAGGGTTTGCTGAGGCTCTAAATCTTACACACGCATAAAGCATTAAAAATAAAACAAATACACTTATTGCTATTATTATCGGTAATAACAAATTATCGTGAAAGGCTACAATGTCTCTCATCGTTTCTGATGCCGCTTTTTGGAAACCTAATTGCCAATCAACAGGTTGGTTTGCAAAAGCATTTTGAGAGATAAAAATACTTGAAAATATAAATAAAATTTTTTTCATTTTTACTAGCTATATAAAGCCCTTTTGTAAAAATTACACTTTAGTTTTCGCGACAATTTATCAATTAATCACATAATTTATGATCGAAATTGCAGATATCACTGCGGTTTCTGATCTTAAAATATTGTCATTAATTTTGAGTGCTTGTACTCCTTTAAATGAGAGAATCTCCTGCCTTTCATTTTCTGAAAAATCTCCTTCGGGGCCTATAATGATACAAATAGGTTCATCTGAAAACTTTGTTTTTTCAATTTTTTTATTGTCTGAATTTAAATCTGTGAAAATTAAATTCATTGAATTGGAATTTAAAAAACTTTTTAAATTTTGTGCTTTCTCAATAGATGGGATACTAATCCGATTTGATTGTTCACATGCTTCTATAACTATTTTTTCTAACCGATCTTTGTTAATCTTTCTTACAATAGTTCGATCAAAAATTATTGGTAAAAATTTTGAAACACCTAATTCAGTTGCTTTTTGAATCATAAAGTTTTGATAATTTGATTTAATAGGTGAAAATGCTAACCATAATTCTTGGACATTTTCTTTTTGTCTTAATTGTTTGGTTGATTTAAATTCAACAAAATCTTTTGTAATATTCAAAATTTTTGCTTCCCATTCACCAGTNTTATTAAATAAAGAAAAAATATCGTTTTTTTTCANTCTCATTACTTTAGTCAAATAATGGGATTGAGATTTATCTAATTTATCAATCATATTTTTTGATAATGTATTCGAAAAAAACAATCTAATATTACTCATATATGTTAAATTAATTTATGAAAAATATTAAAGCAATAATTTTTGATGCTTATGGAACNTTGTTTGATGTCAATTCAGCTGCAGAAAAATGNAAAGATAAAATTGGAGANAAATGGGAGNGATTTGCAAANTTTTGGAGNACCACTCAATTAGAATATACTTGGCTTAGAAGTTTAATGGANNGACACAAAGATTTTTGGCAANTTACAGAAGATAGTTTAGATAAATCAATNAAAGNTTTTNATATTGATNCTTCAATGANAAATGAANTANTNAATTTATATAAAGTGTTATCACCTTTTGAAGAGGTTCCCGAAACTCTGAAAACTCTGAAAGAGAAAAAATTTAAATTAGCTATTTTATCAAATGGTACTCCATCCCTATTAGATGAATTGGTTAAAAGTAATAATTTGGACAATTTATTTGATGATATATTTTCTATAGAACAAGTTGGTGTATATAAACCAAGTTCTAGAGTTTATGACATACCTATTAAAAAATATAATATAAATAAAAGTGAAATTGCATTTTTAAGTGCCAATACTTGGGATGTTTCTGGTGGTGGAAATTATGGTTACCAATCTATTTGGGTAAATCGAAATAATAACATTTTTGATAACTTAGATTTTAAACCAAAATATCAAATTACAGACCTCAATAAATTAACTCAATTAGTTTAATACTTGAGGAATTAAGACCTCAGGTGACAAAATATTTTTTTTTGTACTTGCAAACAAGGATCTTATCCGCCATTGTATTTAGTAGGATTAATTCAACATGATTAAAGTACTAGATTTATTTGGAAGAGTTTTAATATCTGCATTGTTTTTTTTAAATGGAATTTTTAAAATAAATAATTACGAGGGAACCATAGGTTGGATGGAAAGTTTTGGTTTGCCTGGTATTTTAATTATACCTGCAATTGCTCTTGAAATAATTGGACCCATTCTTATTGTAATTGGCTATAAAACTAAAATTGCTGCTGCAGCATTAAGTTTATTTTGTTTTGCAACAGCTATAATTTTTCACAATGATTTTGCTGATCAGGTACAGCTTACTGCATTTCTTAAAAACATTGCTTTAGCTGGTGGTTTTTTATTCTTGGTAGTTAATGGTGCTAAAGGTTATTGTTTAGATAAAAAGTGATCTTGAAATTAACAATTAATTCGTTAATTAAAGCGGATGAAAAATATTGAAGTAAAACAAATCATCGATCCAATCCCGGCTTCAGATGGAGCTGGAGTAAAATTAAAAAGAAGCATTGGAGTTGAACCCAATTACTTTGATCCTTTTTTAATGTTAGATGAATTTGGCTCTGAAAATAGTGATGATTATGTAGCTGGTTTTCCACCACACCCCCACCGAGGAATTGAAACTGTCACTTACATGCTTGCTGGTGATTTTGAACACAAGGATAGTACGGGTGGTGAAGGTAAAATGACTGCTGGTGATGTTCAGTGGATGAAAACTGGAAGTGGTATTATCCACTCAGAAATGCCTGCGATGAAAGAGGGGAAACTTCATGGATTTCAGCTATGGATCAACATGCCAGCAAAATTAAAAATGAGCAAACCAGAGTATATTTATATTGATGCAGATAAAATGAGCGTACATGAAGATAACGAAAAAAAAGTAAAAGTTATAGCTGGTAAATTTGAAAAAGCAGAGGGTCCAGTAAAGGGTCACAATGTTGAGCCAGTTTATTTTGATGTCGAGTTAAATAAAAATAAGAATTTTAGCTATCTTCTTCCATCTACACACAATAGTTTTATTTATTTAATAGATGGCGAAATAGAAATAGGTGAGCAAAAACACGACAGTGTCAAAAATAGTACTTTAATATTACTTACAAGAGGCGAAAGTTTGCAAGTAAAGGCAAAATCAAAAGCAAAATTTTTAGTTATTTCTGGAAAACCTATTAATGAGGAAATTGCAAGAGGTGGTCCTTTTGTAATGAATACTAAAGCAGAAATATTACAAGCTGTTCAAGATTATCATAACGGCACGTTTGTAAAGTAAAAAATGAAATCGATACAAATAGAAAAATTTGGTGGGCCAGAGGTTTTGGTTATTAAAGATGTGGACATTGCAAAACCAGGTCCAAAAGAAGTCTTAATTAAAAATAAATCAATAGGTCTTAATTTTATTGATGTGTATCACAGGACAGGTCTCTACCCTATTCCATTACCCAGTGGTATTGGTCTTGAAGCAAGTGGTGTAATTGAGGAAATAGGATCTGAAGTAAAATTATTTAAAGTTGGTGATAGAGTTACTCATGCATCAATGCCAATTGGAGCGTATTCAGAAAAACAAATTATGCCTGAGGAAAAATTAATTTCTGTTCCAGATGGTATTTCTGATGAGGTGGCATCTTGTATAACTCTTAAGGGTATTACCGCAGAATATCTATTGCACAGAGCTTACCCATTAAAAAAGGGTGATAAAGTGCTTTATCATGCTGCAGCTGGAGCTCTTGGTCAAATCTTATGTCCTTGGGCTAACTCTTTAGGTGCAGAAGTAATCGGAACAGTTGGTTCAAAAGCTAANGAGGAAATTGCNAAAAAAAATGGNTGTCACCATGTAATTAATTATTCTGAAAAAAATTTCTCNGAAGAAGTTGAAAAAATTGTAGGAAAAAATGGTATTGATGTTGTTTATGATGGTGTTGGAATAAAAACATTTAAAGGTTCAATTGAAACATTAAAAATAAGAGGAATGATGGTGGCATTTGGAAATGCGTCTGGGTACGTTGATACTATTGATGTTAAAAAAGATATTAATGCCAAAGGATTATTTTTTACTCGACCATCCATTGCACATTATACGATCAAAAGAGAAGAGCTAGTTGAGTCAGCAAAAAAAGTTTTTGATGCAATTTTATCTAACAAATTTAAGGTAAAAATTTCAAAAAAATACTCTTTACCAGATGCTGCTCAAGCTCATAAAGATTTAGAGGCAAGATTATTAACTGGTCCTGCGGTTATTATTCCTTAAATTGGATATCCATATCTGAAAGATGAAGCCTAAGAGCTTTAGTTGAAATTTGAATTTCAATAATAAAAAATATGATTGATATCATCATTGACAAACAACATGAGCCAAAGATTATTCTCGCAATAAAAAGTTCTTGTAAATAAAGGCCAAAAACAGTTAACATATTAAACAAAAATCCAAAAGCAGCAAATAAAATGCTCAATTTTAAAACACCAATTCTTTTTTCTAAATTTATTAATTGATCTTTCCATTCAGGTGGAGTGTGTTTTTCAAATACATATTCGTCATGTATTTTTCTTATTAAAGAACTTAGCGTGTGAAACCTATTTGAATATACACCCATTATAAGCGGGATAGCGGGAAACATTAAAGCAGTTACGGTGTAATCAATATTCATACGAATCAGTTTGATTATCAATCTTGCCTTTGTTATTTACAAGTAAAATTTATGAACCAATTTAACTTATTTATAGAACTTACTAGATTACGAAAACCAATCGGTTACATGTTGCTATTTTGGCCATGTATCTGGGGCTTAACATTAGCTTATGATTTTAATCAAAGCTTAACTACCTATTTCAAATTTAGTTTATTATTTTTATGTGGATCGGTTTTAATGAGATCCGCTGGATGTATTGTGAATGATATTGCTGACAGAAATTATGACGCAAAAGTTGAAAGAACAAAAAATAGACCAATAGCCTCAGGAAAAATTTCAGTTTTACGAGCATCTATTTACTCACTAGTTCTTTGTGGTTTAGCATTTTTAGTTTTAATAAATTTNAATATGTTTACAATTTTAATGGCTTTGATCTCGATGCCCTTGGCGTTTACATACCCGTTAATGAAAAGACTAACATACTGGCCTCAATTATTTTTAGGAATTACTTTTAATTATGGGCTGGTTTTAGCATGGATCTCCATAACTAATGAAATTTCATCAATACCAATCTTATTTTATATTGGAGCCATATTTTGGACACTTGGATACGACACAATATATGGGTTTCAAGATATTAAAGATGATGAAATTATAGGTGTAAAGTCGACATCAATTAAATTTAAAAATGATCCAAAAAAATTCTTATATGTTTGTTATTTTTTATTTATTATTTCAATTTTTATCGTTGGAATACTAATGAAATTTGGAATAATTTATTTTCTATTTTCACTTATACCTTTTCTACATTTACATTTCTTTCAAATAAAAAAATTAAATTTTAATTCTCCTGAAAACTGTCTTTCTAAGTTTAAGAGCAATAATTTTTTAGGACTTTTGATTTTAATGAATATATTAATTGGAAAATTTTTTTAGTTTTAAATGAATAATTCAAAAATTTATAAACGACTATTTAAAGATTATACAAGTAAACATCTAGTAAGCATTTTGTTAGCTGCTTTTTTTTCAATAATTGTAGCTGGGAGTACATCATCTATTGCTTGGCTTTTAGATCCTGCAATAGAAAAAATTTTTATTGAAAAAAACCAGACACTTATTTTTTTAATTCCTCTAGCTATAATTATTGCTTTCACAGCTAAAGGTATTTCTCTGTACCTTGCAAAGTTACTGATGATTAGGGTTGGTGAAGAAGTAAAAAAAGAAATGCAAACTAACATGCTTAATTCATTTATTAAGGCTGACACAGAATTAATGGAAAGTAAACATTCAGGAAAATATATCTCAAATTTAAACTTTGACGTTACACAAATAACAAGAATGTTGTCAGAGGCTTTTTTAGTTCTATTTAAGGATGGTTTAACACTTATAGGTCTTCTAATTGTAATGTTTATTCAAAATTGGAAATTATCATTAATAGCAATGATTATGATACCTCTTGCATCAATAACTGCAAAAGTTCTGGGTAAAAGAATGGGTAAAGTTGTAACAGAGGCTCAGGAAAAATCAGGAGATTTAAACAGATACCTTATTGACCTTTTTAAAAACCACAAAATTATAAAAATTTTTCAAAGAGAGAATTTTGAAAAAGAAAGATCTGAAAAATTTGTTAATGATCTTAAGGAGAAAACAATCAAAATTGCTTCGGTCTATATTAGATCTACACCAATTATGGAATTTTTAACTGGAATTATGATTGCTGTACTTATTTTTTACTCAGGTAAATTAATCATAAATGATGAACTTGGAATTAATAATTTCTTTTCTTTTTTAGCTGCTATGATGTTAGCTTATCAACCGGTTAAGGCGCTAACTAAAGTCAATATTGCTATCAGTCAAGGATTTTCTGCAGCCAAAAGAATTATTCCAATTATTGACGCAAAAAGTGAAATACTCTCTAATGACGGAAAAAAAGAACTAAAGATTGATGAGGGTGAGATTAGTTTTGAAAACGTTTCATTTGCATACAAATCAAATTTAAATAATCAAGTACTACAGAACATAAATTTAGATATTGCAGGAGGAAAAATGACCGCTTTAGTTGGTCATAGTGGATCAGGAAAATCTACGATATTAAATATGATACCAAGAATTTATGATCCGTTGAATGGGAAGGTAGAAATTGATAACCAAAATATAAAAGAGATAAATTTAAATTCTTTACGAAAACAAATTTCAATTGTTGATCAAAATACAACATTGTTTGATGATACAGTTTTTAATAATATTAAATATGCAAAACCTGATGCAACTGATGAAGAAATCTATAATGCGGCAAAGCTTTCTATGTGTGAAGCTTTTATTAATAATTTTAATGATGGTTATAAAACAAAGATTGGTGAAAACGGAGTAAGACTTTCAGGTGGAGAAAAGCAAAGATTATCTATTGCTAGGGCATTTCTTAAAGATAGTAAAATAATTCTTCTTGATGAGGCAACTTCATCTTTAGACTCAGAGACAGAAGAACAAATTCAAAAAGCTCTAAATGATTTAACCATTAATAAGACGACAATTGTAATTGCGCATAGATTATCAACTATTCTAGGTTCAAATAAAATTTTTTTAATAGATGGAGGGAAAGTAATTGTCTCAGGTAAACATGAAGAACTTTTAGAGAAATCATCTAATTATAAAAATCTTTATGAGAAACAATTTAAGAATAATTAATGTATTTTGTTTACAATATATTGGGAATAATAATTACATTAATATCTCCTTTAATAATTCTTTATAGAATTTCCATTGGAAAAGAGGATTATAAAAGATTTAAAGAGAGATATTGCATTTATAAAAAAACAAATAATGAAAAGAATCTCATTTGGTTACATGCCGCAAGTGTTGGTGAGTTAATGAGCATCATTCCATTAATCAAACAGTTTGAAAATGATAAAAAAATAAAAAAAATTTTACTTACAACTACTACGACCAGTTCTGCAAATATTTTTAAAAAATTAAATTTTAAAAAAACTATTCATAAATTTTTTCCTCTAGACACAAATTTTTTTTCAAAAAAATTTGTTAAATTTTGGAAGCCTCAATTAGCAATATTTGTCGAGTCTGAAATATGGCCAATGATGTTTAAAAATTTAAATGAGATGAAAATTCCAATAATTCTTGTTAATGCAAGAATAACAAAAAAAAGTTACAAAAGATGGAATTATTTAAAAAAATTTTCCCAAGACGTATTTAGTAAAATTACTTTGGCTTTGCCCCAAAATATAGAGTCTAAAAAATACCTCAAATTGCTTGGGGTAAAAAAAATTNTTTTGAGAGGTAATTTAAAATTTTTTGGGGAAAAAAATAAAAATTTAAATTTATCAAATATAAAAAAAAAATTAAAAGGAAGGAACTTGTGGTGTGCAGCCAGCACTCACTACAATGAAGAAGTAACAATTGGTCACCTTCACAAAAAACTTAAGATGAAGACTAGAAAATTACTAACAGTAATAATTCCTAGGCATATAAATAGATCTAATGAAATAATAAATAATTTGGAAAACATTGATCTAAAAATCCACAGGCATTCCTCTAATAACAAAATAACTGATGAAATTGATATTTATTTAGTAGATACCTTTGGCGAAGCAAAAAGGTTTTACAATTTATCAAATATTACATTTATGGGGGGATCACTTATCCCTCATGGTGGTCAAAATCCTCTAGAGCCTGCGCGATTAAATAATTTTATCTTACATGGCCCCCACATAAACAATTTTAAAGAAGTATATGATTATCTTAATAAAATGCGAATGACGTCATTATTTAAAAAAACGCCCAATATTGAGAAGTTAATATTAAATAAACTCAATAAAAAAATATCTAACACCGTAACAAAAAAAATATATTTAATCGGAGATACAATACTTAAAAATAACCTATCAGAGATATATAAATATATTAAATGAAAATTTTAAGACCAGCATTTTGGAAAACTAAAAATATCATATCTTTCATTTTATATCCTATTAGTTTAATTTTATTGTTGGTATTATCTTTAAAAAAAAACCTTAAACAAAAAAAATTTCAAATTAAGACAATTTGTGTAGGAAATATTTTTGTTGGTGGTACTGGAAAAACCTCTTTATCAATTGCTATTTTAAAAATTGTTAACAAAAAATTTAAAACAACTTTCATTAAAAAGAAATATACAAATCAATTAGATGAAAAAAGGCTACTAGCAAAATACGGCAACGTGATTTTCGAAGATGAGAGAATTAAAGCTTTAAATATAGCTCAAAAAAATTATAAAATGGCTATTTTAGATGATGGTCTACAACAAAAAAATATCAAATATGATTTAAAGATAGTTTGTTTTAATTCAACAGAAGCTATTGGGAATAACTTTATTTTACCTGCTGGGCCTCTAAGAGAAAAATTCAGTGAGATTAAAAACTACGATCTTGTGTTTATTATTGGGGACAATCCAGATAGAAAATTTATAAACAAAATTAAAACAATTAAAAAGAATTCAAATATTTTTTTTGCAAATTATTCTGTATCAAATTTATCTAAATTTAATTTAAAAAAAAAATATCTTATTTTTTCGGGTATTGGTAATCCGCATGAATTTGAAAATACTTTGCTTAAAAGTAAATTCAAAATTGATAAAAAAATAATTTTTCCTGACCATTATAATTATGCAGAAAAAGATTTAAAAATGATAAAGGATTTGGCTAAAAGAAAAAAATTAGATATAATTACAACTGAAAAAGATTTTCTTAGATTGGATAAACAACAAAAAAAAGATATAAAATATCTTTCAATTGAATTAAAAATCAGAAATATAGATAAATTTAAAAAAAGATTACTCAAAATATAATGAAAATTATAATATATTTTATTGAATATATTGTTGTAAAAATACTTTTCTTTATATTCACATTTATTGGATATAAAAATTCTTCAAATTTAGGCTTTTTAATTGGAAAATATTTTGGCCCTCTTTTTAGATCGAAATCTTTAATTAAAAATAATCTAATTCAAGCAAACATTAGTGATAAAAATAATTTCGATTTAATTGCAACAAACGTGCTTGGTAATTATGGAAGAATATTTTCTGAATATGTGTTTTTAAAAGATTTCAGGAATGAAAAACTTGCAAATTATATTTCTATAAATGGACAGAAATATCTTGATGATATAATTAAAAAACAAAAAAAAGTTGTATTTATTTCTGGNCATTTCAACAATTTTGAGCTGATGGCCATGCAGTTAGAAAAATATGGAGTTAATCTTACTGCAATCTATAGACCTCTGAACAATATATTTTTAAACAAAACAATGGAAAAAATTAGGACTCACTTCATATGTAGGAAACAAATTAAGAAAGGAAGATCTGGTTCACGAGAATTAGTTAAAAATTTTAAAGAGGGATCATCTATAGCATTAATGATTGATCAAAGAGTTAGAGAAGGTATTAGTGTTCCTTTCTTTCAAAAATCATGCTCAACAACAACCATTCCAGCTCAACTAGTTAAAAAATATGANTGTGAAATTGTACCGATATATATTGAGAGAAAGAAAAACCATTTTTTTGAAATGACAGTTTCTCAGCCATTAGTTTTCAATAAAAGTTTAAGTATCGATGATATATCAGTTGAATTAAATAAGATTTTGGAAAAGATGATATTAAAAAACCTTGATCAGTGGATCTGGACTCATAATAGATGGCAAAAATAATTAAGATAAATTTTTCTCTCTGACGATAGAAGCTTCTATATAAGAAAAATAAGGCTCTTGCCTATCAACGTTCCAATAATTTAAATTTTCTAATAATATTTTCTTATTGGAAACAGCACATATTACATGATCTCCCTTTTCAATCACCTCAAAAGTATTAGGCAAATATTTTAATTTAGCTAGCTTGTTTGTCATAATTTAAGATATATAAAAGAATTATGAAAATTGCAATTCTAGGAAGTGGTGGTAGAGAACATGCATTAGCACATTCAATTTATAATTCAAAAAAAACTAAAAAAATTTTTTGTCTACCAGGAAATGCAGGTACAGCTGAGATTGCAGAAAATGTTGAGGTTGACATAAACAATTTTGGATTAGTCCAAAATTTTATAGAAGAAAAAAATATTGATTTAGTGATTGTGGGTCCAGAAAAACCATTAGTTAACGGTATAGTGGACTTTTTAGAAAAAAAAAATATATCAGTTTTTGGTCCTAAACGTCAATCTGCTAAGCTGGAAGGATCAAAAATTTTCACAAAACACATTTGTGAAAAATACAAAATACCAACAGCAAAATTTGGTGTTTTCGAGACAAAAGACCTAGCCAATAATTTTATAAAAAATTCAAAAATGCCGGTTGTCATTAAAGCTGATGGGTTAGCGTCAGGCAAAGGAGTCTATATTTGTAATGATTTATCACAATGCCAAAATGCAATAGACGAAATTTTTAATGGAAAATTTGGTACAGCTGAAAATGTGCTTATAGAGGAATTTTTAGATGGTGAGGAAATGAGCTTTTTTATAATTTCAGATGGAAAAACTTTTAAATTTTTTCAAACTGCGCAAGATCATAAGCGTGTTGGTGAGGGTGATACTGGAAAAAATACTGGTGGGATGGGTGCTTACTGCCCATCTAAAATCATTAATAATCATCTTTACGAAAAAGTTATTAATCAGATTATAAAACCAACACTTAAAGCTATCAATGACTTAGGGGAAAATTACACAGGGTTTTTATATGCAGGACTAATGATTAAAGATGGTAACCCATATTTGATAGAATATAATGTGAGGATGGGTGATCCAGAATGTCAAACCATTTTGCCTTTATTAAAATCAGATTTCTTAGATTTAATTTTAGCTTGTAACAAAAAAACTTTAAGTAACTTTGAAATTGAATGGTTGGATAAGAAGAGTATGTGTATAGTGTTATGTGCAAAAGGATATCCTGAAGATTATAAAAAAAATGTAGAGATAAAAAATATTTTTAATCTTAAAAAAAGTAGCGAGAGTTTTTTGTTTCATGCTGGAACATTAATTAAAGATAAAAAGATTTATTCTGTAGGTGGTAGAGTTTTAAATTTTGTGAGTACCAACCCAGACTTGTATAATGCTAGAAAAAAAATATTATCGCAAATTAATGAATTAAATTGGAATGAGGGTTTTTTTAGAAAAGATATAGGCTTTAAAGCTATAGATAATTAAATGAGAATTATAGGTGGCTCACTAAAGGGAAAAAAACTTTTTCAACCAATTGATCAGGATACCAGACCATTAAAAGACATAGTTAAAGAGTCAATTTTTAATATCCTTCAGCATTCGGTTGATAATAAAGTTAATTTATTCAATTCAAATGTTCTCGATTTATTTTCAGGAACTGGATCCTTTGGTCTTGAATGTCTTTCAAGGGGGGCAAGAAAAGTGACCTTTTTTGAAAATCATTTAAATTCAATAAAAATATTAGAAAAGAATATTAATTTTTTAAATTTGGAAGATAAATCAGAGATTATAAAAAGTGATGTGTATAATTTAGAAAATGACTTTTCAAAAAATAAATTTGATCTTATTTTCATTGATCCACCGTTTAGAGATGAAAAATTGAATAATCTGTTAAAAAAATTAAATACTTCAAAATTCGTAAGGCCAAATACTATAGTAATAATTCACAGAAACAAAAAAATTAAAGAGATCATTGATAGTAAATTTAATATTTCTAGGGAAAAAGTTTTCGGTTTATCCAAAATATTATTTGGAAGGATTGACAGATAAAAATTTTTTAGTTTGAGTTTTTATCAACTCGACAGATGGTTGATCAAAAGGGTTAACTTTTAAAGCCCTTCCTAAAAGAATAGTTTCTAAAATAAAGAAAATAAATAATTCACCTAATGTTTTTTCATCTCTCTTTAAAATATTAAAACTTCTAAAAGGAATTTTTTTCATTTCAAAAACTTTTTCGGTAGCGATTTTTTGATTATAAATAATATTCGTCAAAGTTTTGTCTTTAAAATTCATAAATCTCTCGGAAAATCTTTTAAAATCAACTTTTTTTGAATTTTGCTCATTTAAGAAAAAGAATGAGTAAAAATTATCTTTAATACCATCTATATAAAGTTGCATAACACTATGATTGTCTTTTGGTACATTCGATATAATTGGTAAAATACCTTTGTTTTTTTTTCCTAAACTTTCGGCAGTCAATTGCTTATACCATTCCAAAAAATTACTTAAACTTGGATTATAATTTAATAAGATTGAATTGTTTTTTTTTTGTTTGCTTAAAGATAAAATTGACTCAACATTATTCAATAGTGAGTTTAAAAAATACTTATTTTTAATTATGTTATTTAATTGTCTAAATTTATTTGGTTTAAATCCCATTAATTCAGCTGGTAGCATACCAACTTCTGACAATACAGAATATCTTCCGCCAATAAAATTATTATGATGAATAATTTCAGATTTCAAATTTTGAGCAAGATTTAAAAGATAACTTTTTTTGTTTTGTGTTATAAATATATTTTTATCACCCTTATTATTTAAAACATTAAAATTCGCTATAGTCTCTAAAGTAGAGCCAGATTTTGAAATTACTAAATTGCAATATTTTTTTTTTTTAAAATGATAATTTGGAGAAAGATTATTTACAAAATGAAATTTCCTTTTTCTTTCTTTTCCAAAAAAACTTGAAATTGCTTCTGCCCCTAAAATTGAACCACCCATCCCAATAATTCTAATTTCTGAATTACCAACAATCTTTTTTATATTTCGGATATTATATTTATCTTTATAATTCAAGCTAAGTGAATTGATTACTTCACTTTTGTCCTTTAAAAGAAAAGATAAGTTTTTTTTATTTTTTTTTGAAATTTTTTTTTTTCTAAAATTTTTNAGAATTATTGTTTTACTGATCATCAATCTTTCTTAATACTTTTAAGTATCAACTCCTCAATAGAACTTTTAGGTTCTGATTGTGACTTATCAGTATTTGAATTTTCAACTCCAGTAACCATTTGTTTTATATCAATCTTTTTTTTCTTTTTATCACCTTCGGCAATTTTCGGTTGTGGTAACTTGTTATAGTTTGGAGGCATAACTAAAGGTGATTTTTTCTCTACTAAAAATTCTTCGCTACCTGATTTTTTTTGTGGAGTTAAAGATTTCTTTAGAGAGGCGCAAGAAACTAAAGGAATCAGTATAAATAAATATATAATAATATTTTTAAAGTTCTTCATTTGATGTTTTTGTAACCATAAATTCTGACAATATCATGATTATTACTCCAATAGATATAAAAATATCAGCTACATTAAAAACAAACCAATGAAAATCTCCAATGTGAAAATCTATAAAGTCTGGCACAGCACCAAAAAAAATACGATCATACAAATTTCCTAAAGCTCCCCCAAGTATCAATATAAGAGAGTATTTTTTGTAACTTTTATTTTTTAAAATCATAAAAAAAACGATTATAATTACCATGATAATTAATATTGTTATAAAATTATAAAAAAAACTTTCATCAAACGCAAATAAACCAAAAGCGATACCCTCATTCCACATAAGGCTTATATTTAAATAATCTGATAAAAATAGATTATTGGATAAACTTTTTTTACTTTGATCAATGACATAAATTTTTGAAATTCTATCAAGAAGAAAAATTGCTAATATTAAAAAAAAATTACTTAAAGAAATCTTTTTTAAATAATCTGACATTTCGGGTGTCTTTCACAGGGATCAAGTTTAATTTTCCAGCAAACTTTGCATTTTTTGCCTAATGCTTTTTTCGTTGTAACTGAAACTTCGGCTTTTTCATCAAAATCAATTTCTGCTTTAGATGTGATGCATAATTCTGAAAAATCTACATTTTCTACAATTTGTTTAAATTTATTATTAAGCTTTACATCTAGATCAGCCTCTAAACTTGAACCAATTTCTTTGTTGGCTCTTTTTTCCTCAATACTAATATTGCAAATATCTCTAATTTTAATTAGCTCAAGCCATTTTTTATAAATAACATCATTCTTAAAACTTTTTGGTAAATCTAAAAATTTTTCTAAATGAATACTTTTGTTTTTTCTCTCAACCAATTGATATATTTCCTCTGTAGTAAATGAAAGTATTGGTGCAAACCACCTTAACAAAATATCTAAGATTATATTCAATAATATTAATGATGATTTTCTTTTTTTTGAGTTAATTGGATCACAATATAAAGTATCTTTTCTTATATCAAAATAAAATGCTGATAAGTCAACTGTGCAAAAATTTAATAATTCTTTATAGAGATTATGGAAATCATAATTTTTAAAGTATCCATTAAAATTAGAATTTAACACATATATTTTATGTAACATAAATTGTTCTAGCTCTGGTAATTCTTTTATATCAATTTTATCAAGATCTATATTTTCAAATTTGTCATTAAGATTTCCTAACAAATACCTAAAAGTATTTCTTATTTTACGATAGGACTCGGAGTGCTGATCTAAAATAGAATAATCAATTCTTAAATCCTCAGCGTAGTTTGAGGAAGCAACCCAAATTCTTAATATGTCAGCTCCATATTTTTTTAATATATCCTCAGGCGCTATTACGTTTCCTAAAGATTTAGACATCTTTAAACCTTTCCCATCCACAACAAATCCATGAGATAAAATAGATTCAAATGGTGCTCGGCCTCGTGTCCCACAAGATTCCAATAATGATGAATGAAACCATCCTCTATGTTGATCTGAGCCCTCCAAATACATCGATGCCGGCCACTTTAAATCATCTCTTTTTTCCAGGACAAATGAATGAGTTGAGCCACTATCAAACCATACCTCTACAATATCGCTTAATTTTTCATAATCCTCTGCTTTGTATTTTTTTCCTAAAAATTTTTGAGGATTGTCTGAAAACCAACAGTCTGAACCTTCTTTTTCATAAATTTTTGCAATGTTTTCAAATACTTCATCATCAATTAAAATTTCCTTATTCTTTTTATTTACAAAAATGGGAAGTGGGACACCCCAAACTCTTTGTCTTGATACACACCAATCAGGTCTCGTTTCTATCATTGATTTTAATCTCTCTTTACCCTTGCTTGGATAAAAATTTGTTTCATCAATAGCTTTTAGAGCTTTGCTTCTCAAGTTGTGACTTTCCATTGATATAAACCATTGTGGTGTTGCTCTATGTACTAATGGAGCTTTTGATCGCCAAGAATGAGGATAAGAGTGAACAAGTTCACCATTTGATAACAATTTTTTTTCATCTTTCAATTTTTCAATTATTAAAGGGTTTGCTTTGAAAATATGCACTCCCTCAAATAATTTTACGTTACCTGTATACTTTCCATCTCCATCAACAGTTTCAATTGCTTTTATGCCATTGTTCATACAAAGATTAAAATCATCAGGTCCGTGGCTTGGAGCACAATGTACGATACCTGTTCCTTGTTCTGTGGTTACAAAACGTGCCTCTAACATTGGAATATCGTAATCGAAACCCAAATTAAAGAAAGGATGAATACAAATTGTATCTTTAAGCTCTTTTCCTTTAAATTTTTTTGATATTTCATGACTTTCAATATTACAATCCTTAATAACAGACTCGAGTAAAGCCTCAGCTACAACAATTTTTTTGTCTTTAAAGTCTCCATCATCATATATTTTAACTAACAGATAATCTAAATTTTCATTGTAAGCTAACGCTTTATTTGCTGGAATTGTCCAAGGTGTAGTGGTCCAAATAACTATCTCATTATCATTCAACTCTTTTATTTTTGATTTTTTAACTTTAAATGACGCATAAATAGTATCAGATTTATGATCTTGATATTCTACTTCTGCATCCGCTAANGCCGTTTTTTCAACTGTAGACCACAATACTGGTTTGAAACCTCTGTACAAACTTCCTTCTTTTAGAAATTTTCCAAGCTCTCTCACAATTTGAGCTTCTGCGTCATAACTCATTGTGGAATAATAATTTTCCCAATCTCCAACAACTCCTAATCTTTTAAATTGGTCTTTATGCACTTCGATCCATTTTTCTGCAAAAGATCTACATTCTTTTCTGAATTCAACTACGGGAACCTCGTTTTTATTTTTTTTATTCTTTTTATATTGTTCCTCTATTTTCCATTCAATAGGTAGACCATGACAATCCCACCCAGGGACATACACAGAGTCTTTACCGTCCATTTGGTGAAATTTTACAATTATATCCTTTAAGATTTTGTTTAAGGCAGTACCCATATGTATATTGCCATTAGCATAAGGAGGGCCATCATGTAGGATGAATTTTTCTTCACCTTTTCTAGAATTTCTTAATTCTCTATATAAATTTATTTTTTCCCAAAACTTTAAAAATTCAGGCTCTCTTGTTGGTAAATTTGCTTTCATTGAGAAAGCAGTTTTTGGTAAGTTAATTTGTAATTTGCTCATTCTATTTTTTTGCTATCAATAAATCAGTTTTAATTTGTTTTCTAAGTTGTTCGACACTTTTAAATTTTTTTTCTTTTCTTATAAATTTTTTAAATTCTACTGTTAAATACTTATTATAAAGATTTCCAGAAAAATTAAATAAATGAACTTCTAATAATATTTTTTTTCCATTAAATGTTGGTCGATAGCCTAAATTTGCAATCCCTTTTATGTAATTGTTTGTACCATATCTTTTTACTTTTACTGCATATACACCAGGGCAGGCTAAAATATAATCTTTGATATCAATATTTGCCGTTGGGAAACCAATTTTTTTTCCTAGCTGTCTTCCTTTTTGAACCTTTCCAGCAATTGACCAATTTCTATTAAGAATTTTATTGGCTTTTTCTAATTTTCCTTTTTGTAAAAGTTTTCTAACCAACGATGAGGATGCTATTTTCTTATTTGTTAACAATGGTTGTGGTTTAACTACCTTATAACCGCACATTTTCTCAAATTTAATCAACTGTCTAACGTTACCCTCTCTCTTGTTTCCGAATCTAAAATTATTGCTTACAAAAATGAATTTTGGTTGCAACTTTTTACCTAATATTTCTTGAATGAAAATTTTGGATTTTATTTTTGAGAATTTTCGATCAAATTTTTTTATTATCAAAAAATCCACATTAAGATTTTTAAGATTTTCAATTTTTTGATACAAATTAGAGATTCTAAAATTATTTAAATTCCTATTAAAAAACATTTTTGGCATTGGTTCAAAAGTCAAAACACCAATTTTTGAGGAATATTTCTTTTTATATTTCTTGGCTAATGAGAATAATTTTTGATGTCCTTTATGAACTCCATCAAAGTTACCAATTAATATAATCGAGTTTTGATATCTTGTATTGATATTAAAATTTTTATATATCTTTTTTGATTTTACCATTTCAATTCCGATTGAATATAATTACAAATTGCTTCGTAAGATTTTGATACTCTTTCGATTCCTTTTTCTTTGATCTCATCTTTGTGGATTCCATTTGATATTATCAAAGAATCATAATTTAAAAGATTTGCTCCTTTTATATCAGTATTTAAGTTATCACCTATAGAGAGAATTTTTTTATTTTTGTTATCAATAGATTGATTATAAACTTCAGGATAGGGTTTTCCAAAGTAAACAACTTCTCCGCCCATTTTTTCAAAAACCATTGCAACTGAGCCAGCACAAAATTCTCTTATGTTTCCTCTATCAACAATTAAATCAGGATTTGTGCAAATCATTTTTTTTTTTATATTTTTTTCGAACAAATCTTTATAATAATTTAAGTCTTCATTATGATCATCAAACAATCCAGTGCATAAAATATATTCGCTTTTTTCTATATTATCTAATTTCTTTTTTTCAAAGTCTTTAAATAAATCAAAATCTCTTGGTGGACCAACGTGAAAGAAAGTTTTATTAATTAAATTTTTTTTTAAATAAATAAGAGCTGCCTCACCNGAAGTAAAAACATGGTCTCTAATTTCTTTCTCCATGCCTAGTTTTTCCAAAAAAGATTTAACTGCATGATTAGGTCTCGGTGCATTTGTGAGTAAAATATAGTCCTTTCTTTTTTTATTGATTTCTTTGAGGGCTTTTATCGCTTCAAGGTGCAGCGTAACCCCATTATGGACCACNCCCCATAAGTCAACATAAAATANCTGATAATTGTCTGCTATAGANCTTAGACCNTCAATATCTAAATTTTTAGTCATGAAATTAATCTATAAACCATAAAACTCACAAATTCCTTTATTTTTTAACTAACTAATTTTCATCTATATCTTGAAATAGTAAGGCCAATCTCTATATGAAGATCATATTAATAAGGAGTATTTATGAAATTTAGACCATTACACGATCGAGTTTTAATAGAAGTTTTAGATAGCAGCGAAAAAACTGCTGGTGGAATAATCATACCTGATACAGCGCAGGAAAAACCTCAAGAAGGCAAAGTAGTTGCAGTTGGTGGTGGTGCAAAAACCGAAGACGGCAAAACGATACCAATGGATGTAAAAGTTGGAGATAAAGTTTTATTTGGAAAATGGTCAGGAACCGAAGTCAAAATAGATGGCAAGGAATACAGTATAATGAAAGAGTCAGACATTATGGGTATTTCAAGCAAATAATTTAATTTAAAGGAGAAAATAAAATGGCGAAAGTAGTTAAATTTGATGCAGAAGCGAGAGCAGCAATGATTAGAGGAGTAAATATTCTTGCTGATACGGTTAAAGTAACACTAGGACCAAAAGGAAGAAATGTAGTTATGGATAAATCTTATGGTGCTCCAAGAATTACAAAAGATGGTGTTTCTGTTGCTAAAGAAATTGATCTCGAGGATAAATTTGAAAACATGGGTGCTCAAATGGTTAAAGAAGTTGCTAGCAAAACAAATGATGAAGCTGGTGATGGAACAACTACAGCAACTATTCTNGCACAAGCTATNGTAAAAGAAGGTGTAAAATATGTTACTGCAGGNATGAACCCTATGGATGTNAAAAGAGGAATTGATGCTGCAGTAGATGTAGTAAAACAAAATCTTGTATCCTCAGCTAAAAAAGTAAAAGATAGTGATGAGATTGCTCAAGTTGGAACGATTTCTGCTAATGGCGATAAGGAAATTGGTACTATGATTTCCAAAGCAATGCAAAAAGTTGGTAATGAAGGTGTTATCACCGTTGAAGAAAACAAAGGAATTGAAACAGAATTAGACGTTGTTGAAGGTATGCAGTTTGATAGAGGATATTTATCTCCATACTTTATTACGAATAGTGATAAGATGACAACTGAATTAGAAAATCCTTTTATTCTATTACACGAAAAAAAGTTAACTAACCTACAACCGATGGTTCCTCTTTTAGAGGCAGTCGTTCAGGCTGGAAGACCGTTAATGATTATTTCTGAGGATGTTGAGGGGGAAGCATTAGCTACTTTAGTTGTAAACAAATTAAGAGGTGGTTTAAAAGTTGTGGCTGTGAAAGCTCCAGGATTTGGTGATAGAAGAAAAGCCATGCTTGAGGACATAGCAATTCTTACTGGTGGTTCAGTTATTTCTGAAGATTTAGGAATTAAACTTGAAAATGTTAAACTTGATGATCTTGGTTCTTGTAAAAAAATTAAAGTTGATAAAGATAACAGCACTATAGTAAATGGTTCAGGTAAAAAATCAGATATAGAGGCTAGATGTTCTTCAATTAAACAACAAATTGATGAGACAACTTCAGACTACGACAAAGAAAAACTGCAAGAAAGATTAGCAAAATTAGCTGGTGGTGTTGCAGTAATTAAAGTTGGTGGTGCAACAGAAGTTGAAGTAAAAGAGAGAAAAGACAGAGTTGAAGATGCTTTAAATGCAACGAGAGCTGCTGTTGAGGAAGGTATTGTAACTGGTGGTGGGTGTGCATTACTTTATGCTGCGCAAGAANTAGAAAAAGTCAAAGCTAAAGGTGAAGACCAAAAAGCTGGCGTTGATTTAGTAAGACGTGCATTGGAAGCTCCCATTAGACAAATTACAAAAAATGCTGGTGTAGATGGATCAGTTGTAGTTGGTAAACTTTTAGATCAGAATAAAAAGACCCATGGCTATGATGCACAAAATGAGGAATATTGTGATATGTTCGCAAAAGGTATTATTGATCCTGTTAAAGTTGTTAGAACAGCTTTACAAGATGCAGCTTCTATCTCAGGATTATTGGTAACAACTGAAGCTATGATAGCTGATAAACCTGAAGAAAAAGATGCAGCTCCTGCTGGAATGCCTGGAGGAATGGGCGGCATGGGCGGCATGGGAGGAATGGGTGGAATGGGAATGTAATCCCCATTAATCTCAAACAAAAATTCAAAAAGGGCAGTTTTTACTGCCCTTTTTTTTTATTTGTACCAAAAAAAAGTTTGATGAACATTTTGATGAATGTTTTATGAACAATTTGAGAATGTTATAGGCGCATTTGCAAGAATAACATTATTATAAGACACTTATTAAATTTTAGAGTTAAAATAGGTTAAATGAAAAATAAAGAAAAACAGATTAAAGAAAAAAGTAGAGTTTCAAATTTTGGTGAAGTTTTAACCTCTAAAAGAGAAGTTTTAGATATGTTAAATTTAGTTAACACAGAAACATTAAGATTAGATTCCAGATTTTTAGAACCAGCTTGTGGTGATGGTAATTTTCTAACAGAGGTATTAAATTTTAAATTAGATATTCTTCAAAAAAATTATAGCAAAAATCAGTATGAATTTGAAAAATTTTCAATTCAAATTTTTACATCTATATATGGAATAGATATTTTGGAAGATAACATAATTTCAGCGAGAGAACGATTGTTTAATCAATACTTTGATTTATATGATAAGAAATTTAAATCTAATATTAATCAGAAATTGCTAGATTGTATAAAATACATATTAAAATTAAATCTAGTTCATGCAGATGCTCTATCATTAAAAAAGGTAAAAAATGATAAATTTATTATTTTTTCAGAATGGAGTTTAGTGAATGATAAAATTAAAAGAAGAGATTTTGAATTTAAAAATCTTATAGATTATGCTCCATTTGAAAAAGGAACTTTATTTTCAGATTTAGGTGATGAAATAATTATACCATCTCCTATTAAAGAGTACCCTTTAACTCATTTTTTGGATATAATTCCAACAAATGGAGTTAAGTAAAAATTATAATCCTGATATTTTAACCTGTATTTCAAACTTAAGTAGTGATGAAGTTTTTACCCCACCTGAAATCGCTAAACTAATATTAGATAATCTTCCAAAGGAAATTTGGGAAGATGAAAATACTAAATTTCTTGACCCAGTATCAAAAACTGGAGTTTTTTTAAGAGAGATTACCTCTAGATTAATTAATGGTTTGGAAAAAAAAATACCAAATCTTGAAAAAAGAATAAATCATATTTTAAGAAACCAAGTTTATGGTTTGAGTATAACTGAATTAACTTCGTTAATATCAAGAAGAACTTTATATTGTTCAAAATATGCAAATAGTGAGTTTTCCATTTCAAAATTCAATGATGTTGATGGAAATATTAAATTTATAAATTCTAAACACCAGTGGAATCAAAAAAATGTTTGTGAATATTGTGGTGTAAATAAAGAACTTTATGATAGAAACAAAAAATTAGAAAATTATGCTTATTCCTTTATACATGAACAAAATCTCGATAATATATTTGATATGAAGTTTGATGTAATTATTGGTAATCCACCATATCAAATGAGCGATGGTGGTGCAGTCGCAAGCGCAAAACCAATTTATCAAAAATTTGTTGAAACCGCTAAGAGATTAAATCCAAGATACTTAACAATGATTATTCCTTCAAGATGGTTTTCTGGAGGCAAAGGTTTGGATGATTTTAGAGAAGAAATGTTAAATGATAAAAGAATTTCCAAAATTTTTGATTTTCCTAATTCATCAGATTGTTTTCCAGGGGTAGAGATTAAAGGAGGTGTTTGTTATTTTTTATGGGAAAGGGATTATTCAGGAGAATGTGAAATAACAAATATTGATAATGCTAAAAAAAACACCTTAAAAAGACCCTTATTAGAAAAAAACTTAAATTTTTTTATAAGATATAATCAGTCTATTTCTATAGTTAGAAAAGTTTTAGATTTTAATGAAAGCAAATTTAATCACTTAGTAAGTTCTAGGAAATGTTATGGTTTTCCAACTAACTTTCGAGGTAAAAAAAAAAATGAGAAAAACAAAACAAAAATATATCAAAATGGTGGTTATGGTTATATCAGTGAAAAAGATGTTGAGATAGGAAGAAAAAATATACAAAAACATAAAATATTTATAACAAAAGCATATGGCGCGGGTGAAAGTTTTCCACACCAAATTTTGAATATCCCATTTTATGGAGAAGTTAATTCTGTTTGCACTGAAACATATATAGAAATAGGTCCATTTAAATCTAAACAGGTATGTGAAAATGTAATGAGTTATATTAAAACTAAATTTTTTAGATTTATGGTTTTAATGATTAAAAATACTCAAGATGCAACACGAGGTGTTTATAGATTGGTGCCAATACAAAATTTTGAAAAAGAGTTAGATGATAAATTTCTGTTTAAAAAATACAAACTTACTGAAAATGAAATAAAATTCATTGATACAATGATAAAACCAATGGAATAAAATGAAGAAAGATTTTTTTCCAGAGAAACCTGATAATAATCCTAAAATTTATGCATACACAGAAAATACACCTGAATATAAAGATTTAATTAAGATTGGTTATACAGCAAGGTCTTTGGATGAAAGGATGAGAGAACATTATCCGACTAGAGGACCAAATAATATTAAAAGATATGAAGTTTTATTATTAGAATCCTCAATGAGAAATGATGGTTCTTATTTTTTAGACAAAGATGTTCACAAAGTATTAATTCAAAATGGTTATGAAAATGTAGGTGGTGAGTGGTTTAATTGCAAAGTTAATGATGTAAAGAGTGCAATTATTTCACTTAAAGAAAATGTGAAGTTTGACACAAAAAGAAATAAAAATTTTGGTTTAAGACCTGAACAAAAAGACGCTGTGAATAAAACTTCAAAATATTTTAAAAACTACCATTCAGTCGAAAAAAAGACCCCACATTTTTTATGGAATTGCAAAATGAGATTTGGAAAAACTTTTGCAACATATGAACTTGCAAAAAAAATGAGATGGGGAAAAATATTAATTTTAACCTTTAAACCTGCTGTTGAGAATTCTTGGAGAGACGACCTTTATTCTCATATAAACTTTAAAGATTGGCAGTTTGTTTCTAAAGATACGAATTCTTATAATGATATAGATAAATCTAAACCATTTGCATGTTTTGCTTCATTTCAGGATTTTTTAGGTAAAAATTCTGCTGGTGGTATAAAAATTAAAAATAAATGGGCGCATAAAATTAAATGGGATTGTATTGTTCTTGACGAATATCATTATGGTTCTTGGAGAGATACAGCAAAAGAATTATATGAACATGAAGATAGGAGAGAGCAAGCATTAGCAGTTGGTGAAGGTATTGAAAGTTGGGATGAAAATATCTCTCCTTTAAAAACAAGTCATTATTTGTACTTAAGTGGAACACCATTTAGAGCAATCGAATCAGGAGAATTTATTGAAGAACAAATTTTCAATTGGACTTATTCTGATGAACAAAATGCTAAAAAAAATTGGAAAGGAAAAGATAACCCATACAAATCTCTTCCTAGAATGGTTATGATGACTTACCAGTTACCCGAACAAATTACTCAAATTACATCTTATGGTGAATTTAATGAATTTGATTTGAATGTTTTCTTTAAAGCAAAAGGTGAAAAAGATAAGTCAGAATTTATATACAAAAATGAAGTTCAAAAGTGGTTGGATTTGATTAGAGGTTCTGGTTTTGAAAATATTTATGATAGTTTAAAATTAGGAATTTCAAAACCAGTTTTACCTTTTTGTGATACTAGATTATTAGATGCTTTATCGCATACTTTTTGGTTCTTGCCATCAGTTTCATCCTGTTATGCAATGAAAAATTTGTTAATGGAAAGACAAAATACTTTTTTTCAAGATTATGAAGTCATTGTTTGTGCAGGAGCAGAAGCAGGTATTGGGGTAAAATCTGTAAAACCAGTTTTAGAAAAAATGCAAAATCCTCTAAAATCAAAATCAATTACATTGTCATGTGGAAAATTAACAACTGGAGTTACCATCAAACCATGGACTGGTATCTTTATGTTAAGAAATACTACTTCTCCAGAAACTTATTTTCAAAGTGCATTTAGAGTCCAGTCACCATGGACTATTCCTCTAGAAAATAAAAATGAAGTAAATGAAGAATTAATATTAAAAAATGAGTGTTATGTTTTTGATTTTGCTCCAAATAGAGCATTAAGATTGATTACTGATTATAGTTGTAGATTGGATATTGATGAAAATAACCCGGAGTCTAAAATTGATGAGTTTATAAAGTTTTTACCTGTACTTTGTTTTGATGGTTCATCAATGAGGCAAATAAATGCAAATGAAGTATTAGACTATGGAATGTTGGGAACATCTGGATCTCAACTTGCAAGAAAATTTGAAAGTGCAAGATTAGTTAATGTTGATGATATGACTTTAAAAAGATTGTTAGATAGTCCCGAATTATTAGATGCATTAATGAATGTGGAAGGTTTTAGAAATTTAAATTCTGATTTAGAAAAAATAATCAATAAATCTGAAAAAATTAATAAAATTAAAAAAGATGATAAAGACGATAAATTATCAAAAAAAGACAAAAAAGAATTAAGTGAGGAAGAGAAAGAGATAAAAAGTAAGAGGAAATTATTTCAAGAAAAACTTCAAAAATTATCTACCAGAATACCTGTCTTCATGTATTTAACTGATTACAGAGAAGAAACACTTAAAGATGTTATTACAAAAATAGAACCAGGTTTATTTAATAAAGTAACTGGAATTAGTGTACCAATTTTTGAAAAAATGGTAAGCATAGGTTTGTTTAATTCAACATTAATGAATTCAGCAGTTTTTGCATTTAAAAGATATGAAAATGGTTCACTGGCATATGCTGGAGGATTTACTAAATTTAAACCTCACGAAATAGGATTGTTTGATACTAAAATAACACCTGAAGAATTTGTAAATTCAAACTAAATCTTACTCTGTACATATCTACGAATACTGCCTTCCACTATATTTGAGTATTTACGCATATCTTTCTATGTAACTCTTTTGAATTGCTTTTGAATTGAGATGTAAATTAGATGAACTTTGATGAACAAAAATTAAAAAGACTAGATAATATAAGACTTAATGACAACCAGTATGAGAATGTAACCCAATCTAAAATATAAGGTATTTAAAGGCCATCTTTTGATGGCCTTTTTTTTTGGAAATATTAAAATGATAAAATGTCAAAAAGATACAGTGGGAAATCATTTAAGGACTCGAGCGCTAACAAAAAACCTAAATTTACTCTAAAAGAAAAAAGAAGACTCAAAAGAGAAAGGGCAAAAAAAAAGAAATAGCCATATATTTTGTTCAAAATCATTGTGTATATTGACTTTTTTAAAGTTTTCAAAAATAATTTTTAAGGTATAAGAGCCAGGATTTATGAGCAAAGATATAAGAAACATCACTATAATTGCACACGTTGATCACGGAAAGACTACCTTAATTGATAATCTGATGAAACAAAGTGGTTCATTTAGAGAAAATGAAGTTGTTGACGAGAGATTAATGGATTCTGGTGAACTTGAGAAAGAAAGAGGAATAACAATTTTAGCAAAACCTGCATCAATCAATTGGAAAGATTCAAGAATAAATATTATTGATACACCAGGTCACAGAGATTTCGCAGCAGAAGTTGAGAGAGTTTTAAGCATGGCAGATGGCGCATTACTTTTAATTGACTCTGCTGAAGGAGTTATGCCTCAAACAAAATTTGTACTATCTAAAGCTCTAAAACAAGGTTTAAAACCAATTGTTGTAATCAATAAATTGGACAAGTCAGATCAAAGAGCTAATGAGGTTCTGGATGAAACTTTTGATTTATTTGTAAGTTTAGATGCAAATGAAGAACAACTCGACTTTCCTGTTTTATATGCAAGCGGAAGATCTGGTTGGGCTGATAAAGAAGTTGATGGTCCAAGAGAGAATTTAAATCCTTTATTAGATCAAATTATTGATCATGTAAAACCAGATGAACTTGATAAAACAAAACCCTTTGCAATGTTGTCCACTCTTCTTTATGCAGACAATTTTTTAGGGAGAAGCTTGGTTGGAAGAATTGCCCAAGGAACTGCGAAAGCTAATCAAGCGATTAAAGCAATAAATTTAAAAGGTGAAAAAGTGGATGAGGGAAGACTTACTAAAATTTTTAGATATGAAGGCACAAAAAAAGTACCAATCGAAATCGGTGAAGCGGGAGATATTGTAGTTGTTGCTGGTTTAGAAAAAGCGAATGTTGCAGATACAATTTGTGATCTTGAAGTAAATGATCCTATTAAGGCTACTCCAATCGACCCACCAACAATGTCAATTACAATTACTGTTAACACGTCTCCTCTAGCTGGTACTGAGGGTAAAAAGCTTACTAGTACCCAGATAAGAGATAGATTAATTCAAGAAGCTCAAAATAATGTTGGGATTACTTTTACAGAAAATGAAGGTAACGATTCTTTTGTTGTAAGTGGTCGAGGTGAGTTAATGTTAGAAATTTTACTCACTCAAATGAGAAGAGAAGGTTTTGAAATGACTGTTAGCCCCCCAAAAGTTCTCTATAAAAAAGATGAAAATGGTAACAAACTTGAGCCAATAGAGGAAATAACTATGGATATAGACGAGGAACATTCATCAAAAATTATAGACTCAATGAATAGAAGAAAGGGCAAATTAATAGAATTAAAAGATACTGGTAAAAATAAAAAAAGATTAATCTTTCATGCACCAACAAGGGGTTTGATGGGATACACAAGTCGGTTTTTAACACTTACCAAGGGCAATGGTGTAATAAATAGAATTTTTCATGAGTATGGAC
>FUFK010041362.1_pt1 | contig 28001 bp, 31 predicted proteins | sample 1021851 | NCBI WGS metagenome assembly FUFK01 (sample SAMEA51879418, study PRJEB19060) | metagenome
GGTTCACAGACGCGGCCTTCATTTTTCGGGCATTTTGCCCGGCCAATATTTGGTAGGTTCTCAGTATGCGAAGCACGGAAGCGGACCAAGAAGCGGGCGAACTACTACAACGATTGGAAGACCTAAAGCCGTGGAACCCGGCCGAACGCTTGGCCTTGGCCCAGCTTCGGGAACACGTACGCGATTGGTTGGAAGCCCGGGCCATATTGGAACGGGACGGGTTGGTTTGCGAAGGTTCGCAGGGCCAGCCCGTAGCCCACCCGGCCCAAGCCATGAAGGTAACAGCGGCCGACAGGGTTTCCCGGTGGTTCCGCCAATTGGGACTTCTAGACCAAGCGGCCGAAGAGTTAGAAAGCTTGGACGAAGAAAAGAAGCGGCTTCTAGGGCTTTGAACTTATGAAGGGAAGTAAGTATTGCGTCACCTATCCCTATGCGCAGGAATTGGCGGCTTCGACCTTGGACTTAGAAGAGTTTGGCCAAGTCTTAGAACAGTGGCACACGTGGAAGGGGAAGCGTTTTGCGTCCAAAACTTGGTTAGCCAGATGCAAGCGGGCGGGTTGGATGCGTGCCCTATCTTCCCAGACCTTTGTCGTTTACCTTGGGACCAGTTCGCGGGACTTGTTGACGTTGTTTCCGGCGGTTTTCCATGCCAGCCGTTCAGTACAGCCGGCAAGCGAAAAGGAACCAAAGACGAACGCCACTTATGGCCATATATCGTCGAAGGCTTGCGAACAGTTCGGCCCAAAGTTGCCGTCTTTGAAAACGTCGCAGGTATCGCAACTTCGAAAAGCGAAGGCTTCCACTCAGTTCTCCACCATGTGTTGTGCGACTTGGAGAAGTTGGGTTATGTCCCAACGGCGGGACAGTTCACAGCGGCAGAAGTTGGCGCGCCCCACTTGCGAAAACGATGGTTCATTCTTGGAGTTCTACGCGACACCGACAGCGAAAGCCAACCAAACCAGCCCGTATATGATGAAGCACCCCGGATGCAGGAACATAGCGTGGCCAACGCCGGACGTAACCCAAAGGCCGCACGAAGGGAACGTGCGTCTTCTACGGAAGGGGGTACAGAACGGGCTACCGAAGTCGGAAGCGGACGCCATGTTGGGCCGGGACATATCAAAGCCACAGGGGAAACTAGGGATTTGGCCAACACCAACGACAGCAGAAGGGGGGAAGATTGGCCAAAGCCACCCGGCCCAACTCAGTACGAGTGGGAGCCCCCTAGGACGATTGAACCCGGCGTGGGTCGAAACGCTTATGGGTTTTCCAATAGGGTGGACCGACTTAGGGCACTTGGAAACGCAGTAGTTCCCGCAGTTGTAGAAAGGGCCGTGCGTGAGCTATTGGCCAGATATCCCGTCTAACCTTGCCGGCTACGACCCAACCCGGGACGCGGAAGGGTTCAGGTTCGACGAAGCCAAGGCGGCCAGAGCGGTGGAGTTCTTCGCCCAGTTCCTAAAACACCAGAAGGGCCTTAAGGCCGGCGAAGCCTTCGAACTACTCGAGTGGCAAACCAACTTATTGGCCACCGTCTTTGGTTGGGTAGACGAAGAAGGCCGGCGAAGATACCGGCGGGTTTGGCTTGAGATTCCAAGAAAGAACGGCAAGTCGACGCTTAGTTCCGGCTTGGGCTTGTTCCTTCTATTCGGGGACGGCGAACAGTCCGCCGAAGTTGTAAGCGCAGCGGGTGACCGGGAACAGGCCGGTATTGTTTTCGACGTAGCCAAGGGCATGGTTCAGGGGGACCCGATGCTTTCCAAGTTGGCCAAAGTTCTTAGGCGGGAGATTCGGTACGAACGTACTAACTCAGTTTTCCGGGTTATATCTTCGGACGCGGGAACCAAACACGGCATGAACCTTAGCGGGCTTATAGCCGATGAAGTCCACGTTTGGCCGAACCGGGACTTATTCGACACGCTCCACACTTCTATGGGGGCACGTTCTCAGCCCTTAAGCGTTTGCATTACAACCGCCGGCCACAGCCGTACGTCTATCGCTTGGGAACAACACGACTACGCGTTGAAGGTTCGGGATGGAACAATTCGGGACGCCCGGTTCTTACCCGTCGTATACGCGGCCCCAGAAGGTTCGGACTGGACCAAGCCGGAAACTTGGGAAGCGGCAAACCCAAGCCTTGGGGTATCCATATCCCGGGAGTATCTCGAGCAAGAATGCCAGAGAGCCCAAGAAGTCCCGGGGTACGTAAACACTTTTCTACGTTTGCACCTAAACGTTTGGACCGAACAAGATACCCGGTGGCTACCTATGGAAGCTTGGGACGCGGCGGGGGAAGCCAAGATAGAAGTCGAAAAGCTAGACGGGCGAGAATGTTGGGTAGGCGTAGACCTTGGTTCCACCCAAGACACTACGGCCGTGGTGGCCGTGTTCCCCGAAAGTGACGGCGGGGTTACCGTTCTGCCTTGGTTCTTCTTACCTAAAGACAACGTCGAAGCACGGGAACGCCGGGACCGTTTGCCCTACCGGACTTGGAGCCACGAAGGTTTTATAGACCTAACCCCGGGGGTGGTGACCGACTACGCGTTCGTCGAATCAAGAATCTTAGAACTTGTAGAACGCTATCGGGTACGCGAAGTAACGCTAGACAGGTGGAACGCGACGGACATTTCCAACCGACTAGCCCAAGCCGGGGCCCCCGTTACTTGGATGGGTCAGGGCTACCGTTCGCTTTCGGGACCGTCTAAGCGTTTGGAAGAGTTGGTGCTTAGTGGCAAGCTTCGGCACGGCGGCCACCCGATTCTTCGGGCCCAAGCTAGCCAAGTCCGCGTCGAATCGGACCCCGCCGGCAATATAAAGCCAACCAAGAAAACCACAGGTTCAAGACAAAACGCCGAAAGAATAGATGGAATCGTTGCCCTAGTTATGGGGTTGGGCCGCGTTATGGACTCAATAGAACCCCAAGAAGACGCCAACGAAGTGTACGCCGACAGGGGTATTAGATGCCTTTAGCCGATTGGTTCAGAAGAACTAAGCAAGAAACCGAACAACGCCACACTTTCAAACAGCCGGATAAGTGGAGTTTTCTAGGTAGTCCGACGGCTTCAGGCTTCGACGTTACCGAACAATCGGCCCTTACCCTTTCGGCCGTTTATTCTTGCGTTCGTATCATTTCGGAAAGCTTGGCGGCGTTGCCTTTGGTGACCTACCGAAACACTCAGGACGGCCGGCGAAAAGCCACCGACCTAGCAATCTTCGACATTTTGCACGACCAAGCCGACGCGAACCTTTCGGCCTTTATGCTTATTGAAACGATGGTTTCCCACGCTTGTACCTACGGCAACGGGTACGCGTACATTTCCAGAAACGCAGCGGGCCAAGTAACAGGGCTTACGCCGGTAGACCCCGGAACCGTGGAAGTGAAGCTTACGGATTCGGGCCGGGTGGCATACGAAGTAAACACCGGCCAGTTTCAAGGGGCGTGGAGTTCGGAAGAAGTCTTACATATCCGGGCCTTGGGCCCCCTTGGTTTGGTGGGTTACTCGCCCGTTGGGTTGGCCCGACAGACCATTGGCTTGGGCTTGGCTTCGGAACGCTACGGGGCGGCTTGGTTTGGTAACTCAGGAACGCCGAGCGGTATTCTTTCCGTTCCGGGAAAGATGAGCGACGAAGCCTTCCAGAACTTGCGGCGTTCTTGGGAGAAGCTGCACAGGGGTTCAGCCAACAGCGCACGGGTGGCACTTCTAGAAGCCGGCGTGGAATTTAAGCCTATTAGCGTTACGCCGGAAGACGCCCAGTTCTTGGAAACCCGGCGGTTCCAAGTTGCCGAAGTTGCACGAATCTTCAGGGTTCCCCCTTCTATGTTGGCCGACTTGGACAACGCAGGTTCTTACGGTTCTATTGGGGAACTAAATCGGGCTTTCGTGGTTCACACGCTAACCCCTTGGGCCCGGCGTATTGAATCGGAAATCCGCCTTAAGCTTCTACCCAGTTCCGGCGAAGTCTTCGCAGAATTCCAGTTCGACCACCTTCTACGCGGCGACTTGGAAAAGCGTTTTTCGGCGTACCAAGTGGCAAGGCAAGCCGGCTTTATGTCGGTTAACGACATTCGGCGAATAGAGAACCTAGACCCTATTGGCGAAGTTGGGGACCGTTACCTATCCCCCCTAAACATGGAAGCACTTAGCCCCGGGGAAGAACCAGCCGAAGCAGAAGAACCGGCCGAAGCCCGGGCCCTTCCAGCGGTAACCGTTGGAGAACTTAGGGACCAAGCCCGAGCCCAAACCCGGGCGGTGTGGATGGAAGCCTTAGAGAAGATAGCCCAAGAAGAACGTAAAGCGGTCCTTGGCCAGTTGGAAGGCGGCCAAGAAAACCTAGAAGCTTGGGCCAAGCGTTGGTTTGAGAAAGACTACCAGCGGCTAGCGTTCCGCCAAGTTCTACCGGCCTTGGATGCTTTGGCGGAAACTATCCGCTTGGCCGTGAAAGAAGAACTTGGGAAAGACCCCGGCGCCGAACCCTTGGCCGGCTTGGAAGATATCGCCCGACGATTTGCAACACGTAGGGCGGCCCGCTCCCGTTCTTCGTTGACGGGCGCCGAAGACAAGCGGGCAGCGGTGGAAGCTTGGGCCGAAAGCCATACCACCGAAATGGTAGAAGACGAACAGCGGCGGGCCGAAGGGGCCTTGGTTCTAGAAGCCTACAAGCGGGCCCAAGTTCCAGAAGTGACGTGGCGTTCCCCCGGGCCAGATTCTTGGAGCCTTGACGGCGAAAGCGTAAAGCCGGGCGAACCGTTCGTGAAACGTGGCGAAGTTGTAACCAACAGCGACGGCCGAACGTACGAGCCAAGAACCGACATTCGGCACACGCCACTTCTTACAGGCGATACCAGTTACATGGTTTCTAAGGCATGACCACCGACTTTCCCAAAGCCGGCGACGATGAAGCGGTAAGCCTTGGAAACTCAGGCTTCGAAGTTTTCCCGCATACTTACGCCCGAGAGCTGAAGCGGGACTTTCCACAGATATGGAACGCCGGCGGCAATATCCGGGGAAACGAAGCGTTCGAACTTTGGAAGCGGGCCGAACGCGGCGTGGAATCGGAAGCGGTTCTAGACTGGATTCGGGAACGGGAAGCTTGGAGCGCACGTCACTTCGAAGACGGGGCCCAGTTCAAAGATAAAGAATTAACGCCGAACCGTTCCAACGTAGCCGGCATTGTCGCCCAAGTGAAGTGGGGAACAGTTGGCACGTTAGGGCGGGCCAGAATGATAGAAGTTTTAGACGAACTGAAGGAACGCCAAGAAGAACGGGCGACACTAGAAGAAGTCCAGGTCGGCGATTTGGTTACGTGGCGAACCCGAAAAGGGAAGTACCAAGGCATCGTCGAAGAACTTATAACCGAAGGGGTGGCAACCTTTGGCCAAGAAAGCCTAGAAGTAGAAGAAGTTGGGCCGGTAGCACTTGTAAGCGTTCTCATTATGGAAGGGGACGAGTTAGTGGAAACCGATAGAAGGCTAGGGGTTCCGGTAAGTGAGTTAACGGTTTCAGGTTCGCAGGAGTCCCGGCAACTTTCGGGCCGGGTACTTGTAGCCCTAGAGAACAAGCTAGAAGAACACAACGAAAAGCACGGGGACGATTCACGGAAGCGGACCACGCTATCCAAGTTGGAAGAAGTCTTTAGGCGGGGCGTTGGAGCCTTTAAGGGCAACCCGTCAAGCGTTCGGCCGAATATCCCAAACGCGGAAGCTTGGGCCTTCGCCCGGGTTAACTCTTTTCTATACGCGTTGGCAAACCTTAAGTTNAGACGCGGNAAGCACGATACCGACCTACTACCAGAAGACCACCCAGAAAGCACNAAGGGCGAACAGATGAGCGAAAACAGAGAACGCGTNGGCGTTGACCAATACACCACCGAAGAAGAAGCACAAAACCGGGCGGAAGCCTTGGGGTGTGAGGGTTCCCATTCCATGACCGTGGACGGCGACATGGTTTTTATGCCTTGCGACAGCCACGCAGAATATGAGCGGCTTACAGGCGAAGGCGACAACGAAGCGGCCCCAACAGGCTACAACCGAAGCGGCGAACCTAAGAACTTCGAACGCCGGGCACTTCAGGACGTAGACATTCAAGGGGACGGCGAGTTGCCCAAAATCGTAGGCTACGCGGCCGTTTTTGACAGCGAATCCCGGGACCTTGGGAACTTTACGGAAGTCATTAAACCGGGAGCTTTTAACAGGGCACTTAGCGAAAAGCAGGATGTAAGGGCCTTCGTAGACCACGACGCTTCTAAGATTCTTGGAAGAACCAAAGCGGGAACCTTGGAGCTTTCCACCGACAGCGTAGGGCTTCGCGTTGAAATCACGCCACCAGATACCACCGTGGGCCGGGATACCGTGGAATCAGTCCGCCGGGGCGACTTGGATTCTATGAGCTTCGGGTTTGTGGTTCGTGACGACAATTGGCGGGAAGTCGAAGGCCGGGCCCTTCGTGAAATCCGCGACCTTGATTTGCACGAAGTGTCTTTGGTCAGCTTCCCCGCATACGAAGAAACCAGCGTAGCCGTTCGAAGGCTTGACCGACAGCTAAACCGACGCGACGGCGGCGCACCTATTGAACTTCTACGGCTTCGGGTGGAATTGAACGAACGCGTAACCGAATGAAACACCATCCGGCCAAAGGGTTGGGGCGACTCGCCCTTTGGTTTTGTTGTTCGTGTTGCTTCAGCAGAAGCACGGCCAGCCGGCCAAGCACGGGCCGACAACAGGTAGCCCAAGCTTTCGTCTTGGTATGCGCTGAACATTCTTCTTACTTCTAGCCTAAAGGGGCAAAACGTGAAAATTCACGAAATGAAAGAACGACGTGCCGCGCTCATTACCGAGCAGCGGTCTATCTTGGACGCGGCCCAAGCCGACGGCCAAACCAACCTTCCAGCCGAAGCAGCGGAAAAGTTCGACAAGATCGACGCCGAGATTCGAGGTTTGGAAGAAACCATTTCTCGCGAACAGCGAACCGCCAAGCGTGAAGCCGAACTTGCAAACGTCAGCATTGAAGCCGACGCGGCCGAAGTTCGAAACGTGACCTTGGATTCGAACGAATACCGGGACGCGTGGCACAAGTCGATTCGCGGCGACCGATTGAACGACGCAGAACTTCGGGCCTTGAGCATTGGCACGGGTTCCGCCGGCGGCAACTTGGCCACCACCCAAGTGGCGGCCCAAATTAGCCAGCTTCGCGAAGAAAATAACTTTATGCGTGAAATTGGCAGCGTTGTAAGCGTTGACCAGAAGACCGCATTCGCCACCGAGTCCAACATTGGCACGGCGGCTTACGGCGCTGAAGGGGCCGATATTGCAGAAAGCGACCACAGCTTTGGGCAAGTCACCTTTAACCCGGTTCGCCTTGGTCGAATTATGAAGGTTAGCGAAGAACTTCTTGGTTACGCGGGTTCGCCTATGTCCCCACAAGTTCTTGAGAACTATATTTCTTCTAGCTTTGGCCGAAGCTTCGCCCAAGCCGAATTGGAAGCGTTCCTTGTAGGTGACAATTCCAACGCCCCCCGGGGTATCTTCGACAACGCGGCGACCGGCAAAACAGCGGCCGCAACCGACGCGGTGACCGCCGACGAAATTATCGAGCTTTTCTATTCGGTAGCCGTTCAGTATCGCACAGCCCCCACCGCTAACTGGATCATTTCCAAAGAAGCGGCCCAAGCTATCCGCTTGCTGAAGAATGACGTTACCACTTCGGGAGCCCGGAATTTCCTTTGGACCCCCGGCCTTGGGGAAGCCCCGGATACGATTCTTGGCCGTCCAGTCTACGAATCAGACTTCGTCGACAACTTGGCAGCAACCAAGAAACCAATTTTGTTCGGTGACACCAGTTACTACCAAATCGTCGACTTCGGCGGCTTCGAGTTCTCGCGGCTTGACGAGTTGTACGCGGCGAGCGGCCAAGTCGGTGTGCGCGGTATCGCGTTCAACGACGGCGAGTTGCTCAACACGGCAGCTTGTAAAGTTCTCGCAATGGCCGCTNAGTAAGAATCAGCCCAAAGCGACACTACCCACGGGGGGGCTTCGGCCCCCCCGTTATCAGTTCCGAAGGTATCTAAGGAGAACCGCCGAAAATGTTAGAACTTGACCCCCACCGTTTCGGGTTACAACAAACCACCGGCCCAGCGGCCGTGGCGGTTTCTTTGTCGGATGCCAAGAATTGGCTTCGGGTTACCAACTCGGACGACGACACGCTTATAGCGGCTTTGGTGGAACGGGCTACCCAGTTCGTGGAGAACGAAACCCGTAGGCAGCTTATAAACGCTACTTGGGTTATGAAGCTGGACACGTTCCCGCACGGTTCCTTTATCGACTTCCCGGTATCGCCTTTGGTATCGGTTACGAGTATCGCCTACTTAGACGGGAACGGGGATAGCCAAACCTTGGCGGCTTCGGTCTATGGGGTAGACACGACCCAAGACCCAGGTCGAATCTTCTTAAAGTCCGGCCAAGAATGGCCAAGCACCTTAGACGAAGCCAACGCGGTGACAGTTACAGCCGTTGCCGGCTACGGCACGGCGGCTTCAGATATCCCGGCGGCCTTGGTCCACGCGGTTCTTATGCTAGTTGCTCACTTCTACGAACACCGGGAAGCGGTAGACCCAAGGGGGGGCCAGTTCGGGGAAGTCCCGCTAGGCGTTTCGAACTTGGTTCAGCAATACAGGGTGGCTAGGGCGTACTAATGCGAATTGGGCGGCTAAGGCATCGGGTACAGGTACAAAACCCCAGCATGGCCACGGACGGCTTTGGCATGCGAACCGCCACGTATTCAACGGCCGAAACCGTGTGGGCAGCTATTGAACCCTTCCAAGGGACGGAACTTCAGGACGCAAACCAGACCAAGGGGCGTATAACCCATAAGATTCTTACCCGGTTCAGTTCGAACATTTCCACCACTTCGCGGCTTGTTTACGATTCGCGTAACTTCGAAATAGTCGAGATTCTAGACCGGCTAGAACTTGGCCACTCTTTAGAAATCAGAGCTAGGGAGATGGTTTGAAATGCTAGGGAAGTCTTTATCTTCGTTGGCCGGCCGAGATACGGCCCCCGGGCAGGGTGGAACCGCCAACCTAAACATAGCCGTGGACGCTGAAGTCTTCGGGGGCCCAGAACTAAACCGGGCATTGCGTCAGCTTGGGGAGAAAGAAGCCGGCCGGGTGGTTCGTCGGGTATACCGTCGGGAACTTAGAGAGATGGAACGAACCGCTAAAAGCTTCGTCGCAGTTGACAAAGGCCACACGCGGGAACAGATCCAAAACCAACTTAAAAGGGGGAAGCTTGGGGAACTATTGGGCGTGGTAGGCGTTGGGCTTCGTGGAAGTTCCAAAGGCCCCAAGGCCCGTAAGAACTTGGCGGCCATTATAGAATTTGGCCGGCGTTCGTTTGACATGCGAATCAAAGGCCGCAACGGCCGGAAATACTCGGTCAGGATTCCAGCCGTACCGGGGCAGCAGTTCCTAACCAGAGCGGCTAGGGCCCACCTTCCCAACTTCCAAAAACAACTTTTCGCCAACCTTGTAACGGAAACTATGAAGTCGTTACGCAGGGCAGAAAACAGGGCTAAGGCCGGGAAGCGGGTAGCATGACCACGAATAGCCCAGCCGAAAGGGCCTTGGTAAAAATGCTAACCGACGATCCGCAACTAGCGGCCAGCGTTGGAACCAGCGTAAGCCCGTTGGCCCTTGACCAAGAACTAAGCCTACCGGCTCTAACTTACGAGCTTTCAAGTTCTCGCCCTATGTCCAATCTATCAGGGGCGGCCGATTGTATTAGCTTGGACTTCGACATTTTCGCCATGGCCGAAGACTTCGGTTCGGCTTCGGACCTTGGGGAGGACGTTAGAAAGACCCTAAGCGGAAGGCGGGGGGACGTGGTGGTTCCACTAGCCGGCGGGTTGGCCACAACCGTAACAATTTTGGGGTGTACGCATACCAATGACCGAACAACATACAGCCCCCCAGTAGATGGTGGGCGAACGGGCATTTACTTACGAATGCTAAGTTTCCTTCTTACCTACCGAAGTAACCAAACGGACTACTAAAGCTATGGCAACTTTTCTCGGACAAGGCGCGACATTGGAGTGGAATTCGGTTTCGGTCGCCCAGATTCTTAGCATCGACGGCCCCAACGTTGAAAGGGCCATGATTGACACCACGGCTTTGGACTCCACCCAAACCGTCGATTCAAGCACCACCGTTCGTTACCGAACTTTCGCAGCGGGCTACGCCGACGGTGGCGAGGTGTCTATGGAAGTCCAATACGACAACGCCGCCACCGGCCAAGACGACATGTGGAACGACTTCCAAACCGGAACTTCCAGAACTTGTAAGGTGACGTTCTCAGACGGTGACGACTACACTTTTACGGCTTTTATTCGTTCTATGAGCTTTACCCAGTCCTTGGATGAAGTCAACCGTTCCACTATCACGTTCAAGGTGACTGGAGCCCCAGAACACACGACCGGCTAAACCTAATAGGAGGGAACCGTGCTAACACGCTTAGAAATTCTAGGTTCAGACGATTTGAACGCAGAAGAAGTCCAGGTCCCCGAATGGGGGGGCTTGGTTCGGGTTCGTATGCTCACAGCCGGCGAACGTGACAAGTTCGAAACCGACGTCGCCGGCATTGGCGGCAAGTCTAAAAACATGACCAACCTTCGGGCCCGGCTTGTAGTTCTTACGGCTTGCGACGATGCTTTGGCCCCCTTGTTCGAACCCGGGGACGTTGAAGCCTTGGCAAAGAAATCGGCGGCGGCCGTTGACCGGGTGTTCTCAGTAGCAGCGAAGCTGAACGGCTTTACAAGTTCAGACATTGAAGAACTTGAGGGGGAATAAGAGCCCGGCCCATGAGTCGGTTTCTTTTCCGGCTTGCGCTCTCATTGGGCATGACCATCGGGCAGCTAAAACGAGAGCTTACAAGCCTAGAACTTTCGGCTTGGGTAGCCTATGACCGCATTTCGCCGATTGGCCCAGAACGTGGCGACATAAACCAAGCCATTGGCACGGCGGTTCTAGCCAATTCCAACCGGGCCAAGGGTTCGCGGCAATTCAAGCCAAACGACTTTATGCCCTTTATCGAAACAGGAACTAAGGCAACCACGGCCGAAGAAATGAAACGGCGGCTTTCGCTTATAGCCACCAGAAAGGCTTAGAACTTGGCCACGGTTAAGGCGTTACATATCGCAGTGGGGGCACGTATCGGCGGGTTCCAACGCGGACTTAAAACAGCCCGGCGGGAACTTCGTACGTTCATGCGTTCAGCCCGTCCAGTTGGGGCCGTGCTTCGTAAGTCCTTCTTAGCAGCGGGGGCCGGCGTGGCGGCGGTTGTTGGCGGGGTAGCCTTGGCGGTTAGAAGCTTCGCCCAGTTCGAAAGTTCTATGCTTCGGGTGAAGGCCGTAACCGGGGCAAGCGAAGAAGCGTTCTTAGCTATGTCGGAACAAGCAAAGAACTTGGGGGCGACCACGGCCTTTACTGCCCAACAGGCGGCCGAAGGTATGGGCTTCTTGGGCCAAGCCGGCTTTACCACTAATGAAATTATGTCGGCTATGCCAAGCGTTCTAAACCTTGCGGCGGCGGGGCAACTAGAACTAGCGGACGCGGCCGACATTACAGCGGCCGTCCTTCGGGGCTTTGGTAAGTCAGCGACAGAAGCCGGGAACGTGGCGGATATCTTGGCAACGGCGGCGGCTAGTTCGAACACTTCAGTTCAGGAAATGGGCGAAGGCTTTAAGTTCGTTGGCCCGGTAGCTTCGGCTATGGGCATCAGCATCGAAGAAACGGCGGCCGCTATGGCCAAGCTTTCGGACGCCGGCCTTAAGGGTTCCTTGGCCGGTACAGGGCTTCGTCAAGCCTTGGTAAAACTCGGGCCCGACATTATCAAGCAGGGCGGACTTCTTCCAGCCTTGCGGGCTTTGGATTCGGAAGGCTTGCGGGCAGTTACCACGGCTATGGAATCACTCGGAGCCCGGGCCGGCACGGCGGCTATCGCTTTGGCAAACTCGGTAGACGATGTCGAACGCTTGACGGGAGTGTTCGAAAATTCAGACGGGGCCGCCCAAGACATGGCCGACACGCTTATGTCTCGGGTAACCGGCGCAGCCCTTCGCCTTAAATCAGCATTCGACGCGGTGGTTCAGGGCGTAGGCGAGGCATTCGGGCCGGCTTCTATCGGATTTATGGACCAGGTTTCTACGGCCTTGGGCTTGGTTCTTGGAGTAACTAAGAAGCTTGGGGAACAGTTCGGAAGCACCAAAGACCAAGGCCGGGAAGCCTTTACCAAGGTGGTGGACTTCTTAGAAGAGTTGGCGGTGGCCGGTTCTTACGTTATTGACGGTTTGCGGGCCGGCTTCTTGGGCCTTCGCGTCGTTATCGGTTCAGTTCTTACGGGCTTGGTTGCCCTTATTTTCGAACTTGTAGACGCGGCGGCTATAGCCACGCGGGCCTTGGGCTTCGAAGAAACCGCCGGCGAAATTCAGCAAGCGGCCGACTTCTTGCGCGTGGTTCGGGACGAACTAGCGGACGGCGTGGTTTCAGATATGGACGCGATGGGCGAACTTTTCGACGCTTCGGGCGTTCGTTCTACATTCGCCGAAATCCGGTCAGCCATGGAAGACGCGGGCAGCGCAGTAGAAGAAGTAACCGAAGCCATGTCTTCGGACTTGGAAAAGGTAGCCGACACCGTTACAGAGAAGATAAAGCCAAGCCTTTCGGAGTTGTTCCCAGAACTTGGGAAGGTACGGGGCGACTTCGAAGCGACAGCGGCCGAGATTCAAGCCACCCTAAGCAAGGCCGGCGTGGGCGAGGGCATCATTTCCGCGACTATCGAAGAAGGCATAAAGCTAAGTGACCTTAGAGCGATTGAAGACCGCCTTGGGGAGCTAGACCTAGCCGAAGCCTTGGTTTCTACCGGGGGCCTTGGGGAAGCTATCGACGTTGAAAGGCTAAGGCAAACGATCCTAGACAAGTTGCCGGCTTCGGTAACAGAGCCCGAAGTAGACAAGGGACCGGGGGCGGTAGGTATCGCCACGGCGTTGGGCCAAGTCAAGATAGACCCGGGGGCNCAGAAGAAAGANAGCGANAACNTAGAGAGTTATNGCNAANTCGNCCCANCGANTNGTCGAACAAGGTTCAGAACCGGGGGCATTCAGCTAATGGCATTACAAGCACACGAAGTAAAGCGAACATTTGAACAAGGGACCGACAACCCAAGCGGGACGCGGGAGTTCTTGGTGGTGGAAGACGATCCAACCGCCGGCGAGCCAACGTTTGGCCAAGTCTCAGGGGCGACAGGCATAAGGCTATTCACCCCCGATAAACAGCTAGGCGGAAGCAGTCCACCACTTGGCCGGCTAATACCGTTGGAGCTTTCCATTTCCAGCGAGTCCGACGGCTTTGGCCAATACTCGGTGAAATACAAATATGGGCTAGACACGGTAACCGGGCCAGATACTTCGCCCGGTGACCCTAGCTTTATTAGTTTCAACCTAAACCAAAGGCCGGTAGCCGTTGACGCTTGGCGGGCCAAAAACTACACGCGGCCGACCGCCCCCAATTCAGCCGGCTACTTTGACATTGGCGGGGACAAGATAGACGCAGCGGGTGAACCCGTAACCTTGTTTCTAAACCAACAGGACCTAAGTATTACAGTTCGGGCCGAGTCCTTCGCCGAAGTTCCTATAGCGGCAAGCCTAGCTTTGGTGGGTAAGCGTAATAACGTCCCGTTCTCAGGGGCCGGCGAAGGGCAGTTACTTTACAAAGGCATGGCCGTAGCTAGGGACGGGGTAGAATCTTATAATTGTACCTTCACCTTTACTTGGGACGAATGGGACCACGAAAGGCAAGTACCGGCCAGAGATTCAGACGGCGGCGTTATTACGTTCAACTATGACCCCAACGTTCGGGCCCGTTACGTGGAACTAGTCCAGCCCTTCCCAGACCTTGGCGACTTTACAACGCTGAACATTCCAAACCCAGTATGACCCGCAACTACCCCAACATTTCCCAAGGGCTTGGCAAGTTCTCGCCCGACCTTTTCGCCCGTCTTATGACGATGCTAGAAGCGTACGAAACCAGCGGCTTAGGTCAGGAACTACAGAACTACCGGCAACCCCCAAGAAACAACTTAGGCGGGTTCAGCGGTAAGCAGGGCGTTATTTTGGCCAGCATAAACAACCCCGTACAACTTACGGCGAACCGTTGGAAATACCAGTTTAGCCGAGTCTTACCCAGTAACTTCGACCCGGACGAAACGCCAGATTATAACCTAACCCAAGTCGGTATAAACCCGATTTCGGGGCCAGCGTACAACCTTGTCGAATTCAGGAACACGGCCGACTTCGCGGGGCCCGGTATCGATTTGTCGGCCGCCGACTTTCCTAGTGGTATGAGTGTCCAACCTATCGAAGACGATACGCCGGCTATTGTCTTCGTTACCCGAGACTCTAACGGCTTTATGGTTGGATTCTTTAACATAGCAAACGCTATCGACGGTTCTTGTTCGTGAGCTTTAACAAGGCCCGGCTATGTTGTTGCAACGTAACGCCGGCGGGCGAGTTCTTCGTCGAACTCTTTCCCAAGATTCCAATAACCAGCGGCGAAGAAGCCCAAGCCCAAACTTACAGCTATTGGGTAAAGTTCGAGACTTCGCCAACGGGTAGCACAGTCCTTTACGACTATTCAGCCGGCGTAACAAATTCCAATACCACCAGCGACGTAACCTATGAAGACTTGATTGGCGACGGGACACCAGAAAACCCGGGTTTGGGCAGTCAGGTAGTTTTCAAGTTCTCAGAGTTCGGGCCCCTTGGGACGTTCCCGTATTACAGGATTATCGACAACGAAGGAACCGAACACCGCTTGTTCAACTCGACGGCCCTTGTACGGCGTGGGTTTTACATCGACAGCACTTCGCGGCAACTTACACAAACAGAGTTCGACGCACTTACAGAAGTTCGAACGCTACTTAGCCTAATTCAACCAAGCACCAGAGAACTAGCCACGGCTTGGCACTTGGACGGCTACTTGTACGTTTCGGGCAAGTTCGACGATTCGGCCCCCGTTCACCAGTTCACCAAAGGGGCGGCCACCTACGAGATAAACCCAAAGCTTGCGGCCAACCTACCCGACAGGATTGGCGGCCAACGCGAAGTTTCCGGGGTGGAGTCATATACGGAATTTTGGGACTTTACCGACGCTTGGCCGGATACCTTGACCCTAACTTGGACTATGGACAGTAAGTTCTTAGGAGCGGGCCAAGAGTTCGTAAACCCGGTTCTTGGGTGTAGACACTTCGGAAACTATCAACTCAGGAACCTATCGGTTTCGGGTTCTACGACTTATGACAAGGTTACAAGCTTTAACACTACCAGCGGCGAAAGCACCACCACTTACAACGTAGACCCCAACAATGACGCAGAGTTCTTAGCCACGGAAACGTTCGAAGAAGACGACTGTTTCAACCCCGGCTTCCCACCACCAGACCCCAACACAACGAACCGAACCACGTTCAACTTTAAAAACCAAAGGCCCGGCGTAGCGTTTTCGTATTCAGTCAACAACAGCCAAAACATAATTAGCCAAAGGGGCAACGCCAGAATAAGCCGGCTAGGTTGGCGTTACGCCGGTGTGGCGACTTGGAACTTTGAGGCAAACCGTTACGCGTGTGATTCTTGCGACCCGACTTCAGAAAGGCTAGACCTTTCGGCGACTTGTACGCCGGCCAACACACCAAGCAACGGGGCAAGAAAGAACTTCTACCAGAGACTCACCAGCGACCTAACAAACCAGCCGAATACGTTGGGCATCGACCTTGGCCAAAACTCGCCAGACCTTCCAGTTTTCAACGGGGGCGGCGGGTTCCCAAGTTTCCCAGAAGCCGGGTTCCACGCTTTCGGCATGGAACCGGCCCTAACTTGGGGCGAAGCCGGGGCCACCTTCGTTTGGGGCTTGGACTTTGGCCACGCCCAAGCGGNTACNTTTATNACAGGGGCAACCCGTCCGAACGTTCTAGGGGCTTGCGGNGACGATACCTTNGGGCCACCACACGCCGGNTTGACAGACTTCTACGCGGCGGCCGTGGAGCTATGCACCACCCCGGCTTGCAATACAACCCAGACAATAAACAACTGGGTAGGCCAAACCACTATGTTGGATTCGGCGAGCTGAACCGAACTAAAGAACATGGCAACAGTAACGTGGTTGGGTACGACGGACGGGGATTGGAACACCGGAACGAATTGGTCGACGGGTTCCGCACCAGACGATGGNGANACGGTNATTTTNAACGCGTCCAGCCGGGACGTAACNATTTCCAGTAGCGTGGACAGCCTTACNTACGCGGCCTTAAAGGTTNTNGACGGNTTTACGGGAAGCCTTGGNACACAGGGNANCCCCCTAGTTGTAAACGCCACTAACTTGTTTCTAGCCACCGACGGGGCCNANACCCACNTAGACGGGGACTACNCNACCGGCCACGTATCAGATACCCCCGGGGGCGTAGGNNTNANCTTCGGTTCTAACTCGACATTTGGAACGCTNCGGGTTACCGGTGGCGATGGAACCGTCCAGGTTTCTAGTTCAACACTTACAACGGTTCAGGTGGTCGGGGCCTTCGACATTCGGTTGGAAGTGTTGGCGGCGGCCGCTAGCTTCGGGACGCTCATTCAGGATTCGGGAACGGTTCAAACCGCCGAAAGCATTACAACGGCGGACGTATCAGGGGGCGTTTTGGAACTTACGACCAACGCCGGCGTAACTACGCTAAACCTAACGGGCAGCGGTTCGTGCCGGCATAATTCAACGGGAACCATAACAACGGCTAACGTNTTCGACCGAAGTACGGTTTTGGACCTTTCGGCGAATTCAACAGGAACGGGCGCAACAGTTACCGACGTCAACTTGTACGACGGCGAAGTAAACGAACGCAACGGGGCAGGAAACGCGACATTCACCAACGGTATACAGATTCTTGGGGCCGGCGTTATCAAGGCGGACGTGGCTAGAATTTTGACGGTGAGCTGATGCGCGGCGGGAACTTTACAGCGGCCAACCTTTCGGGCGTTATTGGATGGTATAAGGCCGACGCTATAACCGGGCTTAGCGACGGAGACAGCGTTTCCAGTTGGGCAGATTCCAGCGGCGAAGGCAACACGCTAACCCAGTCAGTTAGCGGCGCCCAACCCAGTTACCAAACCGACGAGCTTTTCGGTAAGCCCGTAGTAAGGTTCGACAAAGACGCGAGCCCGGGCGATAACATGCTAAATGCCGATATGGGCGGCGACTTCGACGTCGGTACGGGCGACTTCTACTTGGCTTTGGTAGCCAAGTTTCCAACTACGAGCGGTAACCAGTTCGTTATGACGAAGGCCACCGGAACGCAGGGGTTAACCGTTTTCATAAACGGTTCGGGTACGCTTTTGTTTAGGCCCCAAACTTCAGGCGTCACCACGAACAACATTCAGCAAACTAACGTAACAGATAACGAGTTTCACGTAATAGTTTGTCGACGGGTAAGCGGCGTTATAACAGGGCACTACGACGGGCAAGCGTTCACCACCGACGATGGAACCAAAGTCAATAACGGAAGCATTGACAACGATAACGATTTTAGGCTTGGTTCCAGCAGTACCGGCGGACTTGACACCGATATGGACCTATCCGAAGCACTACTAGCCACGGGAACGCTAACAGATTCAGACAGAGACAAGCTAACCGGGTACTTGGCTTGGAAGTACGGGCTACAAACCAAGCTTCCAAATGACCACCCTTACAGGTTCAACCAACCCAAGCGAGACGTTATTCATTGGACCGGCGGCGGGGACGGTCAGGACCTAACCGACCCCGACAACTATTCGGGGAACGTGACCCCGGCGGCAGGCGACCGTGTGGTTTTTGACCAAGGTTCTAACGTCATTGGCTTTGGAAGTATTACAGCCGACAGCGTTAGCATTGGCCAAGGATTTACAGGTTCTATTGGCACGGCTAGCAGTTCCCGAACCTTTACCGTTGACACGTTGGTTTGTGCTTCGGACGCGGCCGAGTTACATATTTCAGCCGGGACGGGCGCGGATATCTTCGTCACGAATTCGGCGAACGTCGTACGTATAGAGGGTAGTCCAGGTCGGTGTTTTGTTCGTTCAAGAGACGAAGTAACACTAGAACCAACAGCCGTAACCAGCTTGGACGTTCGCCACCCGTCGGGCAAAGGCGGGATTTGCTTCCACGAATCAGGGACCCCAACAACTACCGTAGGGTTTGGGGGCATTGTCGAAAGAAACGTGGCCAGCAACGGCGACATTTTGACGCTAACGGGAAACGGGCAGTTCGACCACCTTGTAGGTTCTATGCCAGTCTTTACCCAGCGGGGTGGCGTTATTAGGTATAGCGGTTCTAGCCTTGAGGCCCCAAGCGACATTATAGGTGGGGTATTCAAGCTTGGGCGCTCAGACCAAGCCGTTATAGCCATGGAAAGCCTAGAACTTTTCCCGTTGGGAACTATCGACCTAACCGGAACGGGTTCCGGCGCCGTGGACTTCTTGGGTTCCAAGGCTCTGTTTTCTAGGGGTGGAACCACGGCAAGGCTTGGCCCGGGCCGTACGGCCACGCTCAGTTGACAACGCCGGCCAATACGTGGTAGGTTCGCAGCGCGGGTCTATCTCTGCCCGTACTAGTTCGCCGTAGGTTTTTGGTTTTTCCTACGGCGGACGCTAGGGCGAAAGCCCGACATTTTGCAACCGCTAAGGGTTGGGCTTACGTCGCGTTTCCCAGCCCTTGGTTTCGGACTTGTTCCGACAATCAGGGAACCAAAGCTATGGCGGATGGACTCGCCCCGAAGATACAACGTGCCTTGGACTTGTTCCACGAAATCAATGGCATTTCCGAAGACGCAACTTTACAACGGGCCGACGATGTTACGAAGGTAGCCACGCGGTGGTTTTGTTGTGCCCCTTGGATTCTTCGGGGGCTACTCGGAACTCAGATTCTTATAGAACAACGGGGGGACGATGAGTTGGCCAAGCTTTGGAACTTGGAAGAACGAACCAAAGACCTAGACGAGTTTTCTAGGTTACTCCAAATAACTATAAAAAACGCTAGAAGGGCGGAAGAACTATGACGCTTCCATTGGGCAGTTTCCTACAAGAAGAAGACAGCGAGTACCACGCGCACGCGAAAGAAGGCCGGGCTATATCAGCTTCGGCCCTTAAGGTTTTCAGACAAAGCCCAAGGGACTACCAAGCCCGTTACCGAACCGGCGAAGTGAAGCACGCGGAAAGCCCGGCCCTTGTACTTGGGCGGGCGGCCCATTGTCTTATTTTGGAAGGTTCGGCCAAGTTCCAAGAAAGCTTCGTGGTTATCGAAGACTTAGACCCAGAGCTTGGGTTTATCAATAAGCGAACCGGCGAAGTCTACGGCGAGAACACGAAGGCTTGGCGTTCGGCTAAGGATGCTTTAGACGCGGTAAGGCCCGGGCTTCAGTTACTTTCGAAAGCACAGTGGAACCAATGCCAAGGCATGGCCGAGGCAGTACGGGCCAACGAAGTGGCGGCCAAACAGTTGGAACACGGCCAGCCGGAAAAGGTGTTTCGCCACCAAGTCGAAGGCGAACCGTTCGCCCGTCAGTGTAAAGTCGATTGGGTTGGGGAATGGGGCCAAGGCGGTACGGTTCTAGTAGACCTTAAGACCACCGAAGACTTGCGAAGCTTCAGAAGCCGGGCCCTAAAGTTCGGCTACCCCGAACAGTTGGCGTTCTACCGTGACCTTTTCGGGCGAACAGTTCCCAACGGGTGTGGGTGTGGCGTTCCGGTTCTACTTGTAGCCGTCGAAAAGAACCCCCCCTACAAGGTTGGGTGTTGGAACTTCCAAAGCTCGGAGCTTTCCAGCATCCAGAAAGAGAACGAGTACCAAGTTAAAGAGCTAGCCCGGCTTTGGGACCTGGACTCCAATTGGCCGACGGGTTGGGAAAAGGTACGGCCGTTCTTCGAACCGGAGAACTACGGTGGGTAGGTTCAACGATTCAGGCGACTACTTAGCGGGGCCGGAGCATTGGCTTACGGGGGAAGAACTGGACCTAACGCGGGCTATGGCCCGAGAGCGTTACGAGAAGTACGTCAACATTCCAAGGCGGGGGCCGGGGGATGCTTGCGCGGATTCGGAGTACCTAGCAAGGCAACACCAAGGGGCGGTGGCCGAGTGGTTCCTACAGGCCCAGCTACCCGGTTCAGCGGCTAACGCGAACGAAGCCGGCACGTGGGATATCTTCTTTAGGGGCCAGCGGATAGAAGTAAAAGCCAAGAACCCCAAGGCTAGGAACCTTGTAGCTTGGGAGAACGACGTGGCGAAGTCCGCCGACTATTGGTTCGCCCTTATGGTTGACATGAGCCAAGCCTTAGTCGTTTGCGTTGGGTATGTTTCTCAATTGGAGTTATTCGACGCTTCTAACCGATTCACTTGGTACGACCCCAAAACGGGCGTAAACAGGGGAGCCCAGAAGGTTCCTTATTCGCGGCTTATTCCATACGGGAAAGGCCCTTTATTCAACTAGCCACAGGAGGGCTAAAAGATGGACTTCCAACAGACAGTAGGCGGCGGGTGGATTCGCCATAACAACTACGATTTCCCAGCGGTTCTAACGATTCGGGGGGATGTTGAAGTGGGCCAGTACCAGAACGGCGAGACTTCTTACGCTATTGGGTTCGAAGAAACCCCCATGCGTTTGGGATTGAACGCCGGCAACCGGGTAAGGCTAATCGAACTCTTTGGGCGTGAAACCCGGAACTACCAAGGTAACCGGGTGGAGCTTTACGTCGAACCTACCCAGTTCCAAGGCCAAGCCACCTTCGGCGTTCGGGTAAGAGCCCCCCAAGGCGGTAGCATCCCACAGGGCGGGCAGGGGTTCAACAATGCCCCAGCCCCCGGGAATAACTTNCAAAGCCCACAGGGCGGCCACAGCGGCCAGAATGACGGGGTCCCGTTTTGAGCGGCCAAGANTTACCCGGGGCCCCAACTTCGGCCAGTTGGGTTAGGTGGTTCCCCCAGAAGTTCAGTACNGCCGTTCTTATGCTTCCACTAGAAGCCCGGGGCGCGTATATCACGCTTCTATGCTATCAGGCCAACGGCGGCCAGATACCCGATAACTTCGAACTATTGGGCGTGTGTTGTCCGGGCATGTCGCCAACGACTTGGCAGCTGATTCGGCCATTCTTCGAAGTGGAAACGGACCCAGATACCGGGGCCACCTACTTGGTAAACCGGAAGATGGAACGCGAAGTCCAGCGGGCCGAGACACTTAGAGCGGACAAGGTGGAATCGACGCGGAAGTGGCGGGAAAAGAAGAAGGCCCACCGTGATAACACGGTGACCACCACCGAGAACTCACCGTGTCCCGTAAAGAAGAAGAACCAGAAGAAGAACCAGAACCAGAAGAAGAACCTTCCCCCCCCTACCCCCCCCGGGGGTGAAAAGGTGGGCGGGTTGGATTCGGATACCACCAAGCGGGTAGAAGATTGGGCCAACGCTTGGAACGAAAAGCTAGCCGGCTACGGGAAGCCCCAGCGGCTTGGAACCCCCCGGCTAGCCATAGCGGCCAGCGGGCTTACTTTGGAAGCTTGGGCCCTAATTGAACAGGCATTCGGGGACGCGTATAAGAACGGGGTAAACAACCCTAAGCAGGCTATCCAGAACCCAACGGCTTACGTTCTTGGGCTAATTCGTGAAGCCGGGCAGGCGGTGTCGGGATGAGCGACGGAACCCAGATAAAAGCCCGGGAAGTGTCGGCCGCACTTGCTGAAGCGGACGCGGTTCGGGGCTTGGTTCGTACCCGTTATAGCTTGATCAAAGAAGACCACCCGGGAAGGCTTTACCTACTTGGTTGGCTTGACGAAGTTATCAGGGACTTAGAAGCGGCCCAAGTATTGGGTATTGAAACAACCCCCCCGGCTTTCGTTTGGCCCGAGTTCGGGCGGAAGTCCGAAGGCTTGAACTTCTATCAAGACTTGACCTTCGTTTGGAGTATCTACCCACGGGGTTGGTTTTGGGACGAAACGGGGTACGCGGCCCGAGTAGAAGTAACACGCATTTCCTTACAGCTAGAAGCGGGGGGGGACTAAGTGTCGGCAACTCACGAAAGAAGGCTAAAGCTTCATTTGGTAGCGGAACAGTTCAGAACCACCAACGTAAAAAGTAGCCTTACCCGATTCAAGCGTAAGCCGTTCGGCCCGGATTGTCGGCTTCCATTGAACCTAAAGAAGTTGGTCGGGGGCTTGGTTTCGCTTGGCTTCAGAGTTGACGATATCGGGGCCGAGTTCGACCTAGACCGCCACACGGTAAAGCGGCTTTGGCTTGCGTTCGGCAAGCTGGACCCAGAAACGCAGGTTTTGGTTTTTCGGGATGCTTTCGCCCGTAGGGCATGCGTTCAGAACCGAAGGGCCTAACGTGGACGCGTCCGAAAAACTAGCCCAAGAACTTCGGGGCTTGGTTCAGCGTTGGCGTTTGGAATGGAACATTTCCACGGCCGAGTTGGTCGGGGCCTTGGTACTTGTAGGCTTCGAACTTTGTTTGGGCGAGTGGCGGTTTATCGACAACGACGAAGACGAAGACGAAGACCAAGAAGAAGAAAACTAAGGGGGGCCCGTTGAAGAAACGCCGTAATTGCAACCGGGTTAACCCACTAACCAAAGCGACCCTAGAAGATTATGGGTATATGGTTCAGAACGTGGAACAGACCGTCCCCGGAACCCGTGGAATAAAGCGGGACCTTTACGGCTTTATCGACTTCTTGGCGGTATCGCCAAACGAAACGCTTGGGGTTCAGGCTACAAGCTTGGCCAACACCAGCGCACGCCGACGAAAGATTCTTGGAGAACGAAACGAACAGGCCCGGGCGTGGTTGGCATGCCCAGGTCGACGGCTAGAAATATGGGGTTGGGGTTGGAACGCCGAGGGTAAAACTTGGACGCTAGACACTAAGGAAATAACCCTAGGGGATTTACCTTGAGCGTACCCAGTGACCAACAAGTTATGGAGTACCTAACGGCGTACGCGGCCCGGGTTCAGATAGCCCGAAAGTTCCCCCGGTGGAGTCGGGACGAAATTATCGCAGAATGTTGGCTTATATGGGCGGGCTTGGTTGATAAGTACGGGGACGAATTGGACGCACGTTGGCGGGGCTTGGCGAAGCAGGCGTTTAATTGTCGGCTTCCAGACCGATACCAAAGAAGCTTGGGCAAGAAGATAAGACGAACGCCGGGGCACGGCCGGACCTATCACACCGACCAAGAACTTGGGTACAGAACGCCGGCCAGAACCGAAGTACCACAAGTAATAGACCCCGTTATCCCGTCCATTCTTCGGGCTATGAAGAGCTTAGAAGACTTCGTTAGGTTATTAAATTGAAACGCGAACCTTCAGCCAAGCCCGAAACCGTACAGTTGGCCGTCCGTGACTGGATTGGAGTATTGGCCGTGGCGGTTACAATTATCGGGGCCGTGTTTGCGGCCTACTCAAGACACGACCGGATGCTTTCGGAAGTGTCGGTTATCCAAAGGTTGCAGGGCGAGCGAATCGAACGCTTAGAGATTCAACTAGACCAGTTAGAACGCGACCTAAGGGAACGGCAAAAATGACGGAAGTTGGAGGGCCAAGTTTTTACTTGGGCAACTGTGTAGAAGTCTTACAGAACTTAGAACCGGAAAGCGTGGACGCGGTAGTCACCGACCCCCCTTACGGTATTAGCTTTAACGGGGCGGCTTGGGACCACGACGTACCGGGGCCAGACTATTGGGCGGCGGTTCTTAGGGTTCTCAAGCCCGGGGGGCACTTGCTTTCGTTTTCAAGCGCACGGACTTACCACCGGGCAGCTTGGGCTATTGAAGCCGGCGGGTTCGAAGTACGGGACCAACTTATGTGGCTTTACGGTTCGGGCTTCCCCAAGTCGGTAGACATATCCAAAGCCATAGACCGACAACGCCACGACGCGGAACAGGTATACCAAGTAACCACTTGGGTAGCCAAGGCACGGGACGCGGCCGGCCTTACAAACTCAGACATTGACCGGGCGTTCGGGTTCCACGGCATGGCCGGCCATTGGACCAGCCAAGCGAGCCAACCCAGCGTCCCAACCTTGGAACAAGTCCCAACGCTTCTAAAGGTACTTGGGGTACAGGAAAGCGAAGTCCCTACCGAAGTGGCCCGGCTACTTGTAGAACTAAACAGCAAGAAGGGCGAACCGGGCGAGAATTGGAAGCGGCGCCAAGTTGTAGGGACTCAGCTATGCCAAGACACCAAGGTTTGTAACACCAAGGCCCACCGTAAGCCCAAGGGCTTGGACGCTATCCCCTATAAGCAGGTTGACATAACCAAGCCGGCGACACCAGAAGCCCAGTCTTGGGAAGGTTGGGGGACTGCCCTAAAGCCGGCCCACGAACCTATCGCATTGGCGCGGAAGCCCCACGCCGGCCCGATATATAGAAACGTGCTTAAGCACGGAACCGGGGCCCTAAACATTCAGGCTAGCCGGGTTCCAAGCGACGACGGTTACGAGAAGGCGTGGGATTCGAAGGTTTCTAGCCTAAACGGTTCCCCCCACTTCGACAGGGGCCAAGGCCGTAGCCAAATAGACTTAAACGACTACAAGCCAACCGGCGGCCGTTGGCCGGCGAACGTCTTACACGATGGTTCAGAAGAAGTAACCCAAGGCATGGGCGAAGCTTCGCGTTTCTTCTACTGCCCCAAGCCTTCCAAGCGGGAACGTGGCGAAGCCAACAACCACCCGACCGTGAAGCCGTTGGAACTTATGGCCTACTTGGTAAGGCTTGTAACCCCACCCGGCGGCTTGGTACTTGACCCCTTTATGGGTTCAGGAACTACCGGGGTGGCGGCGGTTCGGGAAGGGTTCCGGTTCTTGGGTATTGAATTGGATTCGGAGTATTTTCTATTGGCCAAAACCCGCATAGAGAACCAGAACCGCGAAGGGGCTTTATTTAACTAGCCGAAGGGTTCTTTATGCGTTGGGTTCTTTCCTTAGCCTTCTTAGCGTGTTGGGGCTGTAAGTCCACGCAGGGCTTCGGACTTAGCCAAGGGCTTACGGTTCCAACGGAAGCCATACCAGAAGCACCACCAGCCACCAGCCACGTAGCTTGGTCCTTGTTCCCCTTGAGTCTTTCGGGGGGCTTGGCGGTTCTAGCCGGCGTGGTGGCCATGATTCTTATGCCGGGCCCAACAGGTAAGCGGGCCCTTGTTCTTGGCATACTTATTAGCTTGGTTCCCCCCTTGTTCTTGGCATTGGAAACCAGCCTATTGGTTCCAGTTTCGTTAGCCACCGTCGTTGTAGGCGGGGCTATGTTGGTTTTTTATCTAGCCCGTTCTTGGGAACGTAGGCGCAGTTTAGGGGCTTTTCTATGTCCACAGTGTCCGCAGCGGCCGCCGGCCTAATCGTCGGCTTTGTTCTTGGCTTGGTCCACAAGTCTCGAGTCCTTAAGAAGCTTGGTAAATGATTCAACGCGTGACCGGCGACGGCCGTTTGGTTCCGTTGGGCCAACGTGACCGGGGCCCAGAACCCAGACAGGACCGAAGCACGCGGGCCAACCGTGGCCGGCGTTGGATGAAGTTACGGGCCCAGATATTGGCAAGGGACCCCGTTTGTAAGAGTTGCAACCGGGCGGCTTCCCAACAGGTGGACCATATCAAGCCCTTAGCCCAAGGCGGCGACGATTCTTACGCCAACCTTCAGGGGCTTTGTATCCCATGTCACCAAGCCAAAACAGCCAACGAAGCCAAACCCACCGAACGGGTGGAACGTACAAGCCTTGGCGGGACGGTGGTTCGACATAACCCTTGGGAAACGCGATAATGATTCTTACGGCCCTAGTTGTTGTTCAGGTACTTAGCCAAGCCGGGAAGCCAAGCGACCCGGACGCGGTAGCTATGTGGATTGATGATTTGGGCCGGCTTACGCCGTTCGGGCGAACCTTCGACGTATACATACAAACCGGATTCGACCCAGAGTTCAGCAAGCCCAACGGAAGCCCCCGGCCGCCTTATATGATCGGTTCCACCCGTGGCAACGAAAGCCCGGCCCGTTCGTTTGGTTGGGCTATTGAAGGGGAGATATTCAAGAACCGCCGGCCGGACCACTTGTACCCGTTCTACGACAATTGTGCCGAGTGTATCGAATACGACCAAGCACGTACCAGCTTTGGCGAATGGGTTCTACCAGACGGCACGGTTCTACCTTGTAGCGAAGCCCCTAACGGGTGGGATTGTATCCAAGCGAACCCCTACCAGCGTTGGGGCTACCTTGGGGCGAAGTTCACCCCAGTAAACTGGATTTTCGAAGGGCCCGAAGGGTGTTGCCCAAGATACGGGGACCTTGTAGACCTTGAGTTNNCGTGGTGCGATTCGTGGATCTTGCACGGCCCACTCGGTAAGAAGTACGGCAATGTTAACCCGCAATACCGTTACCCCTTGGTTCAGCAACAACACAAAGACTTGATGGACTCGCCCGTTTTGAAGTTTTGGCAACCCCAGCCAACCGGCCAAGTTCCTTTCCAGCAGTGTTGTAAATCAGCAAGCCAAATAGACTACGGGGACCTAATTCGTTGGGACGCCGACGTGGATTGGGAAAGCGACAAGCACCCGGGTTCGTTTCATATCGCACGGTTCACCGGGCCCAGTTACTTCGCTTCGGGCGGGGTGATTCGTTGGGCTTGTAANAACGGCTACCCNTGCGAACCGACAAGCTACAGCGTTAACTACTACCCGGATAACTCATGCCCAGCGGACTTAGACGAAGACGGCCAAGTGGGCTATACCGACCTTCTACAAGTATTGGCCGACGTTGGGGGGTTCAAGTATCACCCGCAAACAAACCACGGTATAACGGCCATTCTTACGGTTCTATCGGGTTGGGGGCCTTGCGGCTAAAACGACAACCACCCGGCGGGTGGAGTGCCGGGTGGTTTCGGGGAGCTTAGGTTTTTGGGTTTCTTTAATACCCCCCCCAGCCTTTACAGCTTGGGGGGGGCTATAAGGAATCTTGGTTTAGTCCGTCCAGCTCATGAGCCAACCGGACGAAGAACGGGCGTAGTTCCATCGTGTCCCGGGTTGGGGGTAGACCCCTTGGAGAGCTTGCGACACAGCTTCGAAGGTTTCGCCTTCAGCGTTACGGAACATTGGCTTATCAAGCCACGTAAGAACGTCTTCCATATTCTTAAGAGTTTTGACAGAAGCCCAGCCGGTGTCTTCAGTTCTAACAATCTTAGAAGACCGATATACGCCGGCGAACTTGGCCACCTTGTGGAACAAGGTAATACGGAAGGCTTTACCCTTTGAGTTACGGAAGTAGAAGTTAGTTCTGTTCCCGTTATCGGTGGTCTCGACAATAACGCCGGACTTTGGGGCGTATTCTTCGGGTTGGTGAAGCTTTACTTGGTTTTCTTGGTTGGTCATTTTTTGGTTTCCTTATAGGCGGGACTATCCGCCAAGAACAGACTAGCAGAATTCAGACGGCCCGAAGCCGTGGTTTTCACTTTTCTAGAAGTTTTTTTACCTTGGCCCAGTAGGCGTCAAGGTTCTTACGCTTCTTGGTTCCGGGCTTGGCCCGAAGGGCTTGGGGGCCCCCGTTGTGGAGTCGGGCCCACGCTTCGGCTTGGGACATACCCGGGGCTTGGGCTTGGATTCTTTCCTTAGAACCCCAGCGGGCCATATATGCGCGGAACACTTCGCAGGAGTAGTCCAGGTCGAACACGGCATCGGGCCAGCGGCCGGGCTTACGGCTATCGCTCAGAAACGCGGCACTAATGCACAGGGGCCCCGCCGTAAAACCACCATCGGCGTAAAAGGGTTCGCCCCCGGGGTGTCTTGAGCTTTCAACTTCCCAGATAGCCACTAGCAGTGGTTCCATGTTGGCCGGCGGATCAGCGAAGGCGGGAGTATTGAAGAAGGCAGCGAAGGCCACGACTTTGGTAAGAATGGTTTTCATGGTTTGGTTTCCTTGGGCTTTATGC
>FUFK010896239.1_pt1 | contig 27989 bp, 38 predicted proteins | sample 1021851 | NCBI WGS metagenome assembly FUFK01 (sample SAMEA51879418, study PRJEB19060) | metagenome
CAAATTGCGAACATTTACCCCCCCATAATGCATACTGGTGCAGTTGTGTTAGTAGACCCTAACTCCCTGCCCCACGTTTCACATGAAACAGGGTGCATCAGACTGCATCATCGCGGGTGCTGTCANNNNGGTTCGACTCCTACCTCTTCCGCCATATTTCCCTATATAAATCAATTAGTTACAGAGTTACAGTTTTCTCTGCGAACGCGGTGCGAACAATGTTGATTAAAAAACTAATAGACTGGATACGGGGAAAGCCACGCTTCGTGCTGAGAGAGCATGAACTGTCAGACCCTTTCAAAGTTCAGATGCGTGATGCGCTGAATGATGGGAATACCAAATTAGCTAATCACCTGATGCAGTTAGCGGAAGAGAAAAAGCACGCTGAAGAGGCAAACAAGATTCACTAAGGGGACTGTCGGACAGACTCTCTGATGTTTCGCTCGATGTCACGCTCGACGTTAAGCAGNCTGCGGTNTTCTTTGATGTTACCTAGCTGGCCTNTTGTGCCGCGCANCANNGCNNCTATGCTTTGCCCGACAATGGGGGGCAGTTGGCCTATGACCCCGGCCTCAACCTTATCCATCATCCGCTGTATAGCCNNTNCGGNCGGNCCAGAACCTTGTGCAACCGACCTATCNACATCACGNGCNTTNGCNATNGTCAGCATGTCATNGATAAACTGCTTTTCTGCTTCGNTNAACAGAACATCAAACTGACCGTTTTTTTTCAGCTTATCAACGAACCTCATCATTGGAGTGAATTTGATCTCACCCTCGCCCCCGACTGTGCCACCTTTGCGTGCTGTTTCAAGAAGACGCCGCAGGTAGTTGGCCTTGATGTTATCCAAGGCAATGCGACCAGCTTGGCCAGCCTCATCACTGCGCAGGAATTTAATTACGCCCTTGAAGTCATCAATACCAGCACTGATCAATCTGGCAGGTATCTTGTCAGGCTCAACCCTGCTTTCTAAAATCTGCAAGAGAAGATTTGCACGCGATTTGTCTCGCTTGCTTTTTCTGCTTCTGGCGATGGTGTTCTCGTACTTGGTTTTTTCTGCACGCGCAGTTTTGAACAAGTCCTCACCTACTGCACGCTCAACACTGTCGTCCATCAGATTTTTGAAGGTGCCAATCAGGTCAGTGGCACCCTTGTTTCCTCTGGCGCTCTGAAACAGCACGTTTGAATACTTCCTAATATCTTCGACATCATCAACCGTTAACAGGCGATTTGCACCCTGGATAGGTACGAGGTTCCCATTGTCGTCTAAACGAGCAACGCCCTTATTGATGAGTTCCTGTTGCATCGCAGATACAACGCCACCTGATTGCGTGTCTTTGCCCTTATTCGACCTCACGGCTAATACAAGGTTATCCAGGCTAACAACTCTGCCCTCTGGCCCTGCACGCTCTCGCGCTGCGTTGTAAGCACCGCTGATTTCTTCATCTGCTTTAGCCGCGAAATCATCTATTGCCTTGAAAACTTCGTTGCCAGTTGCCACATCAGTTGCCTGATCAGTACCGCCTCCACCAGTAAACTCATCAATCTTGTCCTCGTACAACTCACTAGATCGACGCTCCTGCTCTGCGACAGCTTGCACAACCGGCCCCTCTCGTTTCAGCGCATCCATCTTGGCGCGTTGATCATCTACATCCTGGGTAATATCCGACCTGACGGGCTTAATGCCATACTTCTGGAACAGGTTAAGAGTTTCCGCCTGTTCAGGTGTAATCACGCTCTGTATCTCTGACTCTAAATTGTTTTGACGGATGACATTGATAGCCTCTGGAGTCAATTGGCCTTCAGGCGTATAAACTTGGATGTCAGGGCGTTTGCTGGCAACCATGTCCTTTACCTTTGTTCTGACCTGAGTCATCGACATCGGCACATTCTGTGCGCTTCTCATTGCAGCGCGTACAGCGGCAAGTTCAGGAGCAAGCACCGGCACCACTGGGATGTTTTCTGTTAACTCGTCAATAGCCCCTACATACTGTTGTCCTGTTTCAGACCGTGGCTGATAGGTTAATTGTCCAGCCCTCTTCATTGCTGTTTCTTGCGCTTCCGTTGCTCCCTGCTGCGTCCCGTATTTACCCTCAAGGATTGATTTGCCAATGCCTTCAATCGTCCCGCCCATCATCCCCAACGTGCCACCAGTTGCGCCGGTTGCCAATGTCAAAGCAGTTTCAGCAGCACCCGTCACTGGGTCTGGGATGAAGTCAGCAATATCACCTAAAAGCCGTTCTGCTGATGGCGAAAGATCGAAAGGAGCCTCGGCCTTTCTTGCTTGATAGCCTTCAGGAAACAACCTCCCGGCTTCCTCTGCCAATTCGTTAGCGGCAGCGTTATCGCCAGCCTCAATTGCCAGCCTAATAGCGTCAACATACTGTTGTTGCGTGTATGCCATTAGCTACCTCCTGCTGCTGCTGCTTCAAGAAATGATTTTTTAGCCGATGAGGAGCCTTCTTGTGTGTTCTCTTCAAACTTAGGAACATCACTTTCGCCAGAGTTTCGTTGCGGCGATGCACTGCGTCTTGCTCTCTTGTCGCGCAGATACTTTGCTTTTGTGTTCCCAGGTTCAGCAAGTAGATAAGCATTGATTTCATACAAGTAATTTATAAGTTTTTCTTGCGCGGCTTGTTTGCGAACTACCCACCTTCGTAGTGCTTCTGGTTGTAGGTCTGTAGGCGCGGCAGTATCTAGCGCGAATTTCAACTCAGACTCAGACAACGCGCCAAATGTTGTGTTTTGTATCAAATCCAGGCCAAGCTGAGATTGCATATTGTTTAACAAGATTGATGCTTCTGTCAGAGAAGGCACCTTGCTTGCAATGAAACCAGTATCGGCTCCAGCGTCTATCGCGTCCAACATCTCGCCGTAAATACCCAACTTGTTTTGCGCCGCTTCTATGCTGTTTGTCAGTGTGGCCGACTCTGCTACTTGCGTTTCTGTCATGCCTTTGGCGAATGCCATTTCAGAAGCGCGAAGGACACCGGATGCAACCGCTTCTCGCATTGCGTCAGCGTACTTGGGGTCACTAGGGGAATACGTTATACCTTGTTCCGTCGTTATGGTGACTTCCCCTGCATTATTTGATGATACATAGGAACCATTTTCATAAAATTCAGGCTTAAAGAAGGATGGAGGGCTACTTGTGCCGCTTCCAGATGCTACAGAAATAGCCAAAGCAGTTTTATAACCTGGGTCACTTGGAGTTAGTCTGCGTCCATTTTTTGTTATTAGCGTTATCTTTCCGTTTTTATCTATGGCCTGAAATGAGCCATCGTTATATTCTATTGTTTTGCTGGCAAACGTATCGGGTGTAGCACCGAACAAATCTTGCTGGCGTGCTTCCCGTTCTTCAGCAGCCCTTAGTTCATCAAGGTTTTCAGGACGAGGTGGCCCAACAAAATCAGGTTTAGCCCTTGCCTGCTGCGTAACCGAATCCTCCGCTATGCCAGCTTGCTGCGCATCACGCGGATCAGCAATGACAGACCCATCTAAATTGAGGAAACGCGTTGTTACATTGCCTGCGGGGTCTGTCGTCGTTTCCTCGAAGACGGTTTCTCCTGTTGCTGTTTGATATGGCTTAACGCTGGTTGTAGCCTTTGGCCCCAGGCTACCCATGTCGAAGTAATCAATTTCTTCTTTGGCTGCAACGTAGGGAGGCGTTCGACCTAGCGTTAAGATACCGCCTAGCAAATTGCCTAATCCAGTTCCTGCCTGCGACCGTCTTTTACCTTCATGCCCCCGCAAAACTTTTGGGCCGGTGCTAGTCATAACAGTGCGTCTGCCGAACCGATCCTCAGTGTACGGTATTTGAGTTGTTGTGCCGTCAGCGTTGACGATGGTTTGCGTGCCCTGGGTTGGAGCATTACGCGCTTTCATAGCCGCATCCATTTCCAAAACTTCTTTTAATAAGTTAGCCATTATGTTTTTCCACCTATGCGATTAAACAAGCCGCCCAACACGTTACCAGCGGCTTGACCCCACATATCGCCGCGCTGTAACGCTTCATAAGCGTTTGCTCTATTGCGATTAGCAATCCCGCTTGCTCCAATATTCCCAAATGTGTTCATGTTGCCTACTAAACCTTGAGAACCGCCATATCCAATATCAATCAGACTGGCTAACTGATTGAACAACATATCTTCTCTTTCTAGCGCATCAAGATTTGCAAACCGAGATTGATCGAAGCGTTGACCAAGGTCACCTTGCTGGCTTTCAAACCTTCTCATATCAGCTTCTAACGCTAATTGATCCTGCAAATTTTGCGCGTCGGCAACGGCGCTTAACTGATCAAACCGACGACCGAACTGCTCTTGACCGCTCCCCAATAATTGATCATAAAATGCGGCATCGCTTGCTGATCGTTGATCAAAGTCTTCTTGAGCCGCGCCGAAAGCCTGATCAAATTCCTGCGCACCAGCGGATAGCCGCCGGTCAAAACCTTCTTGGTCTGATCCGAAAAGTTGCGAATACAACTGCGCGTCTGCTGCAAGCTGGCTGGCATCTCTCACCCTGCCGATGTCAGCCAATTCACCTGCCCTTGTCGCTGCAATACCAATCGCCTGATCCTGCAACTCTGCAAGAGTCCCGCCAGTGTTTAATCTACCTTTTGCAGCGGCAGACGCCTCAATAGCCCTGCGCCCTTCGTCTTGCAAAAAGCGTAACGCTGGATCGTTAGGATTAAACGGATTGATCTGATTAACTGGCGTATCAATCGCCCCAGGAACGTCACCAAGATCAATAGGAGAAACCGTAGGCAACATGCTTGGATCAGTTCTAATTGCGCGAGGAACGCTGCCTCGATCCATATTTAGCAACAAATCAGCTACATTTATCTGCCCTAAACCAGATGGATCAATCGCCTCTACCTCCTTAATCAAAGGCAAGATATCGATCTCTGGTTCGATCATGTAGCGGTCTTCTAGCTCACGATCTACCAGCCTCCGAATTTTGTTAAGCTCGTAATCTAGGGCTTCATTGTCTTCCTTGTCCGCAGGGAGGCCAAGGTTTCGGAATATCTGAAAAGTGTCTTGACGACCCATCAACTCACGCATAAACGCAAGTTCTTCATCCGACGCCTCTTTCAATGCGTCTGTGTAGTATTCAGTCGCAAGCCGATTTTGAATTAGGTCAGGCGCCTCAGTAATGATGTCCCCGATACTGCTTGAGACGTCCTTAAATAAGTCCTGAATAATAGAACTGCCGCCTTCACCGCCCTGGCCTCCTGCTCCGCCAGCAGCAACAGCCGAGCCGCCCATACCCTGTCCATCGCCAAAAAGTCTGTCAAACCAACTCAAGATGTCCTCCCAAGTGCTGTTGTCATCAGTGCCGTCGTCACCATCATCGCCGTCGCCACCATCATCAGTGACGTCATCGATGTCCTCCCAGGTGCCATCATCCCCGTTATCGTTCCCGTTATCATCGCCGTTATCGTTCCCGTTATCATCGCCATTATCAGTGCCGTCATCGATGTCCTTCCAGGTGCCATCATCAGTACCATCATCAGTACCGTCCTCAGTGCCGTCGTCTTCCGTACCGTCTTCGATACCATCATCTTCAGTACCGTCTTCGGTGCCATCATCTTCGATACCATCATCTTCGGTACCGTCTTCGATACCATCATCTTCAATGCCATCGTCTTCGGTGCCATCGTCAGTACCGTCATCTTCGGTACTATCGTCACCACCGTCCTCAATACCGTCCTCGGTACCGTCCTCAATACCGTCCTCGGTACCGTCCTCAATACCATCTTCAGCGCCATCTTCGGTGCCGTCCTCGGTGCCGTCCTCGGTACCGTCTTCAATGCCATTGTCTTCGGTGCCGTCACTGGGTAGTGGCTCCTCATCGTCAGGACGCAACAAGCCAAATAAACGTAAAAGCGCATCTATTGTGCCCAACGGCACGTTATCGCGGCTGTCACCAAATATCTCATTTAATACTTGGTCTGCCGTAAATTGTGTCCCTTCAGCCTGCTGCGCTAGAAGATCAGCAATTTTGTTTTGACCGCCGGAAGGGTCTTGCGATGGTTCTGGTTCGGGTTCAGGTTCAGGTTCAGGCTCAACATAAAACATACCGCCAGGACTTGTGAGAGATTCAATTATTTGCTCTTTTGGCAATCCGTAAATTGGAGCAAGTATGTCCGCAGCTTCCTCTGGTGTCTCAGCAGCATTTGCGCGAGCTACTGCGTCACGCAAACGCTTCAAATCTTCATTGTCATCGTTGTTTATGAAAAGAAAACCGAGGTCGGGATATATCCCTGGAAAATCCCAAGGGACACCATAAATGTCTTCATAGCTTGGCGCACTCATGTCAGATGTCTTCCTACGTCAAGCATCAAATCACCACGTATTCGCCAGAGGCGTCCGTATAAATAACTCGCAATGCGTCATATTGACTGGCAATGCTTTTGCTGGCTGAACCGTCAATAGTCTCAGCCCCCGCTGTGTCCACCGTCACCGCTCCACTTCCCATTCGTTTTACAATTACCTGTTGCCCGTCTTTTGGCGATTGATGCAGGCTGATCGTCACTGACCCCGATGAATCAACTTCAACTATTTCTAACGCAGCTTGACCCGTAGTTGTGTATGCCGCTGTCTGCCTGGAGTAAAACGGTTTGATAATGTCAAACATGTCAATGACAACTTGTCGCAACGGTTCAGCTTCAGCGTTCACCCTGATTGCTTTGGGATCACGCAGTATTCTTGTTGTCATCTATAAAACTCTGTTAGAGGTTTTGGTAAAACCAAATTGCAAACCAAATAAAACCCATGAGGCTGACCCATCCAAAAAATATGGTGCCAGCCAGCGCCAGCATCTTGCGGCGTTCAGCTTGTTTCTTTTTTATCAGTCTTATTTGTTTTTCGTGTCGAATTCGACTTTCCTCGACACGATTCATAATTTCGTGATAGTCGCTTGCAAGCCCCGCCATCAAGAGCATGTCTTTGAGGGCTTGCGCATGAGCCTCCATGCGCCGTTTCGCGATTTGCAACTGTGTGCTTTCGCCTACCGACATTTTGCCTGCGTGCTTTGCTTCTGCCTCCTGCACTTTTTCGTTGGCTGAGGCAAATCGTTCTATTATGATCCCGAGGCCCTGGGCATTGTTTCCGGCCTCTTTTATCTGGGCGATTGCGGTATTAATCGCTTGCACCGCTGCGATGGCGGCAGATATTTCCCCTATCAACTTTTCGGCCTACTAGATGTAGCGTGCCAGGAATACGCTAGTCAGGATGAACGGATACACGCCCCACAATAATAGCTCCATGCGATCCATACGCGCAGAGCCGCGCTCTAAACGCTCCTCAATCGCCTTAAACCGCAAGGCGCATTCACGTTCATGCGACTCTAATTTGTCCACTGCTTATACTTCGATGTTGACTCTTTGTGATGCTGCAACCGACTCAAGTTCTAGTCGTTTGCCTCTTGCCTGATAAATTTCAAGCTGCTGCTCTTCCCTGGCTCTTTTGAGTGTTTCCCCTTTTGCAGCATCTTCTAGCTGTTGTTGCTTTTTATTCGCAACGGCCTGCCAGTTGACCTGCTGAAGAGGGGTCACCTTCACCAAGGCACTCCGTTTTCTTGAGCAGCATTGCGCTCAATCTGCGCCTCTACTTTAGCGGTACGATCTGCTTCAATACGAGCTTTAGCTTCAGCAGCAGTTTCATCGCCATCAATCAAGCTGTTGTAGACCCAACCCAGCACATCAGCCTCTGTTAAGTCAGCGTAAGCAATAAAGTCTGAACTTGATGCGTCATAAGTGCATCGCAGCTTTCCGCTATCGTTTGCTGTTTCACCGCCAGCACCGTCGCTGGCAGCAGCCATTGACCAATAAACCACAATGACACCACCATCAGCGTCTACCCGTGTCATGTCACTGATTGACCATGTTGTGTTAATAGCCATTGCTATTCTCCTTTGAGTGTTGCTATTTCAGATTTGAGTTCTTCAATCTGTTCTTGTTGCTCTTGAATTGCTTTAACAAGCATAGGGATCATTTTTGTGGTAGATAAAGATTTAAGATCATCAACTTCCTCGCCACCAATTTTGCCTTTGCCTGTGTCCGTATATTGCGGGGCAACAGCTTCCACTTCGTTGGCAACAAAACCGTAGCGAATCTCATCTTTTGTATCTTCGTTATAAAATTCAGAGTCTTCGGTGTAGCGGTACGTCCGTGGCTTCAGTTGTCTTACGATATCCAAGCCATCAACTAAANNCTCAACATCTGTCTTAACCCTGATATCTGACAAGCTGTGAACGGTTCCATCGTTAGTATAGAAATCTGCGTTGGTGTCGAACTTNCCTGCCAAAGTTGTGTTATCAACAGCAAACTTTAGACTGACAATCCCGCTACTGCCTGCCCGAATAATTGGCCCGTCTGTTGTGTTGTATTCAATCTGGCATTTTCTGTTGACGTTGCCTTCACCGCTTACCCTAATTGCAGCGTTACCGCTGCCGTGATAGACGTGCAATAGCTCAGATGGATCAATCCCAAGCCCAACGCGACCGTTTGACTTCATTCTGACGATCTCTGAGGATGAACTAGCGCCATCTCTTGACCTGAAAAGCAAGTCACCGTTGTAATTGCTTTGCCATTCGTTGGCAATCATCCAGCCAGAAGCATTAGTTGATCTCGTTTCTAATTTAAGTCCAGAATAGGTGGCTGAGTTACTCTCATTCCATAGTGTCAGCGGGGTATTTGCGTCTGCTGTTTGAACCAGAATCCCAGTTGGGATTGAGCCTGTTCCGGTTGACTTTATNAGGGTGTTTCCGGCTGACCGAATGTGCATACGATCCGTTGGCCAATTAGCACCGTCTGCTGTTGTCGCAAACAACAATTCACCGGGCATGTCATCAGTGCCGGGAGTCCCGTCTACATTTGCTCTGATGTAAGCACCAGTGTTTGCGAAGTCAGAGCCGTCAGAACCAACAAACAGGATTTGACCCATGGTGTCGCCATCTTGAAGGATGGTCTGCGTACCTATCGTACCGCTTCGGCTGTGACCTAAACTGAGGGTAGCACCGTCTGAGCCGTTCCTAAACGTGGTCCCACTAATGACACTGAAATTAGTGTCGTACACTTGAAGCTCATGATTCTCACCTGCCACCGCAGTACTGGCTGAGTGCCCTACTAAAACAGCATCACTTCCGCCGTCCACTACAAACATGCTTCCGTTGTTGTTAGATTCAACGCGGAAATCGTAATCGTTACTGTCGTCGTTAAATCGTACTTCAGCAGGCAAAATTGTCATCTTCTTGCCTAGAGTGACATCTGCTCCAGCACTCGCGCTTGCGTTGGTGTAGAAATCCATTTGACCGCCACTTTGGCTGATCATTGACGATGCAGCAGTGGTAATCGCTTTGTAACCTGTGCTGCCAGCGTCTGCTCTGTACACATTATCAGCTATGGACAATGAGGGGTTAGACTGCCTCCCCATAATCACNCCATTTTGCCCAACCTGAACATTGAGGAATGAGGACAAGTTATCGGTTACAGGAGTTACGCCTAAGCCGATATTGCCGTTGGACGCGATGACCGCTCGTTGGGTGCCAACCGTATTGTTCGCAGCCGCTGTATAAAATTTTATAGATGATCCACCAGACGAGCCAAGCAACGTAAGTCCGGCATGAGAATAACCAGTATTGACAAAAGTGCCTGTGTTGGGGTTTCGCTGCGTGTTTAGCTGAAGGTTTTGACCATCAAAATCTATGAATCCTGCGTTAGTCGTTCCGCCGATCTGCATTTCTCCAGCAGCCGCAATGCGCACACGCTCATTGTTGCCGTTCGTACCAAAAATCAAAGCGTCTGAGGTAGCTGTATGCAGAATGAACTCATTTGAAGTTGCGTTACGCAGCGTCAACCCACCAGAGTTTGGGCCACTGAATCGTGCAATGTCGTTTGCGCCACTACTTCCGTCTACATCGAGAAGCATTCCGGGCGCTGTTGTGGATATCCCGACATTGCCGCTGCTGTCGATGCGAGCAGCCTCCGATCCATTCGTAGCAAACAGGAGGTAATTGCTGGCGTTGGAGCCACGCACGTAGTTTGTGCCGCCACCCCACTCTAGATTGTAGCCATCTGATAGTCTCAAGTGTCCGCTATTGATGTACTGCCGCGAGCCACCGCCATCAATCGTCAGACCGTCAGCAGTAACGCTCCCGGTGACGTCAGTGTTGCCATTCAGATGCACAGTCGTTGCGGTGATCTCAACTTCAGTATCAGCATCAATATCCAACTGACCATCTGCGCTTGAGAAAATCTTCAACGCAGTGTCACGGAACTGTAGTTCGTCCGTGGTGGTCATTTGTAGGGCATTGCCACCCGAGGTATTACCGTTTGCCAGCACTTCTGCCAGGGTGTCGTAGGAGCCTACCTGGGCATCAACGTAGGCTTTGATGCTTTCAGAGGTTGCCAGGGTTGTCGCACTTGCACCGGACATCGTGTCCGAATCGAGTACCGCAGAACCACTGACGCCTGTATTTAGTACCGCAGAGGTCAGGGTTTTGTTGGTCAGCGTGTCAGTGGTTGCTTTACCAACTAGGGTATCTGTTGCCGCTGGTAGGGTAACAGTGACATCTGCCGTGGATGCAGGGCCAATCAACGTAACCGCGTTGGTGCCGTTGTCAGTGTCTTCCTTGAAAATAATGCTGCCAGCCGAGCTTGAGCTACCTGTCAGAATCGGAGCCGTCAGACTTTTGTTGGTCAGGGTTTGGGTGTGCGCTTCAAAGACAAACGTGTCATTACCCGTCAATAGAGGCAGGCTGACAGTACGATCTGCCGCTAGGTTCGCAGAAGCAAAAATGTATTGATGATCTGCTGCGCTGTCATTGATTTGTGGGGTTGTCAGNACNGGGCTGGTTAATGTNTTGTTGGTGAGGGTCTGAGTTGCAGCCGTTGCAACAGCTTCGTACCACGTACCCAGGGAGCCNCCATCATCGCGGTTCCACCANAGNCCGTTTGATTCAGTCCAGACNACTTGNCCATAACGGATTTCACCCGTTGCGCCTGTATCTCGTACCGCAGTCATTAACACCGATCTATCGGTACTTGGTGCGTTTGAGCTAGATGCGGCAAGCGAATAAAAGCCGCTTTTCTTCAGACTAACCGCAGTTGTATCTGACGCATCCGACAACGATGTTTTCCCGACATTACTCGCATCGGTGTTGTCTAAAATTGTTTGAAGCTGCGAGGTTGTTTGCGTTATCTGACCCATGTCATCCCCTAAGTATTTGCGCGTCTATGGCGGCATCTAAAATGTCCACCTTTGCGTTTGCCGTTGTTTCAACGCGCACAATGATTTCTCTTGATTTCCCAATCGAATTGATGTCGATGGTCTTGTTGCCGTCCACGCTCATCGTGTTAATCGTGGAAAAGTTGTCTAAGTTCTTGCTGACTTTTAAAGCAATATCGGATGATGCAGACGCATCAACGTGCAGCTTCACCTGATCAATAACCATTTCAGCCCCACCCACTTGCAAGACTTCTGAAGTGATCAGCGGCAAATCTTTTCGGCGCGTCATGGCCTCGCCATCGTTCTGGTAGTTAGAAAAATCCAGGCGATAGATTTTTTTGTTTGCGGAATGCGCTGCGAGAACAAGATCGTAATCATGGACGATTGAAGTCGTGAGGAAGTCTTTTTCAAACCATGTCTGTGACGTTACGTGGTAAGTCCAGATTTGCTCTTGATCTGAAAAGATGAAGTCCACGAAGTTTTCTTGGTGCAGCGAGTAAGCCGTCACCCTGGCGGTAGCAAAGTCTGTAGCACCAAAGTTTGCCCACGCTTCACCGATGGCAGGCACAAACAACGGCTCAAAATTCTCGCCCTGGATCATCCCAGGTCGTCTGTTAGCGTCGATGAAATAAATGATGTCGTCTATTGAGGCGACTGCGTAAGTGCCGCAGATGCCCTGCTGGAGTACAGCCTGACGCGATAACGGGGGTCTACCCGTACCAGAGGTAAACCAGATTTCAGTGGTTGTTTCACCAAAGAGGTAAAGCAGTTGGTTGAGGCTAAAAACCCTTAGAAGGTCATCAGGTAGCGCCTCTGCTTGCGCAAAATCAAGTGATTCAATGTCAGTGCCATCGTTAAGTGCAGACACAACAAAATAGCCGTCCGGCTGTTGGTAGATGAATCTCGAATCCAGAAACGCAACGCTGCTTGTCGTCAGGAGATCAGTATCAGAGATTTCGACCAGCCCACCGGATACCGTATAGACATACGCATCAGGGTTGCCGCCCGTGGTTATGATAAGTTGGTTGGCGTCTGTTGCCATCACAACAGGCGAGGGATCGTTCGCAATGTCGCCTAAAAATAGCGCATTGCCACTTGAGTCAATGGAATACAGCGATGATCCGGTTACCTGATACATCAGGCCATTTGGCCCGTTAGCGATCAAGCCCCGGTCTGCGCCTCCAGGCGTGATCGAGATCATCACCTGATTGCCATCCGCATCCGTAATCGCAGACGCCGCTGAATCGAAAAGCGCCTCACCCGTTGATAGGAACGAGGCAAACGTGACATGTCCAGGGAACTGACGATAGCCCCGCAGCGTGTGCGGAAACAGGTTAAGAGTCTGCTGGCGATTCGCGTCTAGGCGCGTGCTTTGATAGCTGGACTCTAGGGGTACAGACGCTCTCATAGGCTATCAGTGTCGATGTTGTACCGGCCCTGCGACCAGCGCATGTCAGGAGCGCGTACCGCAATATCTAACGTGATGTCAGCTTCTAAACGGTCTTTAGTTTCTTGCGCGATCTGCAACACGATGGGTGTGGGATCAAGGCCGAACTCCGCAGATACCTCGACGGCAAGATTGTAGGCAAGCCCACGCACCGCGCCATCAGGAATATCCAGGGTGTCAGTAACAGCCGAGGGCGCAGGGATGTTTAGCAATCCATCCTCGCCATACTCGTTAATTAAATTCTTGAGCGCAGTAAACACATCAGTGTTCTTGTTTGCGTCATCAGTGGAAAAGGTCACGCCAGAGGTTCTGACGCGCAACAGGCTGGTTGCCTGATCAATAATGTTTTGACTGGTTGCCATAGAAAAAAGGGGGGCCGAAGCCCCCCATACCTTCGCTAAGAAAAGGTTAGTTGATGCCGACCCGACAGGCAGTCTCAGGACGGACAGTCTTGTATCCGTAGAGAATATCTATCCTGCATGGGAAGGTGTCTGCCGAGATGGAGTAGTCACGAACGATCCTCATAGATATACCGTCCATCACTTCCCTCGCAGCAAAATCCACCCCCTCTGGCAGCACGAGGTCGGCGCTGGCAAATACGAAGCTATTTTTGTGATAAGCCAAAGTATCAGTCCAGTCAGCACCATTGCCGCCGCCTACTTTAGAGACAGCAGCGTTGTCAGCAGGACTGCCAGAAACATTCTGGTTGCCTCCTGACGTAGTGATTGACGGGCTGATAGACAAAGACGTTGCCGATGTACCAGAGTTTGCCGTGACGACAAAGTTCTGGAGAACACCAGTGTCAGCCTTTGTTTCAGGGTGTACGCGGTTTACGCCTGCGATGGTGATAATGTCACCAACGAGGAAAGTCGTAGAACCACCATCAACTGTCAGGCTCGCACCTGTTTGTGATGCACCGTTCACCAGATAGCCGGTTGTGGCCGCTGCTGTACCAGTGGTGTGAGTCGGAACGAGCGTGTTCTCGAAGTGATCGAAACCAGCGATTCGTCCCAACATGCCATCTTTGTACTGCTTGGCGATCTGCCCAGAGTCTTGGAAAAGACCCTTGGTGTCTGCAAGCATGTCAACAACAGACTGCGGATCGTGCATATACTGCCTGTCACCGTATGGCGCGAGGCCAAGCGTCAATTGCTTCTGTGCTTCCGTCACGTTGGCAAAACTGTTAGCAGAACCCACGCCGTTTACGAAGTTGTAAACATCGTTGGACATCGAAAACGCATCGTTCTCAATGTTCGCCGCCAGGACTGCCATTGCCGGTTCAATGTATCGCTCTTTGAACTGGTCAATGTGCATTGTCAGTTCTTCGGAGCTAAACGTGAAGTCAACACCCTTCTGAGTTGCCACCTGAAGCGTAACGCTCTGCTCTGTAACATCCTGAGATGAAAGCGTAGCGCCACTTCGTACAGTGAACTCGTTGGGGAGTCGGATTTTCAGATCGTTGCCGATCTTTGCGCCTGACTTCGCATACTGGTCGTCGTACTGTCGGTTAATAGAACCGACGAAGTTCAATTTCTGATGCAAAATTGCCAGGGCTTCTTTGGTAATGATGCTCGGTGTGAGCAAGCTATTAGCCATTTAAGTCACCTATTTGGTATACCCCCTATACCGCGCATACTCATCAGGCGTCATTTTGTCAGGGTCTTTTGCGACCTTGCCTTTCGGCTTGACGGGTTTAGACGGCGCGGGAGCGTTAGTGGTATTGGCAGACTTCCGGCGCGAATTGATTTGCAAAGCTGTCGAGATCGTAATCAGGGCGTCATTTGCGTCCTTATCGCTTTGACGGTTGACCTGATCTGCAATGCGGCGATTGCTCGCGAGATAGTACGCAACCTCTGGGCCATTGGGCAGACTCACCAGCTTGTTAGCGACAAAATCAGATTGGTGAAAATCAGGGGCGCTGACTTTTTCAACAAAGTCAGGGTAATCAATCGCAAAATCGTTACCCTTTGCGACAAATTCCTGATTAACCAATTGCTGACGTTGTGCCTCAAGTTGGGCAATCTGGGCCTGTTGCTGCTGCGTCATCACCTGCTGCACATTCTGTGCATTTTGATGTGACATGTATTGCATCACTGCCTGCTGGTGCCTTTTCGTGTCAAAGTCGTAGTCCTCCAGTTCGGGATAGGCTTGAGGCACATCCTGGGGCTGTTGGTACTGCGACTGGAGATAGGCGACCTGCTGCTCTAGTTCTGCAACCTTTGCATTCGCTTCGTTTCGTTGGTTTGCCAGTTGTGAGATACGTTTCTGGTAGGAGTTGCGTTTTTGCTGCTTCTCCTGCTCCAGCTTTTCAGCGGTCTCCTCGCTGGATGGCTCGTCTGCTTCGGCTTCCGTTTCTTCTTCCGCCGTTGCTTCAGAGGTTTCGCCCTGCTCAGGCTCTTGCGATTCTTCTTCGGCAATCGCTATTTCCGCAGGCAATAGTTCGCCCTCAGCATTTTCTGCTGCATCAGTCATTGAGTACGCCTCCGCGAATTTATCCTCACTTTGAAGGGCAGTGAGTAAGCCCACGCTTTACGGCGCGTTAAGCCGAGAAATTTTTTTAACGCAAATACAACTGAGCAAGAATGTTGCTCAACCCTTGTGACAAGTTTTGCATTTCATTTGCCATCTGCTGCGTTGTCGCTTGTTGCGAATCGTCATCATCTTCTGGCAAAAACTGCGATTGCTGCCCAAATAAATTGCCACCGCCTATTCCTGTCTGAAAAGGATTATTAAGTTGCCCGTAACCCGAGTAGCTTGGCGTTGCTTGATTTATCTGCTTCACGGGCGCAGGCGCTTGGTCGCTTACCTGCTGGCTATTAACCGGTGTTATGCCGAAAGGCGCTATAGGCTCTACCGGCCCAGTGAATTCCGGCGGAACAGGCTGGGGCGGGCCAGGTGGAATAATGCCGGGAGGCTCTACTGGCCCAATGAATATTGGCGACGGGGGCTGCGGTGGGCCAGGCGGCAAGTACGGAGGCGCTATAGGCTCTACCGGCCTAGGTATAATGTGGTCGGGGGGCTCTACTCCCGGAGGAAGACGTCGGGGCGGGCCAGGCGGCAAGTACGGAGGATCTACCGGCCCAATTAATTCCGGAGGGCGACGCGGCGGCAGAGGCCCTGGCCTTGGGGTTGGTGCAGGCCCTGGAATTGGGTCAAGAATAGGCATGAGGTCAGGAGGCGTTGGCAGTCGAATTGGCGACCCTGGCGGCATTGGTGGCGGATTTGGGACTGGCACTACAGGGCGCGGTGGCGCAATCCTTATAGGCTTTCGCAAATCATCAAGAAATAAATTACGGAGTTGATTGCTCATGCTACCCTCTAACGATGTTGCGCAGTCTGTTCATCAGTTGGTTGCCCTGGCCTTGCTGCGCCATATTTGCAACGCGGCCCATACGACCACGGTTGAACATGTCAGGCATTTGACCGGGAGGTTGTTGTGCTTGCTGTTTGGCAGGCATGAACGTCTGCAAACCAACCTTGGGATCAATCACGATATGGTAGGGCTTACCATCTTTGCCTTGCACAACCTGAGAGGGGTTGGCTTGCGGCTGAACAGGTGGTGATGACGGTAACGCTATGTTGGGCTTCTGTCCCATAAGGTTGACGAGCGCCTGCGCTCCACCAGCACCAGTGCCAGGGTTTTCACGCCTGGACATGATCATATTTTCTAACGCCCCGCGCTGTTGGTTCACTTGTCGTACCCCTTTTTCTTCGACTTCTTGCCCTTACGAGCCTTTGCAGCGGCCTTCATGCCTGCTTTTGTGTACGGATAATGTTTGTTTCCTACCTTTGGCATGACGCCTCCTAAATGACTGGCAGTCCTGCGGCCTGTCGGAGCCGCATTTGTGCGATTTGTTTGCTTTCCAGATCAACCTGGGCCTCTGCGAGTTGCATCTGCTCCACTGCCGCTTTCACGGTGTTCATCTGGGCTTTTGACTGTCGCTCAATTGCTTCAGCTTGCTCAGTGGCGACCTCTGCCTGCTTGAGTGCGAGTTCAAGTTGTGCAGCCTGCTGTTCGATCTGTTGCGCTTGTTGCAGTTGCTGTTGCATTGCCATCGCTTCTTCTTCGTTAGGCTCTATGATTCCTGACTTAACCCCTGCGCTGCGCAGTCGCTTGATGACCTCATCACCACCAACCAGATCAAGATTCTTGAAGAGAACATCACCGACAAGCTGAGACATCGCGGGATTCTGCGCGATGATCTGCGACAGTTGCTCTGCGGTTTCCTGTTTGCGGGTGGTGAACGATGGGCCTGCTGCGACCTTAATATCGTAGGTGCCTGTCGTTAAATCCATCGTCTGGACGTATTCGCCGGTGCTGGCGTCCATCAGTGTCTTATTGACCGCGATGGCTTCCTCGCGCTCATCTTCGCCTAGAATGCGGATCGTGCGCTCTGTGTCGTAAATGGCGGGGATCATGTCAATCATTACGCGGCCCGATAGCTCCAGCGCGTCTACTAGCTGATCTTGAAATTCATAGTTCGCCATCTCACCCTGGAACTGACGGCCTGCGATAGCCCTGCCTGATGTCTCGTTGCCTTGTGCGCCGAGGTTGGCGTCAAAGATACCTGTCGTTGCTTTGATGTCGTCTGCGGCTACCTGGGCATCCTGCATCAACGCAGGCGATCCCTGGGCCGGGGCTTCCCTAAACGGCTTCTGTCCGTTGTCGAAGTTGAACATCAACACGGGATCATTGCTGACCATCATGTTTTGCCAGCGACTCTCATGGCCCTTGATCATGGCTGGCGTGACAAAGTACGGCTGCTTGGGTGTCAGTGCCGTCACTTCCACCGATACACTTCGAGAGTAGTTGTACAGCTTCTGCGCGTCTTTGGCTTTTCTCACCAAGCCTCTGGAAACGTACCGGCCAGCTACGTTCGATGTCTTGCCAAACACAGGGATTATAGGAATGTAACGACCAACACACTCGACCTTTTCGAGTACGTCAGCAGCGGTAATCTTGTACCGTTCTAACTTCCTGCGCTGCACCTTACGAGTCTTGCCGAGTGTAACGCCTGACAGGTTAAGCTCATCGCGTATAGGCTCGATTTCTTCCTCATCCAGCACGCGACCATCAGACAACTGCACTAGCGTCCGCTCTTCCAGAACGATACGCCAGTAGTCAGCGACCCTCACAAAGTCCTCTGTCAGCCAATTGTCATAGGTGTTAATCGGCTCGAAACTGCTATCCGCCGCATTCGCGTTGGGATAAGTTCGCTCGAATTCATTGCGCTCCATGTCCTCAAAGGCGAACCCATATCGCGCTTCTGTGATGTGCTGCGACTGGATAACCGGATCAATCAATACGCAAAACGGATTCTTGACCTCTCGAATGATGATGTCTTGATCCAGAGACACATCATCAATGTAGTCATGATCAACCAGCCAACATCCCCATCCGCCCTTCACGGCGAACTTGAAGGCAGTTTTAACGGCCTGTAAGCCACGTTGGTCAATCTGTTGAATCAGTCCCNNATAGACTTCTGCAACGTCCTCGTCGCCCTCTTCTGCTGCGCGTACCTTGACTGACGGCATGTTCGCCATCTGTCCGCCGACTACCCGATCAACGGATGACGATAGCTTGTCAAACGTCAAACAAGGTCTGTTTTGGCGTGACTCACGGGACGAGTCATCCCACTGCCCATCAGGATCGTCAACGAAGGTGACATCCTGCAACGCGAGGTCATATACGTCATCCCAGGCGTCTGCCGCTGTTTCAAAGCGGTCTAGCGCCTCTGTGATGATGTCATCGTCTTTCTTAGCCATTCTTACCATTCACTAGCAAAGTTGAGTGTTGGACTGTCTGTGTCATCGTCATACCCCTGGGCAAACATCCGAAAAGCATCTGAGCCGTTTGAAGCCCAGTTGTGTAGCGGCACTTTCCTGAATGTCTCGTATCGGTCGTCATACTGATATTGATAATTTGCCAGGGCGTTCAAACCATCCTCGCAGTTATCTTGATGAAACCAGCAGGACTTGAACACATCCCTGACCATCGCTATGCCATCCTCAACGCTTGAGATACGCGGCACTGTAATAATGGGCGCAATGCCCAGGTCTTCCAGTATGTCTCTGCGGCTGCGATTGCCTGCGCCTAGCGCCTTGACTTCAACATCATGCGGTAGGTAGTGATCACCCCAGAGGTAATCCTTCTCACGCAATACACGCGCATAGTGGTCAAGATCGACCAGCCGATGCTCGTAGTAATCAATGAATCTATGCTCTTTGCCAATCTGTTGGTGGAACCAGATGGCTGTACTGTCGTTGCGCCCTAAGTCCCAGAACGTGTTAACAGGCACCGACTCCACCGGAAACCAGCACACCCTGCCCTCATCACGCGCTGACTTGAGGTGTTTCTGATAGATTGAGCCGTCTGCAAACTGCTTTAGCTCACCCTCATAAACATGCTGGTACTCTTCCTCGTTTGAGTTCTTGAGCAACCGCATCTCTTCCGGCAACGTGGTCTGTGCGAAATACGGGTTGTCTCGATAGCTCACTTTCTTGACCATCGCATTCTCGGGCGTGTTCAACACAAACCGCTGATACGCTGGGTCACTGCGTAACTCAGGGTTGAAGCTGACCCATATCTCTGACTCTGGCTTTCTGATCGACGGGATCAGTGTGCGCCAGGATGGCTCTGAGACTGTGTTCGCCTCTTCCACCCAGCAGACATCAACACCCTCAATGGACTTGATGCTCTGCACCTGTTGCGACAGTCCAGAGAAGATAAATACCGTACCGTTCTTGCCCCTGATCTCGTTCTGGGTTACCTCAAAAAAGTGCGCCAGCCCCAATGCCGTAATTCTGTTAGCCAGGAGGCTATGCACCGAATCCTTGATGGATCGCTGTATCTCCCTGACGCACAGAACCCGCAAAGGGTGAGAGGCTCCCTTCAGCAAGAGGGCTGACGCGAACTGAACCGATTTCCCTGCGCCTCTGCCTCCCCAGTAAACCTTGTATCGGTGCGGTTCAAAGAGTTCCTTGAACGCAGTGGGGATGTTAATCGTCTGCGTCGATGAATCGGATTTCATACGCGGCGATGGTTGCCTGTATTGGGTTGTCTTCGTCCCCGGTGAGTTCTACCGATTTCAGGTCTGGTAAATACTTGTTAACTAACTTGAGGCGGCTGTCGATAGCGGCTCTAAGGCGTTGCACTTCAACGCTGTCTAATTCGACCCCCGGCTCTTCAAGTTTTTTTATGTTTTCAACAACGTATTGAACATGACCCTGCTCGGTTAATTGCTCTCTGAGCGCGTCCTGACGAATCTTCCGATTCTGTTGTGCGCGAGTCATCGCCATCTATTTTTTGCCAGCAACCTTTTCAAGCTGCGGTGCTTCTTTCTTCGGTTCAGTCTTCAGTTCTTCCAGTTCCTGAAGGGCTACCAGCAGTTGTCCACCCAGGGCCGTGGCGCGGTCTAACGCCTCGTTACGCTGCTGGGTTAAGACTTGTAGTTGTCCTTGGAGTTGAGTGATTTCGCTCATTAGTAGTACCTCTTGTTTGCGGGGTTGGTGATTTGGAGCTTGATAAACTGGGCTTCCTGCTTGCCGTCTGCGTAGGTCGCGGTGACCTTCAGGACGCCATCGCCTGATGTGTCGCTTGTTGCGTAGAAACTAACCACGTTGCTGCTGACGGTTGGGGTTGTCAGCGTCATTGAGTGACGGCCTTTGCTCTCTGCGGTTGCCGAACTGACAGACGTTCCCAGGTCGCTGGCTGCGTTAGAGAAATCCACTTCATAAAGCATGTCAGTCGTCACAGACTGCGAGTAGACGCGGTTTTCTGCGTTCACGCGATTCGGGTTTATCAGAATTCTTCTGGTCATAAAATTTCCAAAAAAAAACCCCAGTCGAAACTGAGGTTCTCTGTCCTGACGCTTCATTGTATAAATGTTAAGGGGTCAGGTGTTGCAATTATTACTGATAATACTCTCTTTTTTACGTGCGTCAAAGCCCTTTTTGATGCAAATAATTATCCTATAAATATCTGCGCCACTATTTCCTTTCGTCAGCACGATTCGATCAATAAGATTTCCTTGTTCTCTACAAAACAGGGTTAAACACATTGAATCGCATATATGAAGATTGTTTTTATCGGCTTAAGCAAATTATCGGTGACAAGAATAAGAACATCCCGCCTATCGTCCCAGTGTCCGCAGCGACATGGTGGTTAGGGGTTAAGGCAGGAAGGTTCCCAAAACCTATCAAACTTTCGGAGAAGATAACCGTGTGGCGCGGCTCTGATCTGCTGAAACTTGTAGAAAACCCCGAGGAAACTCGCGAATAGGACGCCGCAATCAATTACCACATGATTATTCGCGCTAGCCGGTTAGCTAGAATATTTATAGGGGGCGTTTTTAATTTTTTTTGAGCAAATCGCCCCCTGAAATTGATAAGAATGCGTGCTAGCTAGCAAAAAATTCTGCTGGCTAGCAAATTATTGCCCCTAACACATCGTCATTATCGCTAGCCGGTTAGCGATAATCTGTCAGGGGGCTTTTTGAACTTTTTTTGACTAAATCACCCCCTTAACGCTTGCATTACATGTAATGGTGTGCAAGAATGCTCTTGTTGTTGAGGTAAACACTAACTAGCAGGAAAACAACATGGAACTTGAAAAACGACACATCGAATCAACAGCAGGCCGGGGCAATTTCTGGGTTATCACCAAAGACAACGGGTCATCAAGGCTTGACTTCCTTTTCGACACTAAGCGAGAAGCTGGATACGTTCTTAGCGATATTCAGGAAGGCAAGTGGAATCACATTATCGAAATTTCGGAGTGGGTCTAATGAAAATCACACACATTCAACCAGCAGATAAAACTACGGCGGAATGGCAGGGCGACCTGATGCCATTAACGATAAATACCGGGTCGATTGACAACCCGATCGGTGAAGGGCGTTTTGCTGGAAAACACCATACCAAAACGGTAGAGGTCACTGTCCCTACCGGGGATGCCTATGTCACTGTCGAGGTCAGCAAACAGGACTTGATCGACATGCTGGCAATGCTGCCACAAAACTGAGGAGAAGAAGCATGGGACGCAAGCAAACAACAATCACGGTCGATGGTAAAAAAATCAAGATGGTGACCCGGCCAGTGACCAGCATGGGAAACCTGGCAGGATTCTCAACAACAATAAATGGCCAGAAGATTTTTGGCCGCTACCTTACAGCGCAAGAAGCGCAGGACGCAGCTTTCGCAAGATGGATTAAAGGAGAGCAAGCATGAAAACCATTTACGACCATTACATCGCTAACCCTCCGGTAACGGAAGACGGCCAACGTAAGCGGGGCAACACCTCTCAGCACGCTTTCTGGATTGGCTTCGACGGCAAGCAAGCAATGGGTGAGCCTACCAGCAACGCTCGACTGGCGTGGCAGGCTGGCCGCGACACGGCAAAAGACGAGCGTCTAGCAGAAATGAACCGGCAGCGAGTGCAGAAACATCGTGAAAACAAACGCCGGAAGGGGCTGGTCAAAGTTGAGGTCTGGGTCAAGCCGGAACACAAACAGGCGGTTATCGACTTCATCAAGCAGTTGGATTAGTCCAAGTTTATCAATGCCCAGTTTCTGCGATGCTGGGCTTTGATCTCAGCTTTTGACGCCCCAAAATAGCTGACGGCGTATTTGTTTTTGACAAGCCAATCATTGACGTTGATCCCAACCTTCTCGCTATGCACAAGATGCAGCGTGACTAACAGTCTACCGAATTTGCCATCCCGATCTTTGTGCGTTTCACACAACATTTCATAACCGCTTTCTAGCGATGAGGTGATCAGCCTTTCGAGTTCATCTCTGACAAACGCACCGAACGCCTTGTCAGCGCCCCGCAACTCAGGAGTATCAACGCCGAACAGCCTCGCCTTTTCGTTCAGACGCCACGTTTTCAGTCCGAGGTCAACGTCCAGCGTCACACTATCGCCGTCATAATTATCGACGAATCGGCATTTATAAGTGTAAATCCAGTTTTCAGTCGTCATACGCTTCGTTTTTTTCTGTCGCTGGGTCATCTCTCAAGAATCGACCCTTTGCATCTCTTGCCCGTTTCCGCGCTTTTTTACCGAGTTGGGTTACCTTGTCGCTCGCGATGTCTTTCACTTCTTCCGCGACATCAGCAACTATCGCCCCCGCTTCTGCTTTAACTTTTTCTGCTACCTCTTGCGCAGCAGGCCGCTTTACTAACCTCTTTAACCAGTTGAACCACTTCATACTCGTTTCTCCTCTATTTTGTTTAACGCCCAGGCCGCTAGAAACAACATCGGCCAAATCAGGAACCCAACTAAAAACGCAAACACCGCATTACCCATCTTTCCACTCCCGCCAATCGAGCAGTGCCACAACCATGTCGAACGCAGCCGTTTTCAATTCCCTGGCTTTCGTGACTGACACACTTAATATTTCCGCTGCACGCTTGATGCTGCCCGTCACGTAATAAACTTGCAGCACATCGGGATATTGACTGTTGACCTTTCCGATCTGCGCCACGATTGAATCAATCAGAATCAAATCGCTATCAATCTCTGGCCGAGGGGGCACCCTAGTTTCCTTGGCTTTCACATAACTTTTCAGGGGGTTTGGTCTGCCGCCCTGCCCCAACGCATAGTTGCCATCTAGGATGGTCTGCGCCTTGTACGGGTTGGCGCTTTCGGCACGCAACTCCCTGGCCCACAATTCCAGCAGACGATCAGCCCGATCAACCAAACTCATTTAATCACCACAAAAGCAGGGGATGGATTCGTCATCAAAGTTGAATAACTGACCCTGGCTAGTCGCTATGATTTTCAGATCGCTGTACGCAATATCTCCAAACGCAGATTTACCCCTTCCCCAAGAAGATACAGAGGAATTCTCAAGCAACAATTTTTCCTGTTGAATCCACCAATCCGCTAAATCGGGACGCTCTCGAATGATAGAAATTCTTTTCCCTTTGCCCTTTAAAAAGCAAAGGTCACAGTTTCCCCAGTCCGTCACTCCGTTCGCTGACGGTAAATTTAAGTTAAAGTTCTGGGACTCCCAAAACCCGTGAACATCCTCTTTTGTCACCCCATCTTCGTAAAGAGGGCACTCCATCAGTTGCGGGCCATCAACCTTTCTGTGCATTTTTACTGCCCGCCGTTTTTCGTCAGCCCTGATTCCCACAAAATGAAGCCAGGGTGCGTACTCTAAATACCCGCTGTCTTTTAAATAGTTAACTATCGGCTTAACTTTCAAATCTTGCGTGCAGAACCTGGCGGTCGGGTTAGGGGCAAATTTTTTTGACAAAATCATGTTAGCGAAGGGTTCGCCTTTTCTTGAAGCTGTTTCGTAGGTAACTACTTTGTAACCGTAATTGAATTTTTTTTGCGGTGTTGGGTTTGAAACGGGTTGTATATCGCTTTCCAGCCAAACAATATCCACGCCCCAGTTGTCAGAACACGCCTGCACAAAGTCGAGAGTCTCTGGCATCTCTTTGCCAGTGTTTGCAAAGGTCACCTTCACATCATCAGGCAGCTTCCCGTCATGGGCCTCGAGAATCCTGTACAGCATGTAGGCTGACGTTCTGCCGCCGCTGAAGGAGATTGCTGCTGGTTCGTTAATTCGATAGGGATTCAAGGTTCAATACCCTTTGCTGCAAACGCTCTGCCCGATTTGGCGTCTGCTTTGCCCACCGCGAGTCCATCATCTCCGCTGCTACACGCTCCCAATTCTGCTCCGCCACGGCTGCGTTCATGTTGCGGAATTTGCTCAGTCCTGACTGACCAAGCTGAAACGCCATGTTGACGAGGATGTGTTGCATTTCCTGCGGCAGATCGTCCCAGGTGTCATAAATCACGGCACAATCACCAACGGCTATTTGCACATCCTGTTCAAACAACTCAAAGCACCTTTTCTCTGTGATCGACTGTTCCGCTGGCGCTTCGTCATTAGCGTTAAATGTTTGTAGCGCATATTCAGGGTCGTCAGGTAAGACCTTGTGGCCTATTCCAACTGTCTTGTGATTTTCTGAGCAGAGATAACAGTGAAGAATCTTGCCTTCGTCTTCTGATATTTCTTGATAGACCTGTGTGACATCAACGCTCATTTGTTTTTCCCTGCAAATACTTGTGATCCAAAAAACACGCTTACAACACCCCCGGTTGCCAGGAAATACATGTTCGCCATGTCTGACAGCAAAACAGCGGCGTCATCCAATCCAAAAAAAGAACAGATAGCCACGCCAGAGGGGTACAGCAACATGCCGAAAAGCGCGAACCAAACCATGTTGCGTTGCGCGTCTGACTTCTCATGGAGCATCTCCAACTCTTGCAGTCGCGCACTGATCTCTAGTTCATCATCAGTGACAACACCGTCCCCATCGCTGTCGTATTTCGCGTACTCAGATTCTGGCTGCAACGTCTTAGGCGTCATAATCGAATTCCCGCTGCAACACCTCTATGTACTTGTCCATTGAATGATCGCCAATGTAGCTGTCTGCTTTGCCGATCCGGATATTTTCTCTGTGTCGCGGCATGAAGGGCGGCACAGTCGGAACGATGTCTTTGCCCTGGCGGAAACATTCAATGTGGACATCTGAGTTTCGTAGGTTTTTCAGTGCGCCCGTTCGCGGCGCTCCAAACGTGATGATTTGGTCTGGCGGCGTTTCATCACGCAGCATCAAGGCTCCGACTATTAGAGCAACAGCCCCGCCCAACGAATGACCAGCGAGAATTATTTTGTCTCTGTTGACGCTGCGCCGATAAAGTTCTGACGTCACTTTGTTCACTAGGCGCTTGCTGGCTTTAACAAATCCGCTCGGCGTGATGCCAATTTCCCGCGTGTACCAGGGGAAAAACCGTATGTCTGTGAAAAGGTCAGGGTATATTTCGTCCGTTCCTCGAAAACAAACAACATTGCGCTTTATAAGGACTTCGATGCCTCGCTCCTCAAATGTTTTTTGCGTGTATGCCAGCTTGCAAAGCCGAGCGACTTCCAACCTATTCATTGATATTTCTATCGTCAGGATCACGCGCACAGTCAACGTGCATGTTGCTTCTTTCGAGAACAAACGGCGCATTTCCGATAAACGGTATGCCGCTCGGCGCTTGCAGTTTTATGGATTTTGTTTCGCAGGGCGGCACTGTCCCGCAGCCACCTAGCAGCAACGCTGTTAAACAAATAATTTTTTTCATGCCCAATTCTCCAGAGTTAATAGTCCTGTCTTGCCAGCGTTTCTCTCGTTTTTCATGCGCGACAACTGCGCCCGATAATGCGCCCTGATCTGCGTTTCGTTGCGTTTTGCCACTCTGCCTGCCGAGCTATCGTTGGCACGTTCTTGCAACGCGGTGAATCTCTCTTCGCCCAATTTTTCAGCGATCCGTTTGGTGTGTTCTGTTGGGTTACTTCCAACGTATTGATGGCATCCGTAGCAAAGGGCTTCGCAGTTATCAGGATCAAAACGCACACCCCATTTCCCACGGGTGTGAAAATGACTGCAATGAAGCCCTTGCGATTTTTCTCGGTGTTGCGCTCCACACCTTTCGCATTGCCAGCCTGCTCGTTCTCTGACGCATTGCGAAAAAATCCGGTCGCTGGTTTTCAGCTTGACCCTCATGCGGCACGCATTCTCCGCACTTCAAAAATGTCTTTAAGTTCTGGATTGACGGCCATAATCAATCGCGCATAGTGCGACTTAAAATTGTTGTTTAGCTTGAAATCTTCATACTTCGTTGAAAGCATGTAGTCCCAACGCATGTTTTCCCACAACGTCGCGATACCGATCTTTGCTTGAGGGTTGTGATGGCGAAGCTGCCTGCACTTCGCAACCAGTGTTTTATAGACATGCGGGTTGTCTCTATGAAACTCGTTGAACTTTTCTGTGTTGTTCATTTTTCTCTCCAAGAATTAAACCCAAGTCAGTTGCCGCCCATGCTTCTACCTTGTTCAGCAACTCATTCATTGAAATGAAACCAAGCCTTTTTTCTCTTTCGCTGAGATCAGAGTCAGTGCATTTGTATTTGCTCGACCTCATTGCAACGATGTCAGCAGGCATTCCTGGGACGTTTTCGACGAGCTTGGTGTTGCCCAGGTTGCGTAAAATTAGCTCCTTGACGGTTTCGATAGACAACCGCACACCGCTTGCTTGCAAATGCTTTGCTATCAACCGGCACCACGTGTGCAGCAGGTCATTCTGTTCGAGGGAACGATTCAAGCAGTTGCCCTCTGTCGGTCGCGCACATAGTTCTGCCATTCTTCATCGAACATGCGAAACAGCTTCGCCCAGTAAGGCGCATGAACATTGACTCTCGCCTCTACACCAATTTTTTGAATACCAAGATTGATTTCGTCAGTCGTGAACTGCCTGGGTGTTTCACAAACCGCAGCCACTGACTGATACGGGAAGTCACCCCGATAGTTAATTTTTGGTTCACCAAGCAATGGCCCCTGCCCTTTCAGCGCAACACCCTTTGTGCATTTGTGCCGATACGCCAGGATCGTTGCCCGTCTTGCTTCATCCCTTTCGCTCACACCACTGCCCTCAATTTTTCGACCAACTCTTTCGTGGTCTTCCCATGCGTGCCGATGCCGTGGGTTTCGCAGAGTTTCATAAGCTCACGATCACCAAGGTCGTATAGATTGCTTTTCTTTTGCTTGGCTTCGTTGCGGTGTTTCTGGTTGTCTGCTTCAACGTGGCGAACCTTGAGCCACTTTAGGAATGAATTGCGCGGATTGATCACATGATCTTTTTCAATCTTTGCATCTAGGTAAATTTGGTATTCGATCAGGTCGGTTTCAGAGTAGGTCAGCCCAATAGTTGCAAGCTGTTGTTTTAGTCGTTCATCCGGTGAAAAATTCTCTGTCGTTGTCGCCAGCGGTTTACTTACTGGTTGATTACTGGTTACTTCCTGGTTCGGGTGACTCTCACGACACTGGTCTAGTGACTCTGTGTCACCCCTCCCGTGACTCTGTGTCACTGGTACCCGTGACTCTGTGTCACCCGTGACTTTCTGACACCCCTCCCCATCCATGTTGAGCTTGTATTTATTTCTAATGCCTTCCCTGCGAATCACGAATATAAAATTTTGCGCGGCAAGGGACTCAATGCAGCGCATCACTGTTCGCTGCGTGCAAAGCGATTTTTCTGCCAAAAAAGGAATTGATGGGTCGCACCGGCCGGTGTCTTTGTTGTGGCAATCTGCCAAAACAATCAGCACCAGTTTCTCGTAAGGGCTTTTGGGCTTTTGGTCGATAGCCCACGCTGCTGCCGCAAAACTCAACGGTTTTGCCCAAGGTCACAGACATCGCTGATGCCTGCACTAACAGGAGATATTGCTAGATATTGATGCAATGAACGACAAC
>FUFK010037517.1_pt1 | contig 27932 bp, 32 predicted proteins | sample 1021851 | NCBI WGS metagenome assembly FUFK01 (sample SAMEA51879418, study PRJEB19060) | metagenome
TAATGAATTCTGTGTTGAAAATACCATCAATCGATATTTCGACCTCTTACCCAACAAGAGTATGAACACTAATAATCCTAATCTTGCAGGTGTCATCGAAATAAAAGATGTACACGAATTGCCTACAGGTTTTAAGGCAAAGTATATGGCATGGGCGAAAGTTGCCTCCATATTTAATGAGAAGTGTCCTGGTTGGACACATCACACAAAAATGAATGAACAAGATGGTACACCATTATTTGATGCACCAGATGGTTCTATGTATTTTATTTTTTATTTCCAAGATCCAGAAGGTAACAAATTTTCTGATTTTATTTATCCGATAATGGGTAATAAAAAAGAGGCACTAAAAAGACAACAGATTGATGCAAGAGAAGTATCAGACTCTCAACGCAGAGGATTTGTGGCACATTGTGCGTTTCAGTTTTCTTTAGGTTATGAACTTTGGGCTAAAGAAGAAATAGAAGATAACAAACCACATCTTACTGTTGTGCCTGATACCGAACCTACTCCAGAACCTATCAAGAAAAATCAGTACAGCAGAGAAGAGCTTGTCAGCATGATTATGAATGAACTGAACGTCAAAATGAAAGATGACGAACAGAAAAAGTTATGGGTACTGGCAAAAGCAAGTCAGTACAAAATTACAGGTAATGGATCTAAACTACAACAAATGACAGTTTTGCAACTGAAAAACTGTCTTAAGGAGTTAGAAGATGGAAAATTCTAAAGACTTTCCTAAGATCCGTATTAATGCACTAATTGATCAAAAAGCATATAAAAAAATGCAACAAGAAGTGCAGAAAAGATATATTACTGACAAAAAAGTAACTATGTCCTCGTTAACAAACGAGATTATCCTTGCCCACTATCACATTCTTTAAATGGCTTACGAAAATTTATTTAACGGCAGATTAGTTCTGTTCACAAACAACGAAAAAAGATCTGAAAAGTCTCCTGACATGAGTGGCAGTATTGAATTTGAAGTACCAGATGCACTTGCTTTTGCAGAATGGATTACTGGACAACCTGGTGAAGCTAATTATGCAGGTGACAAAGTAATAAAAGTTCCTGTCAGTGCATGGAATCGTGAATCAAAAAAAGGTACAAACTTTGTATCAGGTTCTGTATCTGTAGCAAAACCACAAGATGAGGAGCAAAATGACTTACCGTTTTGATTGGCGTATATTTTTATATAAGCTACTTACAACTAAACAACAAAAAGCTTTTGCTAATTTAAAAAAAAGACGTTTTGATCCTAATTAATTTTTACCAATACGTTTATTCAAGGCTGTTACAAACTTATTAAGCCTTATTACAAAAAACAATGCTATTGATATAAAAAAGTTACGCACCATTCTACGCAAAACCCACCAGTGTATTATTTTTGCCTGTTCTGCTTTTGCTATTGTTACATGAGCCTCTGCCAATTCTTGTAGAGTTGCTGCAAGAATTGCATCTCTTTTTGCATTGTTACGCAAAAGACTTACACAATATCTCTTAACATAATCTATGTCAGGATTGTTTTCTACCTCCCTACAACGCATCTCTGTGGATAGTTGTAGTTCTATAGGAGGCTCTTCTGCAAAAATTACAAATTTGTCTTTCATAAGTTTCTACCAGGAAACAATTGATGTTCCAAAAAATCAACAGCCTCGTCATCAAGTTGATTTGAAGTTTGTTTTGAAATTGTACGCAATAAATCTACAATTAATTCTTTTATAGCTGTTGAAGAAAACAGTTTGAGTATTAATGGTTTAAGCAGTTTCAACATAAATTTAGTATGTTACTCTTTCCAAACATAACAGTATTTGTTAAATTTGGCATACAGCTGCCTATTAAAGCAATGGTCATCTGCTTTCTCCTCACACACTAAGGCAGTTTTTTTAATATGGAAGAAGAAAAAGAGGGTCGTGATTATTTTGGACACGCAATTAGATTTATAATCCTTTGTTGGGCTTTATCGGTTATGACTCTTGGATACATGGAAAAAATAAGGTTAGATACCTTTGCTGCTGGGCTTGTTGGGAATATCGCATCTTCTTATGGAATAGCTGTAAAGGGTAATAATGGCAACTCAAAAAAATCAGTTATAGTAGATAATAAGAATAGTAAATCTGGCATCAAATGAAAAAGCTACTTTTATTAACATTTTTAAGCTTGCCTGTATCAGTACACGGTGAGACACCAAGCTGGACTACTGGCTCAAGCAACAGAACTGAAAATACTACACAAACAATAACTCGAAGTATAGTTACTGAAAAATATGGATCGGCCTTAAATACATGGGAGGCTACTAACATCACTGTAACTTCAGACACATCTGGTGGGATTGAAGCTACAGATGCAATATTTACGCCAACAGATAATACTGCGGAGTGGACACTAAGCACCACGACTAGGGCTGCTGGTGCTTTGACAGAACAGATCACTCAAAATGATGATATTACGACCACAAGCGTTATTACTAGCTTGTCTGTGTTTAGCCAGTAATATTGCTAAAGCAGAGGGAGATACTGACGTAATCGCACAACCTAATGCGGTAGGAAATTCATCAATAATTAATCAAAATATGAATATTAATAATGGCATGACTGGTAAACAACAGTTTGGTAATGTCTTATGCAGTCAGCCTACTATGGCAGTTACACCTTTTTATACAGGAAACGAAGCAGAAAATCCTAATCCAGAAAATCCTACATATAGTATTAATCAGGGTTGGGGAATACAGCTAAGTTTTATGATTCCATTAGGAGATAATCAAACTTGTATCGAATTATCCAAAGTAAAGCTAGACCAAGCCAAAGAAGAACTAAACAAGCAAGTGCATGATAAACATATAGTTCGTGCTTTGAAATGTAGTCAACTTCACGCATCAGGCTATATGATAAATCCTGACTCTAAGTTCGCATATATTTGCAATGATGTAATTAATATACGAAGTTATGTTAAAGCCAATCCAAATAAATTTAAGTAGCTAGTTTAGACGCCACACGTACAGGCATGTGAACTCTAGCTACCTTTATTATTATCTATCTTTTTTTTAACTTCGGCTACTTCTTTTTTAAGAATTTTAGTAAAAATTTTTTTAAATGTTTTTTTGATAAAAGCTAATACTGATTGCATTGCAATCCCGCCTGCCACGCTCACAACGCTTGCAGTTCCAGCAGCGATCACAGAAGATGCAATAACCTCTGGTGCAGGTATTGGCATTTCTCCATAAAATGGTAAATTAAAAGTAGCTACAGCCTCAGATGAAATATTTGATTGGTTTTTTGGCAGGTTTGTCGGTATCTGTTCTGGGTCTACTTTTTCTAATACCTCATTGGGAGAAGGCTCTTCTGAAGAGGTGGTTGCCTGATTTTCCCCAAGTCCAGACTTTACCTGTTCCAGACTTGGAAGCAATAAAGGATCTAGATATGGTTCCTGTACCACAGGTGGATAAAATATCGTTGTAGGTGGATTGAGAATGTTATCCGTGTCTGGTAAATTAGGTAAATAAATATTATCCATATATGTTTAAAGAAATTTTGCTGAAAATGGCAACCCCATTAACTTTAATTTGTTTTATGACCATAATGGCGTTATGTCCACTTTATCTAACTATGGGAATATTAACTAGAACATTTACTGAAAAAACTACCCCATAGGGATTACTTTTGGTGGATTTGGCCTGTAATATCCTGGAGGAATACAAGGCATAATGCCACATCTTTTAGGTTTTCTTGGCTTTGGTAGACGGCATACCATCACACCGCCACTACCTTTGCATCTTTTCTTTCTTGGCCTACCTTCTGGAAAGTGATTTCTTGGTCTGTTTGGTTCTTTTCCTCGAGAAGTACCAGCTTCGGCTACCATAGGAAGAAATAAACCTATAGCAAAAATTGTTGCAAGAAACTTTTTTGTCATGATGACCAACTAGATGGTGCGGTTGAAATACTTGTAGGAGTTCTTTGTTCTTTACATTGTTCTTTGACACTATTTTCTAGCTTTGCGACCTCATCTGAACCAAGTTTTGCTTTTATCCAACCAATTACTTGATCTTTTGTTAAGTCTTTTAAAGGTATTACAGAACTGCCTTTTTCAAGATACATAGCATCATAGTGATAACCGTTGTAACCATCACTAGAAATACAACTTAAATTCCAGTGAACAGTAGTTACAAGGCCATCATCATCTCCACCATTAACAGCTTCTAAAGGTTGGTCAGATTGAAAACCCCAAGTGATTGTGTATGTAGGATCAGCCATAATTAGTTTTTAGCAAAACCAGCTGGTTCTGTTTTTACAGATTTTTCTGGTAAATATTTCTTATTAGTATCTATTGCAGATTGTATTGCAATTATGCGATCTCTACAGTTTTTCATTACTTGATCTGCATTTTTTAATGTTGATTCTGCTTCTAAATAGTTGTCTTGCATTTGTTTCAACTCGCCTTCGAGTTTTGTAATTTCTTCTTGTGGATTCGGTAGTGACATAAAATTTTTGATTTTTCCTATCTTACCTACAATACTTATAAAAGTCTATGCAGCTTCCAATACCTCTACTTTTGCGATTAAACTTTTTACAGCACTAACTAAAAACGGTATTAATTTTGCTTGATCTACTTGTTGATAAATAGGGTTTTTATCAGCGTCAACTTCATCTTTTGTACCCGATACGGCTTGTGAACATATAGATTGCAACTCATGAGCAAAAAAGCCAATATCATCAATTTTTCCTTCTTTCCATTTAAAGTTATAAGGTTTTAATTCCTTTATTTTTGCAATACCATCTGTTATTTCGACAGCATCTTCTTTTAATCTATAGTCACTGGCACTACTGTAAGTAACCCCACTTCCACTAGTATTTTGAATGCTTCCTTGCTGGTTTCCATTTTTTCTAATACTTATAATAACACCAGCAGCATTTCTATTTGCATTAACAGCTAGTTGAAAAAGACCTTCTCCACTAATTGTCTGTATTCCATCTCTAGGCTTTAGTACAACTCCTTTTTGAGTATTACCAACACCAACTTCTCCAACTGATGGAAATGTTCCGTCAGTACCCTGTTCAAATTTAAAACTATTACTACCAATTCTCACTCTTGCATTTCCACCAGTTACAAAACCTAAAACATTATTTGATAAACGGCATATGCCTAATTCTGGGTTATCTATGAAGGAATAAGCTGGAAACTTATTAGAAGTAGTACCATCTGCTCTAATTTGACCTACTACAGTAGTATCTCCACTAAAGGCATTGTCATGATTTTCTCTTGGCCCTCTATGTAACTCCATAACAGCAGTAACAGCACCAGAAGACCCTGACGAGGAATTATGTTTAAGTCCAATACTCATGGTTGCAACATTACCTGTATTATCTGTATTTACAGCAATTCTTCCTGACTTACCGTTTTGTTCTGGCACTTGGTTTGTGTGGTTCCAGCATACATTCGCATTACCACCGCCATCATTGTGTGTTAAAGCAACACCACCGTTACCACGACCAGCAATGACTTGAGCATTGGTGCTTATATCTCCACCATCACATACTAATCTTGCATTAGTAATAGAAGTTGTAGTGCCTATTAAAAATTGACCATCATTAGCAACCCTGCAATTTTCATTGGTTGTTGTTCCATTTGATCTCTGAAATCTTAAATGACCAAAACTATTATTACTTCTAACTTTAAATGAAGTTACCGCATCTGTAACGTCTACTGTCAAACGTCTTGCGTTAGCACCACTGTCTTCTATCACAAAAGCACCAGCGTTATCTGCTAATTGTTTAACGTGCAAAGAAACTTCGGGAGAGCCATCATTTATACCCACAAAACGATCATGAGTAAGAATCATATTTTGCGTTAAAGAACCAGCATCATTTGTAATTTCAAATAATAGATCAGAGGGCATTGAATTTGAAGCAGATGCACACCTAGCTCTTATTCTTGCTCCGTTTCTATAATTACTTCCGTGATAACCACTAAATGTAATTTCACCTAAATTATCACTTGTATTAATATTTGCTGGACTTGCTGCTGTTCCTCTTCCTTTTTGTAAATGTAATCTTGATGAAGATGTACCATCTACATATCTACTAATAGACATTGCACCTTGAGAGTCACCATGTATCTGTATTTCTGGTTGAATATTTGCATTACCTACTCTTGAGTTGACCTGTGAAGTACGCCCGATTAATAACCTTCCATTAGCATCAAACCTTGCTGCCTCATTAAGTGTTGCACCGCCTGTTCCTACAAGAAATCTTAAATTGAAATTACCAGATGTGTCTTGTGTTGTTGCTTCAACAACTGCTCCCACACCTGAATTACTAGCATCAGCTGACGAAAATTCCAACCGCCCTACAGATTGACCACCCACCATTGTTGGGTCGCCATTGTGCAGCCTTATATTTGCATCATTTGTATTTCCAGCGGGAGAATTTATTTGCAGCCTTGTTTGAGGATTTGACACGTTTATACCAACAAAACCAGTGTCTTTTATGACCATTTTTTCAGAACCATCAATATGGAACCTCATTTTCGCTATTGTCTATAGCATTATTAATATCAGCTTCAAGACGCAAAGCACCATCAACTGTTCTGAACTGACTAATTGTATCGTTATCTGCAAGTTGAAGATTTGCTCCGTTTACAGACGTACCAATTTTGCAAGCAAAAGAAGTACCAGCAAAAACTTGAAATCTAAAAGTTGGATTGGTTAGACCCACACCAACTGGCCCTCCTGAAGTAACAGTTACTTTAGCTGCATTAGATGTATTTAAATTAATAGGCCCTGCATCAACAGCAGTTAAATTAAATGCTCCTGTTCCTCTATGCTGAATATGTGTAGCTGTATTTGCTCCAGCATTTGATCTTATAAACCTAGCACCGTAAGTCGTGTAAGTTGCATCTCCAATTAAATCTATAAAACTATTTGCATTTCCTGTACGACCAGTTCCAACTTTAAGATGTTTACCAGCATTATCAGAACCGTCAATTTTAAGATCATCTCCAAAGTCTCCAGAACCAGAAACATTTAAATTACCTGTTATGCTTGCACCTGAGTTAGTAGTTGTAACTCTTGTGGTTGCTGCAAATTTTAATTCAATCCTATCGCCTGTATGAAATTCAGCCATTGTTCTACCGTTGGCAATGTCATACATCTCAATTCTGCTTCCGTTACTTCCAATACTTAAATATCCACCTCCTGTCTCGTTTATTAGTGAAACACCGTCAGAACTTCTGTGAAAAAGTTGAAAATCATGTGAATTTCCTAGTCTTACAGCCTCATCATCACCTAAATTAAGCTGAGTTGCATTTACAGCAGCAGCTAAATTATATGTATCTGTCAAATTGTCAAAAGAACTGCCATTATATTTTTTCCACCTATTTTGGGTAGAGTGCCATTTGATTGCACCAGTTGGAATGTTAAGTGGACTGCCTACGGATAACTGCTGTAAAGCTGCGTCAATATTTACTATTATCTGTTCTGGAAAATCAGTGTAAGTTGTAGCAACTGTAGGTAAATTAAAATTTATGTCGGGCATTTAACTGTTTTCTTTAATAATACTACGTTCCACGACATTGCCAAGTAAAGTTACCGCCTACAGGGTTTCCGTCTATNTCAAACATGAATACTTTAAAGCTTGTTGGNTTNGGNANATCTTGNAAATCTACCACTGNGATNAATNNNCGNNNTNNAGTTGGAGCGGTGCCGTCAAGTTTTGTGCCAGNACCATTTGGCGTAACTGCTATACCCTGTACGTCTACAAAATCGACATTAAAATCTATTTCTTTACCATTAGTATTACTTTGAGTAGCAGTACATGATCCAATACCAGTATCATTAAGAATTTTGGTATCTAGTTTTACGTTTATTGATGTGATTTTTCTATATTTTCCATTATTTGATGTTTCTTTTACTTCATATCTTACTCGTTGAAATTGAGTTCCAAATCTAGAAAAACTTGTACCAGTCTGTTCTACACCATCATTTGTAAAAGAACCGCTGTCATCTGTTCCTGTGTTTATTATACCTGAGTGCGTAAGACTACCCGAACCAATTCCATTACCCCCTTGAGTAACCGTAATTTTTGTTGATGCTAATTCTGTCCCAAAATCAAATTCTTCTATGAAAGAACCTGTGCCTGGTGCTGGTTCTAAATAATTATCATTGTTAGCGGCTGTTAATGCGTTCATATTATTAAATTGCGGACTTGAACTAGAACCTGTACCAATAAAGTGCTCTGCCCATGTTTCTGTTGTATTTGCTGGTAAATACAAGACATCTTTATTTAATGATCTATCAAAAACTTTAAAACAATTATTGAATGATACAGCATCTATTTCTTGAGGTTCTGTTAAGCCAGTTATTGTTTTTACCGTCACATTACCACTCGTAGTTCTTGAGACAGATGAAGTAGTTACAAAAGTATTTGCGTTTGTAACTGAAGTAATTGTCCTTTCAACAAGCAAATCGCCAACAGAAGCACCACTTGTAGGAAATAGTGTTACTTTATCACCGACTGAAAATCTATGATCTGTTAAAGTAACGGTAACAGTAGTGCCTGATTGAGAATATGTACCAAAAGCAGTTCTATAAACGCTGTCATAGCTAACATTTAAAACAAAATCAGGTGGTTGAGATACCCTTTGTTCTGTAGTAAATGAAGGGCTTATGTTTCCAGCACTATCTACAGCAGCAATATGATACCTGTATTGATCGGCTCTAGATTCAAATACTACATTGAAAATACCGTCAACTCTACCTATAAGAGTTGAAGATGCAAAATCTGAAGTTTCACTAGCTGGTTGTTTACGGATTTCAAATTCTAATATTTTTAATTGTGATGAAGAATATTTTACTGGTGGACTACCTGTTCTACCAAAATCCCACCTTAATAAAACATTATTGTCAATAACTTCGATTGTACCGCTTGATTGTGGTGTATTAGGTTTATTTATAGTAGCCTCTATCTTTAAAGCTGTTGTAGATACATTATTATTTACATCTCTAGTTTGAACATAGTAATATCTCTGTCCAGAATCTACAAGCCAGCTTACTTCCTCTTTAAATGACTCTGAGTTTGTAAAAACTTCTAATTCAATTCCAGTTGTTGTGCCACTATTCCAATTTGAATTAAAGCTAGAGCTAGTTGATCTTATAATTCTATAGTCTTTAAAAGCTAAATTTTGTGTTCTGTTTCTGTTGGGCTTCACAAAGTTGATAGTAATAAATCCTCGCCCACCCTCTGTACCTAATTTATATTCGGGAGTAGCAGCACTTGGTGGATCAAAAGGTACTACTGTTACAGTTTGGGAAACAAAAGCACCTCTAAAACGATCTTTAATATTTTGTACATCTTCATTTACATAACCAGAATCTAAAGCTGCGATTTTAAAAACTTTAGACATATTGTTATTATTTTTAGCAAAACCTGTTATGACATCTGTATCAAAAGTAAATGATGTTGAATTAGTTTCAAATAATAAATTGGGTGTGCTTGCATCATCATAAATTCCATATTTTAAAATTTTAAATATTGATACATTTGGCGTAACTGATGTATTAAGACCACCTTCAACTGGCTGCCATCTAAGTATAACTTGATCTCCTGTGAAAACTACAGGCACAGACTTCATTTGAGGTGCTGGCGGTTTTTGAAAATTTATAGTTTTTGTTAATGTAGAATTTGCACCCGCAGCAATAATTCCTGTATCTGGTGCATCTGCTCTTTCATAAACTGGATTTATAGTAAAAGTTCTTTCTTTATTATTATTAGAATTATTTCTATGAATGTTTGCAGCTGTTATTGGAATCATAAGCCTTGAATCTTTTACAGTAATCGGAAAAATATTTGCCTCTCCATTTATTGTCGAATCTTCATAAGAAGTACTTACTTTATAACCAAGAACATTTGGCATATTCTCTCTTACATTAAGTGGTAAATCATTTTTTTTAGCGTTAGGCCAATTTAGAATTATGTGCTCTTTTGTTATTTTTACTTTTACCTCTGCACCAGTTGGAAAGATTGGTTCTGGAATAGTTAAAGAATATGTTAAGGGTGGACTTTCAACCCCCGCTAAATTTATTGCCTTTATCGTATATTCTTTTGTGTCTATAAAATTAACTGGTGTTTCATAAGTAGTAACATTTGATTTTATTATTTTGGCTGTATTAGACCCATCTGTGACTACATAATGTCTTATTGCATAAGAACCTATTGTATCTGGTTCGTTCCAATTTAAAACAACCATTCCATTTTCTACTTTTGGAAAACCTGACACCGCTTGTGGTGCGGAAGGAGCCACAGGAGTGAATACAAAAGAAGCAGCATTAGTACTGTACTTTCCACCATCATCTCTAGCTTTTACATAATATGTATGTGCTACAGAAAGAAAATCTCTAGTTTGACGACTTGATTCTGTAGTTCTTCCAACAAAACTAAGACCTTTATTTCCAAAAAGTGCATTGATCTGTGCATTATTTAAACTTGAACTTGATTTATGTATTTCATAAAAAGCAATATCTAAATCTTTAAATTGAACTTGTGCACCACTACTTAAATCAGGATTTGGGTCATTTTCATCAAAAGAAACAACATTTCCTAAAGTGTTTCCACTTGCAGTAACACTTAAATTTTGTACATCACCTGGAGGTTCTTCTTTACCAACAGTTGTAATACCAATTTTATTATCAACTACATTTCTAGCATCTCTTCCTAAACCTGATAATTTTCCGCTTGTTGAGCCAATAGAAAATACTTTTATTTCATATCTATTTTCTGGACTTACATTTAAAATATCAAAACTTAAACCCTGTACTTCCTCTTTTTTTTCTGTGCCATCTTTATTTATTCTCAACAAAAACTTATCAACACCTTCAACTTGTTTCCATTGAATAATTAATTTTGATCTAATTTGAACTTTATTTGAATTAGTATTATCTCGATTTATTGATTGCTTATATAACCTTTCTGTTATTGTTGCTGCTGATGTCCTTTTTGGCTTGACATCTATGTTTGTTGCATCTCTGAAGGTAACTTCGGAGCCAGTTTCAACAGCAGAATAAATAGTATGATTGTATAAAAGTGCAGTAATTTTATATTTAATTTTTTCCTCTTCAGTAACAAGCAAAACTCTATATAACTGATTTTGTAGATTTTGGGCTGCTGTTCCACCAGAGGTTTCAAGGATCCATGTGGACATTACATTAGGTGCGGTATTTGTTCCATCAGCAGTTTGAAAATTACCGCTTACTGTTATATTTGCACCAGAAATGCTACTAACATTTTTTTTACTTACGCTACCATCAGGCATCAAAACGTTAAGAGTTCTTGTATAAGAAACGGAGTCTGCGGGTAAGTTTGAGGCATTTGCATCATCAACTGTTATCTGGTTTGTACCATTAACGGCAAAAATTCTTCCACTTCTTCGTGTGCCTGTTTTTACATCATCATTTATAGCTATAACTTGCCCAACTCGAACAATAACACCAGCTTCTAACGAAACTGTAAAAGTCACAGTTTCAGTAAGGAGTTGTTCACTTTCTCTTGTCCATTTTGCTAACCTATATGCCTGACCAGAACTTGTACAACCAAAAGCTTGTATTTCTTTTTTTAGTAGTCCATATTTAGCCATAGCAATATCTCCACCAGCACTTGTGGTAGCCGTAACATCTCCAATCGTTGTATTTGCAATTACATCAGGAGAAGGGAATTGCTCATAAGATATTTTTCTCTGGTTATTGTCGTAATATTTAGCTATTACTAAAGTTGCTCTGTTTTTTATATCGCTTCCTTCATACGTAAAATTACCATCTACCACATTAGACTTGTTAAAAATATATGCTGGTAATACATCTTGATCTTTGTCATAGCTTCCACCGTTGACCTGTGGTGCTGGTTTATCTTGAGAAAGGAATAAAGTACCAGCAGACCAGTAAGGCATCACACGCATATTGCTGCAAATAGCATTTATTAAATCGTATGCCTTGAAGGATTTATTGATATATTCATTAAAAGAAAATCTGGCCTCTTGTCCAACTTCAAAAAATGTACAATTACCATTTCTATTACTTGAATGTGAAGTGACTTTAAGTGCTTTAAATTGTCTTCTATCAATTTTTCTTATTTTAAAAATAACAGCAGAATTTCCAACGGCTGGTGCTCCACTAATAGTTCCACTTGTAAAAGTAATTGATATTAAATCCCCTGTTTGATATTTATGATCTACAGAACAAGTTATAACAGCAAAACGCTTATTAGCCTCTAAAGTCCAAGTTCCTGATTTTGTACCGCCAGCATCACGCTGCGTACCAACAAGTTCATTATTATATTGACTTATATTCCAAAAACTATATTCATCTAGTGATGATTCTGGAATTGACAGCCCATAGCGAGTGTTTACAAGTAAATCATAAAGGCAGAACGCTGGATCGTTTGTATAAAGTCTTTGCCAAGTGCTTCTAAGGTTTCCATTTGCCGTTAAAGATGTACCACCAGCCCAAGTTGCTGAAGAATTATAAATAAGTCTGCCAGGTCTACTTGCATCAGTTGGATTATTAGGATCGGTATAAACATTTTTTGGAACTGCAACTCTTGTTCCTCTGAGCCTATAGTAACGTCTTGGAATAGAACTAAAGCTTTCAGCCGAAACGCTAAATCCAATTAAGGCAGTATTTGGGTATGGCTTATTATCAAAAGTTATAATTTCATAAGAAAACCATTGAATATCACTTTGTTCTTTTGTTGTTGGATCATCTGAAATTCTTGTAACTCTTATGTGAAAAGTTGTACCAGATGAGTAGTTATCTGGAACTCTAAATGTATATTGTCTTTGATAAGGGTCGCCAGTTCTTCCTCCAATTCCAACATTTCCAATACCTCCTGAGTTTCCTGTTCCGTCTCTAGGATCTGCTGTAGGAAAGGCAGAAACAAAATCTTCATCATCAACTTTAATTTCAATTCTAAATAAAACGACTAGACCTCTTATGTCTCCCTTATCTGTAAATTTCTGTAAAGCTGGTACATTAATAATTAATTTTATTTGACCAGCATTAGGAAAGTTGGCAATGCTAAAATTTTCATTAACTGGAGTATCTTTTGCAATATTTCCACTATTTACAGTTTGTACTTCTCTAGTCGCACGAAAACCGCCTATAACACTTTGATTAGCAGTTCCAACTCTTGAATCAACAACAACATTCTCAAAGTTCCTATCGTCATCATCAAATTCTCCCTCGTCATTCAACTCGGCATCTTCATCAATAATAGGAGTGTCATCTAAATAAATATCTTTTAAAGCAAATTTATTATAGTTTGCAGCACCAAAACCAATACCTTCATCTCTTGCAGAAGGGAATCCTTCTATTCTTCCTTCGCATATAGCATCTAGTATTTTAGCAGTAGCAAGACTGTCTAAATTATCATCAGCAGTTGTAGGAGAGCTACCACCACCTTTACCACCACCACCAGCACCACTAATAATGTCTAAATTTTGTTCTTCCATTAGTTTTTCATTACGTTGATGCCAGCTGAGATAACCACAGATCCAACCATACGCTCTCCATATAAAATTGGCACTGGTAATCCAGCAATCGAAGTATTTATAGGACTATTAAATTGAAAACTGTTTGGTTCATCTTCAGTAGGAGCCTCTGGTATTGGGGTGAGCATTTGATTCACACCACCTAAGACTAACATTGCACCAATACCTAAAGTTGCTTTAGCACCAACACCTATTGTATTACCTACTAAATTTACTGGATTTGCAAAAATCCCCCCACTAAAACTCAAACCAATTAAAGCAGCACCTAATAATATTGACCCAAGCCCACGACCTTGACCACTAATAAAAGGAACAATTTTTATGTCAGAATGACCTGTAGGAAAATGTAATTCTTCTAATGATCTAGGCTTTTCATTGACTATAACTTTATAACTTTTATCCATCATATAATTCTCTGCCTGTGGATAATTACCAATCAAACATTTGACCGCATCTGCTACTGTATAAACTTCAGTTTCAATTTCCTTAACCCCTACAAACTCTGCTAAATCTCCATACAGTTTAATTTTACGAGGACAATCCGACATACCTAATAATCTTGCCTGTAATGCTTCTATAATACCTATTGTACTCCTCTTTGCACGACAATCTTCCCTGTGGATGATGTAACAACATATTATTCTCACATAAAACTGCAATATGATTTAATTTATCGCCAGAAAAATTCATCAACGGACAATCATATAACTGTAAAGGTTCATCATCCTCTAACGCTCTAAATCCTCCTTTTTCATAGCAATCTTCAAACATAGGATTGAAAGCAAAATATTCTGGATCGTTAGGCTTATCAAAATCAATAAGATTAATATTTAATTCTGCTTTATAAAATTCTCTAACAAGTTGCCAGCAGTTTGTGTATTCCCAAGTCCAGGGTCTACCTAATAAAGATTGCTTATACTCTTGAGGAACAAAATCGTACCACTCCCCAGTATGAGGATTAACAATATACCAATGTTTATTAGTTCTTGCTGCTGATACTCTATCTGCTGGACTAGCATAAGCACTTGTAGTGGGATGAGAATGAACTATACCTTGTATAGCTTCATTACCGTATTGATCTTCGATAGCTGCGTAATCTGTCGGACTTAAAATAAATTGATCTGTTGGTATCTGTGCTAAATTCCTACATTTCTTATAGACTAATTTACCTTTTATATTTATTAATAAACCACAAATTTCTTTAGGACTTTCTTTTAAAGCATCTTCTATTACTTTTTTTTTCCAGTAAATCAATTATAAAAATCTCCGATACCAGCAAACTCAACTGGTAAAAATTGTCTTTTTGGCAATTTTTCATTAATAGAGTCTACAGTTGCAGCTAATTCAAAAGACACAACATCTCTTGTCTCTAATGATTTTCTTGCAATCTCAAACTCGTCAATTCTAAATTCCATATTACTATCAGGTGTACCGTAAGGATTACTTCCTGTAAAATTAGCATCTGGTAAAAATTCAGCTAGTGTTCTTCTTCTTTTTAATTTTGCACCTACTAAATCATTAGCAAAAGTTACCTGATTTACTGCGTTTAGGACATTAGACATATTACCAATATTTAATGCAATGATGGCGAGATTACTAATTGTTAGCGTTGGTCTTGGTGGTTGTTTAGGATCTTCTTTAAAACCAGTTGCCTCTATAGGCATACGATAATATGTATTTCCGTTCCAAACTATGCTGTCTTGATTCGTTGTATCTTTTGTGTTGTTATGAAATCTGATTGTTGTAATATTATTTCCACTAGGATCTTGTATTGTAGTTGTTCCATGTAATACAGGATCTAATGTAAGCTCAAATAATTCTATTATTGGGCTTGGATTTACAGATTGTAAACTAGATACTGGTACTGGCATTATGGTTCAAATACTTGTCTAAAAGTAAACTTAACCGTTGCTAAATTTGCATAATTTATAGTTTTTGAATAACCACCTTGCACAACAAATTTCATAGCAGAACTTTCTGTTGGTACTGTGTAATTTATACTATCGCCATCTACTGCTCTTGAGTCAAGAAAATCTGTTAATATATCTGCATCAGCTTCGCTTATATTTTTAAATGTTAAATTAAATGTTTTTGGATTTTGGTTTAGTCCATAGGTAATCCGATGCTCATAACCATCACCAAATTTTACAACCCTAGTATTTGGTTTGTTTTGTTTTACAATACCAAAATCAGGACTTTGGAAAGTATTTCCATCGGAATTGTTAGGAAAATTTTGTGACATTAGCTATACAATAATCCTCCAGGTCTTTTTTGCTGTAGTAATTCTGATTGTATAGCATCTGATATTGCCCGACCTAATTGTTCAGCTTGACCAGAATCACCTTCTACTGAAGAACCAGAGGCATCTACATTAACAGTAACATTACTTACACCGCCACTTGCTTCAACCCCCAAATTACCAGAACGTCCACGTTTTAGAGGTAATATAGCTTCTGGTGAGCCAGCTTCACCCATAAGTCCAAAATTACCAGAACCGCCAGATCCGTATTTAAAAAGTGTAGGCTCTGTTACTACCCCCCCTTTGGCAAATTGTTTAACTAAACCGCCATCAAAAGCATTACCTTTTGCACTCTTAAGAAATGGAAATATACCACCTAACGCACCAACTAATGCTTTTCTTACAGCAATTCTTGCTAGGTCAGATAATATTGATCTTGTTAATTCAGAAAAATTTAATTTACCTGTCATTACAAATTTAACAAGTGCATCTTCCATGCCTTGAAATGCGTTTTGTACAGTGTCTTTTATTTGTGAGCCAAAATCAGATATAGAGTCATAATAGCCTTTTATACCACTTTTAAGATCTGCAAAGGCATCATGTGCTTTAGTTTTTATATTACCTGTAGCATTAGCAATATTGTTCATACCCTCTGTTACAGTATTTAGTAAGTTAGTAAACTCTTCTGGATCTTCAAACAATTGTTGTACAGTAAGTTTTTCTGTATTATCAAAAATTTCTTTTAATTCTTTACCGTAATCTTTTATATCATCTACAACCTCATCACCACCGATTAAAAATGTACCAACATTTTTCATTCCCTCAGTTAATGTAGTACCTAAATCAAAACTCTCAATATTTTGAAAATCTTGAAATAATTTTCCAACTAGTGGTATATTTTTTATTTTGTTTATTGTTCCATTTATTGCATCTATAGAACCATTTATAAAATTCTCAATACCTTTAAAAACATTTGAAATTACTTGAGCAAAGCCAATTGCAAAACCTTTTACAGCCTCAAAAACATCTATTGCAATTTTTTTAACGACATTAAATCCCCCCTTAAAAAAATTTGTAAAATTAACAATAAATTTTTTTATATTGGCTTGATTATCATTTAAAAGCTTTAAAAATTTAGTTGTAAAATCTTGAATACTTGCACCGATATTAGAAAATAATCCACCAAAATTTTGTTTTAATTTACTAAATTCAGTATTTAATCTATCCCCTGCTGCTGCTGGAGAAGTAGCTAGTATTTTTGCATTTTCGCCATAGTTTGCAAACAGGTGTTTTGAGAAACCCATAAAGTCATCGAGAGTTACTTTACCTTGCTCAAGTGCTTTATCTAACTCAGCAGGTGTCATATTCATAGATGCAGCAAATAACGTAAAAGCTCCTGGTAGTCTCTCGCCCAATTGCTGACGCAATTCTTCCGCAGACACTTTTCCTTTTGAAAATACCTGGGCAGTCGCTACCATCGCTGACCTCATATCTTCTAATGATCCACCAGTACCTCTGATACCAGATGCTATAGATAAAAACACATCTTGTGCATCTTCAACAGATTTACCAGCACCTGTAACACTTGCTGTCAATGCAGTAAATTGTCTTACAATTACATCTTGTGGTATTGCTAACGACTCACTTGTTTCTGCTAAAAATTTTTGTGCAGCCTCATATTTTTGCGTATCTTTTATAACTAGTTTTAATGCAAATTGTTGTTGTTTTAATGACGCATTATATTTTGCAATATCACCTAAACCTTGTCTTACACCACCTAGTGCAGCACCAACAGTACCACCAACTACTGCACCTGCTGTACCTCCAAAAATACCACCAATAGTTGAGCCAACCAAACCTTCTACACCACCAAAAATACCAGCAGCACCTATAGCACCAGCAGTTTTTGCTGCACCTTTTAGTCTGCCACCAATTCCACGACTAGTGGTTTTTTGCATTTTTCTAAGTGATCTATCTAATCTATTTGCTTCTCTTGTTGCTTCTCTAAACTCACGACTACTTACATCTACTTGTCTAGCTAATTCTCTATAACCATTAGACAAAGCTCTTGTATTATTTATACTTTTTACCTCAGTTCTTTCTTTTGCCTTCATTTCATTTATCAATCCCTTAACACTTAGACCTGCACTTTTTGCACCTTTACTCATTTTTGATAACGCACTATCTAACCCACGAAGTTTTTCTAATCCTTTCGTTTCAAAAACAACTTTTAATTTAGTAGTTTGATCTGCCATTATTTTTTATCTTTCTGTATAATTTTCAATGCTTCGTATTCCATTACCTGTATTCCTTCAAACATAGCAACAGAATCCTTAACTGTATATATTTTACACAAGTATTCCAAAGATTTATAGTTTATGCCAGTTAATCCAGCCATACTGACATACCATTGAGTTGACAACTTGTAAAACATATTAACAATCTGTCTATTCTCTTCCCAAACAATACAATCTATTGTTCTTTTATTTTGTTCTTCGGCTGCGATTTGTTCCTCAGTTGCACCAAATGCTTTTAATGCTTCTACAGTTTCATCTATTACATCACCTTGCACCCAATACTTCGCAACCTCTTTTAGTTTTTTTCAGAGGCTCCTTTCATACTTTCGCCATAAGCATATATTATAGCTTGCACAATATAATGATTATCTAATAATGCCTCTAAATTATCTGCATCGTATGGTATCTCATTACCATCCTCATCTTTTATACCTGACCATCCTAAAAGAACAGTTTTAACAAAATTGTCATCACCACCTTCAATCATCTTGTCAAAATTTTTACGACTAACATTTTTAAATTTAGCCGTAAATGTTTCTTTCTTGAATTTACCTTTATAAGGCGTCTGAACAGTTACATCCCAATCGTATTCTGTAACTTTTTTAAAGACTAGTGGCATAAGTTAAGTCATTACTATACTTAGCTCATTATTACCTGCTGTTGTAGGTAATGCCAAGTAGGGTAAACTCAAGTTATTGACCCCATTAGTATCTCCTCTTGTAACCCCTGTTATATCTGTCTGTGGAACATTAACAGTTACAATGTTTCCAGAAGTAGCACCAAGAACAATTGATGTGTTACCAGTAACAGATGCAGCAGCTTTAGCAAAATAATCTGTAGTGGCTCTTACTGGCTCTTCTAATACAACAGTTCCACCAGGTGCACGATTAGTAATTAAAACTTCTTTGCTTGATGTTGTTTCTTTATATTGAACCTCATTATTCAATGCAAGATCAAAAGACTCTAATCTTTGTGAGGTTGCACCATGAAAAGTTGCTGTCGTAATATTTGTATCATTTACTTCCAGTGCTGCTGATTGATTAGCAACAGTAAATGTACCCGACATTGCTGTACTATCTGGTGCATTATATATTCCAGTAAATTCAAAATTTATTAGTGCAAATTGACCTGCTGCCATTGTAATTGTGGCCGTTCCTCTACAACCTGTAATAAGATGTCGTGTAGCACCATAAAAACAAAGAATAGTACAACTAGAAAAAGAAGAACTTACAGGAGCATATGTTACAGATCCAGAACCACCAGCAACTACTGTTTCTGACATACCACAACTTTTTAACAATGGAGATAGTGCTGACGCAGTACCTCGTGCCCCAGATCCTGATAATTCAGCACCAAAAGATACAGCCACTCGTTTATTCGCAAGAATAGAGGCTTGTGTGCTGTTACCTATGAAGCCTTGCATTGCAGTTGCTTGTACATTGTCTGCTTCAATTGGTGTTACTTCTATGTCAGTAACTTGAATAGCATTGGAACCAGCTACAGGAGATGGATTACTCCCATATGAAGATTCAATCTTTGCTAGTAGTTTTGTCGTTCTTGTTAGAGCCATTGTCAGAGGAGGAATCGGTTTCTGGAACTAGTGTACACTTTCCTGTTTCGGGATCGAACAAATATGTTCCACCTTCTCCAGGATTAGGTACTTCTGTATTTAGTTTAGCCATGAAATCATGCAGCAGTTAAATCAGATCTACTTGTACGATAACGCACAATAAAATCTTGACTAATTATACCAAGAGGTATATCAGCCTCAACCAAACTAAAATCAGTACGATCTGGCGTTAAATCCAGAGCATACGAATTTATAGTCTGATCTGCCATTAATCTTAAATGAACTTGTTGTGTATATGTATCAGAATCATCATCAGGTATTGCAGCCCTAACAATTGTTGATACTCTTACCCTCATTGACCAATCTAACTTATCAAAAAAGTTTGTACTTGTAGGATTATCTTCTATCGGTTCAATAATTATTGCAGGTGTTTCTCCTCTAGCTAATGGTTCGACTCTAGATCTATAAACAGTTGCATTTGATATAGCATCCAAATTGGTTTTCATTCTTGCTAATATTAGTTCTCGTCTTGTATCTGCCATTATATTTTGCTCAATATTAATGTAGAAAATTTACCATCATCTATTACTAAATTTTCTCTAACACTATAATCAGCGGAATCTACAGATATTGTTGTACCTCTTGGTGCGGAACTAACATCAGACGATCTTGTCGTCAATAAATATTCTATGCTTGTTGCAATTCCATTTGCAATATTTTCTGCTGATGCATCCAAAATACCTTTAAAAGCAGTGCCACTACCAATCTGACAACTTACACCAAAGTCACTTAAATATACATTCAAGGTGTCAGCATCCTCAGTTAGTGCCATTTACTTTTTCTTTGCTGTTGTTTTTTTTGGCTTTGTTACTTCTATGGGAGCTTCTATTACTTTGCCCATAGAACTTAACAATGCATAATCACGATCACTTATGTCGTATGTCTCTCCAGCTTCTAGTGCAGATCCACTAGCACATACGTTTTCTAAACACTTTACTTTCATAAAAAAAAAGGGGGTATAATACCCCCTATAGTAAACCAATTATGTGGTTACGTCTAAGATTGCAGCAAATGATTGTGCATGACGAACAGCAACATCAAATGCAACTACAGCCTTAACAGAAGTTAAGTTCTTAGCAAAGTCATCACTGTCTTCACCCACTGTGATCTCTACTCCACCGCCAAATAATCCTAAGATTGCTTGAGAGAAGTCACCCATAACCACAGCAGAACAAGAACCAGATGTAGAACCCTTAGTAAGGTTACTAGGTACTTGGTTTGTCATTGCTAATGGATAGCCGTTAACAGCGATTGGAGTAGCACCTCTACCTAATGCTTGTAAGTTGTTGTTAACAAGATACTCACCACCAGATGTCTTAAGTTTCTTAATAGCACCCATCACTTTAGCGTTGGTTACATAAGAAATAGAATCTGCGTTGACACCTGCATTATCTTCCATAATTGCAGTTTCAAGATCAACTAGTTTGTCTACTGTGATCGCACCACCGTTAGTACCGATTGCAACTGAACCAATACCAGAAGTCTGCATGATACCTGTAGGCTGACCTGATGAACCAGAACCATTAAGGATACCAAGATCAAGACCAACATTAATACCTGTGCTTAAGTCAGTTCTTACTAATTCTTCAATACCTGGAGTTGCCTGTATAAGCATATTTCTAGAAAACTTAGACATTGTTGCTAATGTCTTAGGTGTCATAGAAATTTGATCGAATGTACTTTCCGATTGTGTGATAGCTGTTGTCTCTGAACTAAGATAACCAGTAGATGCAACACCAGATCTTCTTGGAATTGCAACATCACCAACTAGACCTGATAAAACTTGTACACCAAGGCCAACCATCACTGTGTTATTTCTTAGTGCCTCGATAAAATCATCAGCCCTAAGATCTGTAGCAACGATGTTTCCACCAGTTGTAGCTCCAGAAGTTACATATGTAGCTCTGTTTAGTGCAGAGTAAGGAATAAACAATGATCTGCTGCTTCCACCAGTAACACTGTTCTTAGCAATATCCTGAGATACTTCTCTAGCAAAACCAGCACCTGGTCTATCCCAGTTGCCATCACATAAAGCTTGGATACCAGCAGAGATCTTATACTCTCTGTTTTCTTTATGGTTAAGTTCAACAGGTGTAACTGTTTCAATTGGTTTAGCACCTAACTTTTCAAGAACATTAGCTCTTGCTTCATTAAGTGGTGTGCCGTTTGCAATCATTTGATCACCCATTTCTGATAATGAATGTCTGTTGCAAAGAGCAGTAATTTCTCTAATTCTTGTACGTTCTTCAGATTGAGCCTTTTTAGTAGCTTCTGAACGCACAACCTCTAGGTTTTGTTCTTCGGGCATTTCCTTTTCGGGGGTATGGGATTCTACGACAGAAGCCGTATCTGCGTTTGCACGCTTATCATCCATAATAGGATGATTTTCGTCAATAGGCATAGTATCACTATCAACTAATGACCTACCTATACCTACTGAAGTATCAGCAGGTGTAGCAACAATAGAAACCTCGTAAGGTTGCCAATTTGTCGCCAAAAAGTCATTATCTCGCTCTTCCATGTCGTTAATTACATAACCTGTGCTGACATTGCGTAAAATTCCATCTTTAACGTCTTGCCTTACTTCCTCTGCAAAACTATTTTTACTAAATCTAACTCTTGAGTAACCTTTCTTTTTTTTCTTATCTACATAAGCACGTTCTACGACACCAATCACTTTATTAGGATCATGGTTAAACAATAGTGGTGCAGAGTTGTTTAGCCTTGCGAGATCCATAGCTCCATCATCGTGACTAAGCACTTCCATACCGAAGTTACGAGCTACTGGGAACTCACTAGAAAAGGCAAATTCGTAAACTCTTTCGTCTTTCTCTGCGAATGTTGTCTCACCACTACGTTTGTAACATTCTGTAACACTTCTAATAGGTTCTATCTTAGTTAATGTGCTGAATCTATGACCTGCATAGATATCTGTCGATTCACCATCCCTATAAATTTGTATAAGGGCTGCTGGATCTTCTGCTGTTCCGTTAATAACAAATTCAGAACTTGGTACATCAATTTGACCATCTCTAACAATTTTTGTAATTTTGCCTCTAGCTCTACCACCAGAAGTATTCCAGCTTACAAAATCACCAACCTTTAAAGCATCTGGTGCTGCTCGTTTTTTTGTTTTAGTCACAGGCATAGAACGTAACTCTTTTATTCTAGCGGATTTTGCCTTAGAAAAACTTTCTCCAGCAGATCCACCCCACGCAAGATTAGCAACTTTTCCAGGACTTGGATAGCCCTTTTCACCAGGTCTAAATCCTTCAGCCTTTTTGTCAACAGCGTGTCTAGCAAACCATGCAGCCATTTCTACCACAACATTTGGACTTAATTCATTGCCACTAAGTATCTGTGTTGCTCTTCTTGCTGCCACTTCTGTACCACCTTTTCTGCCTTCTTTTTTAAATTCTCTATATCTTTCTGCTGCTTCTCTCATGCCTTTTGTAGGCATTAAATCTATTTCTGTACCATTAATAGTTGCCACTTGCTTCCTCCGATACGTTTTCGGCATCCTCGCCTGTTGGCTCTAAGGTATCACCAAATGGATCAATACTGCCAACTGGTTTAAATTGTGATCCACCTGATTGTGTTGTAGCACTTGGATCAGAATCAACAACAATATTCATTTCATCTAATTTTGCTAATTCAGATTGTCTTTGTACAAGAAGTTCTTCTACATCACCGCCATTTTCAGCTATACATTCAGACATAGTTTTTAAACCAGACCTGATAGCATCACGTTGTGCTTTTACTTCTTTTTCTGGATCAACATAGCTATATCCTCTACATACCCATCTAACTTTTTCATATCGTTCTGGTTCTGTTTCATATGTTGGCAGTTGCAGTGCATTATTCATAACAGCCATCTCTAACCATGCCTCATATATTGGTTGATAAAAATTTTCTTTTAACATCTGTTGTATTGTTCGCCAATGATCTCTATCTTGTATCATTGCCAATCTGCTACTGCTGTAGTTAGATTGCGAATAATCAGAAGATATCGCCTCAAAACTGCAACCTAAACCACTAGCCATACTGCGTAACATTGTACGAACAAAAGGATCAAACTCTCCGTTTGGACTATCCATATCTGGAATAGTTACATTAGCACCAGGCTCTAAATATTTAAATTGGCCAGGCTCAAAGCTAGTCACTCTGTCATAGTCATATACCTCGCCACCTGCATCTAACTCACCTTCTGGTGTACTAATAAATCCCATTAATGCACTGCTGGCACGACATCTAATTAAACTTGCTTCTATATAGCCATCTAATTGATGTAAATGACTAATAGCAGATGCTAAAAAAGGTATGCCACGATGCTGACCTGGTCTTTGTGGCATAAATAAATGTATTACATCTCTTGCTGGCACAATAATATGTTGTTTCTGCCCGATAGGTGCAGAAAAATTACTATCTCCAGGATGTTTTGTAAGAAAAGCATAGTTAACAGCACGTTGAAATCTATCCATTTCTATTCCTAAACGCCATACATTTGTCGGGTCAGAAAGTTTACCCTTATAATCCTCGTCTAACTGATCTGCTTCTATTACCTCTAATGCAAATGGCACTTTACTTCTACCAAACTGTCTGCGGTGCATAATTACAAAACTTTCGCCACTTTCTATCATTGACCTAACAGCTAATCTTTCTAACTCAGAAAAACATAAAACTCCTCTTACATCGCAGCTATCTTTTCTGCCCCACATTGACCATTGGCCTTCTATCTGTTCATTTAATTTTGTGTATAACTCATTATTTCTTTGTTTTCTAATTTGTGCTTGTAATCGTACGCCAGTACCAACTATTTGATTTGTAGAATATCTAATTGCCTGTGCTGCATAATTATTATTACGAACAAGATCATGAACTCTTGATCTTAGTCTAGTTATACCTTGTTTCCATTCTTGATCAGCAGATGTTTGGTTTGTTACCCATGANGCAGTATTACGATCAATTCTTGCTCCTGTATATCCTCTTTTGCGTTTTTTTACAGGTTTTTGCTCAAATATGTCNTGNTTTGACGTAAAAAAGCCTTTCCATGCGTTAACTAAACCCATTTCTCCTCCTAAAAACGGACATAAAGATTTTTGGGATCACCTAACCCCTGTGCTATAAGTGAAGCACGCTGCTCACTTTTGACAATACTTTTTAACTGACTTTCTCTGGCTATTAACACAGGTAAATCAAGGCGTTTAAATGTTCTGTCTCCTATAGTGTATTCTTTTGCCTTATCAGAAACAATGGCTCGTATAGCAGCAGAAATATTTGCTAAATCTGTTTCTGCTGTTGTTCTATAATCTATCGCACCTGGTGTACCAGAATATTCAAGCTGTTGTTTTACAGTTAGTGTTCCTTGTCCTAATTTAAATTTTTCTGCTGACTTAGAAACTATTGCACACCAATACCAATCACCTGCATCAAATCCAGCACTATCTGTTGCACTAATTGTAAATTGCCATCCAGTGTTATATGCACTACCTACGCTTATATGTCCTTCACCTGCTGTATTAGTTCTTAAATAATAAGTCAGTGTCCAATCAGAACTTGTTGCATTTTGATTAAAAGGCACAGTTGTTGCCTCATCTCTCCACTTAATAGTTTCACCTGCACTAATAACAGATGGAAGATCAGATATCCACATAATGACCTCTACCAGTTAGTAACATAATCAGATTGTACATTCTTTGGTCTTATTCTACCTCTATTTGACTTAGAATCACTATTTTGATTTTGATATCGTTTTTCGAGCTGATTCCATAGTGTTCTGCGATCATATAATTGATACAAACGATGCAATGCTGCATACGCATAAACCATCTCATCTAACGCTTCATTTCTAACACCACTTTTTTTCACCCATACCCGATCAAACTGATATCCGTTACGTTGTTTTCTTATTTCTCTTTCTGCTGTTAATTCTTCAAAATAATCAGATGTTGTTGTTGGATAAAAATGTAAAGCACCTTGACCTGGCTCTGCTTCTTTAAGTCTTCTATGCATCTGAGTTTTAATTTTGTTAACAGCAACTGAAAATAACATTACGCTACCTTTTCTTGTTTTACCTGTATGTCCATAGTCTATTTTGTTAGGTTTGCTTATAAATGCATCGTTACGAAGTTTACCTAAACCTTTTATTGCTATTATTCCTAGCTTAGTTCTTTCTCTTACATAGTTATAGACTTCATCAGTAAAATGTCCACCAGTATCGATAGCAGCTACCTCAATACGCATTTTTATTCCGTTTACATTTGTATATGGCGTTTGTAATATTTCATCTAGCTGTTGCCAAACATCTGGTCTAGATGGCGAACCATATATTTTTACTCTATCTAATAAAAAAAACTCTTCGTTTCTACCAGCACCCCAAACAGACAAACTAAGTCTGTCATCCTGTGTATCAATACCAGCTAATAATACTAATACTTCTTCTGGCGGTACACCTTTCTCATAATTTTCATTAGCTGATTTATCCATAAGTGCATTAGCACCTACTTTAGATTCATATTCATCAAGCCAAACCTCTCCCATAACAGTGTTATAAAATGTGCGTAACTGTTCTGGATTGTCTTTTGATGCCAAAAATTCTTCTGCAAGATTAGACCATGTAGCATTTGGCGAATAAGAATAACCTGCCCATATATGAAAACCAACGTGCTTGCCATTACCTTCAGCAGTAGCTCGCCATTCTCCTCTTTCTACCATCCATCGTTTTTTACTGTGAGGTATAAAAACACCGCACGATTTGCAGCAATATGATGCTGTATTTAAGTCATTTCCTTGCCATTTTATGTTATCCCAGACAAAATACTGCATTTCACCGCATTCTGGACACGGAACAAAGTATCTACGTTGATCTGACTCGCTAAATAGCTTTTCTATGCGTGAAAAATCTTGAACAGTAGGTGTAGACCCTGCAACTATTTTTCTATTCCAGTAATATTCTGTTCTTCTTATACCTAGCTTTATCTGATCACCTTCTGTACCCGCTCCACCTACAGGATAGCCATCAACCTCATCAAAAAGAACAATACGTCTACTAACTCTACGAAAACCTCTAGGTGAGTTTGCTCCTACTAGTCCTAACGTACCACCAGGAAACTGTTTTTGTAATAATGTGTTTTGACCATCTTTTGCTTTTGCCTCAGATACTAAACCATGTAAACATTTTGTATCTCTAAGCATAGGTGCTACTTCTTCTTTTGAATAACCAGTGGCATCCTCTATAGTTGGCTGGACAATCATTATTGGACAAGGATCTTGATGTATGTGATAAGCAATAACGTGATTAAGTATTTTTGAATATCCAACTCTTGCTGACTTCATTACTGTAACCTGCTCAATATTAGGATCAGTAATCGCATCCATAATACCTTTTTGATATGGCAATGTTTTCCATCTACCACCCTCTGCTGAACTTTCTACGGAAAGATATGCATATTGATCAGCCCATTCACTAAGGCTAAGTTTTTTTGGCGGTCTAAATGCTTCTAAAGCACTTAACCATAATTCTTCAATATTACTCATGCAGGTTGCGTATCAGCTATTTCTTCCAGCGACTCTCTGACAATATCTTCTAAACATTTCATAGCAGATATATCTAAATCAGGTATGCGTTGTTTTGCTTTACTAGGTATGCCTAATACTTTTGTTTTAGCTAATGCGATTAACTGCAACCATGTTGCTTTTACTTCTTTGCTACTAACTAGCTGTTCTTCTTTTTGCTTTCGTTCTATTTCTAACAACTCTGCTTTTAGATGTTCTGTTCTAGCACGACTTTCTTCATATGCAGGTATATCTGAAATTACTGCCTTTTGCCTTGGCTTGTGATAATTATTAGTTTTTTTCATCTGATTAGGATGGTATGTTTTTTCCCAATCTTCTACGAAAGCATCTTTATCTAACATAACTTTTCCATCGTTATCTACAACAGGTGTAAGTCTGCCCTGGTTAATTGCTTTATATACCGCCTGTGGAGTTACGTTTTTTAATCTTGCTGCCTCTGACCTACTAATTAGTGCCATAAACTTTTTTGTAACTGTCTTGAGGTTACATTAGCAAAACATTTGTAGTCATGGTATAATTCCGCATTTTTATTGAGAAATATTTGCTTATTGAGAATAGATTTTGTAACCAGATTGTTATATTGGGCGATTTTGTAACTACATTGTAAATTTTGTGCCTAGAAAAAATTTGGGGGTCGAAATAAGCCTTAAATAGCCTGGAA
>FUFK010066223.1_pt1 | contig 27931 bp, 19 predicted proteins | sample 1021851 | NCBI WGS metagenome assembly FUFK01 (sample SAMEA51879418, study PRJEB19060) | metagenome
GGGGGGGGGAGAGAAACCGACTTGTGGGAAGGGCCCGCTCCTACGGACTTTCAACAGGCATTGGCCAAACAAAAAAAGGGCCTACCCGATGGGTAGGCCCTTTTTTTGTTTGGCTCCGCCTGCTGGGCTCGAACCAGCGACCCGCTGATTAACAGTCAGCTGCTCTACCAACTGAGCTAAGGCGGAATAACTTGAGGCGCGTATAGTAGTGTCGGCCCCGGGGGGCGTCAACCTCCCCGGGGCCTGATTGCTGCTTATTTGCTCAGTGCTTTCTCGATCCGGCTGATCGCTTCCACCAGGGTGTCCATGCCCACCGCGAAGGACAGGCGCAGGCAGCCCGGGGCGCCGAAGGCGGAACCGGGTACCAGAGCCACTTCGGCGGTTTCCAGCAGCTGGGCGGCCAGGTCGGTGCAGCTTTCCACGCCGTCCATGTCGGCGATGGCGCCGGAGAAGTCCGGGAAGGCGTAGAAGGTGCCGTCACCGGGGGCGCAGGTGACGCCGGGCAGCTTGTTGAGGGCGTCCACCACATAGTCGTGGCGTTCCTTGAACGCTTTGACCATGTCCTTGACGCACTGCTGGTCGCCGGACAGCGCCGCTTCGGCGGCGGCCTGGCTGATCGAGGCCGGGTTGGAAGTGCTCTGGCTCTGCACCTTCTTCATGGCGGCGATCAGCTTCTGCGGGCCGCCGGCGTAGCCGATCCGCCAGCCGGTCATGGAGTAGGCCTTGGAAACGCCGTTCATCACCACGGTGCGGTCGTACAGCTCCGGGCAGGCGTTTACGATGTTCACGAACGGCTGGCCGGTCCACAGGATGTGCTCGTACATGTCGTCGGTGGCGATGACGATGTCCGGGTGCTTCTTCAGTACCTCGCCCAGGGCGGCCAGTTCCTCTTTGGAGTAGGCCATGCCGGACGGGTTGGAGGGGCTGTTGATCACGAACAGTCGGGTTTTCGGCGTGATCGCCTGTTCCAGCTGTTGCGGGGTGATCTTGAAGCGGCTGTCGAGGTCGGTTTCCAGTATCACCGGGACGCCGCCGGCCACTTTCACCATGTCCGGGTAGCTGACCCAGTAGGGCGCCGGGATGATCGCTTCGTCGCCGTCGTTGAGCAGCGCCAGGGCCATGTTGAAGAAGCTCTGCTTGCCGCCGCTGGAGACCAGGATCTGGCCGGCTTCGTAGTCCAGGCCGTTTTCACGCTTGAACTTGTCGATCACGGCCTTTTTGAGACCGGGAGTGCCGTCCACCGGGGTATACTTGGTTTTACCGGCGTTGATCGCCTCAATGGCGGCCTGTTTGATATGATCCGGCGTATCGAAGTCCGGCTCGCCCGCACCCAATCCAATGATGTCCTTGCCCTGGGCCCGTAATTCCGCTGCTTTGGAAGTAATCGCCAGAGTGGGGGACGGTTTGATGCGTTGTACGCGGTCGGAGAGGTTGATATCGGACATGCACTCCTCATTTCTCTAATGAGTTCGGGCCGCGCCACGGGCGCGGGTAGGGGAGGCCAATACTAACGCATTCGGGACCAGGAATCATGTCAGACAGCGCGTTCAAACTGCATTCCGAGTACCAGCCGGCGGGCGATCAGCCGGCGGCCATCGCCGGCCTGATCGAAGGCATCGGCGACGGTCTGGGCCACCAGACCCTGCTCGGGGTGACCGGTTCCGGCAAGACCTTCACCATGGCCAACGTGATCCAGGCGATTCAGCGGCCCACCATTATCCTGGCGCCCAACAAGACCCTGGCGGCCCAGCTCTACGGGGAGTTCAAGGAGTTCTTCCCGGAGAACGCGGTGGAGTACTTCGTCTCCTATTACGACTACTACCAGCCGGAAGCCTACGTGCCCAGCTCGGACACCTTCATCGAGAAGGACGCCTCGGTGAACGAGCACATCGAGCAGATGCGGCTGTCCGCCACCAAGGCGATTCTGGAGCGCCGCGACACCATCATCGTGGCCACGGTGTCGGCGATTTACGGCCTGGGCGACCCGGCCAGCTACCATGCCATGGTGCTGCACCTGGTGCGCGGCGATCACATCGATCAGCGCGACCTGCTGCGCCGGCTGGCGGAGCTGCAGTACACCCGCAACGAGATGGATTTCCGCCGCGCCACCTACCGGGTGCGCGGCGACGTGATCGACATCTTCCCCGCCGAGGAAGAGAAAGAGGCGGTGCGCATCGAGCTGTTCGACGATGAAATCGAGGACATCAGCATCTTCGACCCGCTCACCGGCGAGGTGATCAAGCGGGTGGGGCGCATCACCATCTACCCGAAGAGCCACTACGTGACGCCCCGGGACACGGTGCTGGCGGCCATCGAGATGATCAAGGTGGAGCTGGAAGAGCGCCTCAAGCAGCTCAAGGACAACAACAAGCTGGTGGAGGCGCAGCGGCTGGAGCAGCGCACCCGCTTCGACATCGAGATGCTCCAGGAGCTGGGCTACTGCAACGGCGTGGAGAACTATTCCCGGCTGTTCTCCGGGCGCCAGCCCGGCGAGGCGCCGCCCACCCTGTTCGACTACCTGCCGGACGACGCCCTGCTGATCGTCGACGAATCCCACGTGACCATTCCGCAGCTGGGCGGCATGTACAAGGGCGACCGCTCGCGCAAGGAAACCCTGGTGGAGTTCGGTTTCCGGCTGCCCTCGGCGATGGACAACCGGCCGCTGAAGTTCGATGAATGGGAGCGGCTGGCCCCGCAGATGGTGTTCGTGTCCGCCACGCCGGGCCCCTACGAGCAGGCGCACGCCGGCCAGGTGGTGGAGCAGGTGGTGCGTCCCACCGGCTTGATCGACCCGGCCCTGGAAGTGCGGCCCGCCGGCAGCCAGGTGGACGACCTGCTCGGCGAAGTGCGCGAATGCGTGGAAAAAGGCGAGCGGGTGCTGGTCACCACCCTGACCAAGCGGATGGCCGAGGACCTCACCGAGTACCTCAACGAAAACGGCGTCAAAGTGCGTTACCTGCACTCGGACATCGACACCGTGGAGCGGGTGGAGATTATCCGTGATCTGCGGCTGGGCAAGTTCGACGTGCTGGTGGGTATCAACCTGCTGCGCGAGGGCCTGGATATGCCCGAGGTGGCGCTGGTGGCGATCCTGGACGCCGACAAGGAGGGCTTCCTGCGCTCCGACCGCTCACTGATTCAGACCATCGGCCGCGCCGCGCGGAACCTCAACGGCCGGGCGATTCTCTATGGCGACAAGATCACCGGCTCCATGCGCCGGGCCATCGATGAAACCGAGCGCCGCCGCGAGAAGCAGCTGGAGCACAACAAAGCCCAGGGCATCACGCCCCAGGGCCTCAAGAAGATGGTCCGCGACATCATGGACGACGCCTACACCACCGGCGCCGGCCAGCCGGAGCGCAAGCGCACCCGCAAGGTGGCGGAGGACAAGGCCCCCTACGTGGCGCGCTCACCGGCCCAGGTGGCCAAGGACATCGAGAAGCTGGAAGCGGAGATGATGAAGCACGCCAAGAACCTGGAATTCGAGCAGGCCGCGGCGGTCCGCGACCAGATCCACAAGCTCCGCGAAGAAGGCTTCATGCGCTAGTTCTTGTGGGAGCGGGCCCAGCCCGCGAAAGGGTGGCCGATCGGCCACCCGGCAGGATCCCAGAGAGTCCTTTCAAGCCGCCATCTTGCGGCATTCACGGACACAGTCCGTGCAGGCGTCGGCACACTGACGACAGTGGTCGTAGTCGTGTTTGCCGCACTCTTCGCCGCACGCTTTGCAGACCTCCGCGCACAGGGAACAGAGCTGCGCCGCGAAGCGGCTGTCCTGCGCCATGTATTCGGCGGCCAGACGGCAGATCGCGGCGCACTGAATGTCCAGGCGGATGCATTCCGCCATCATCTTGGTGTTTTCTTCCTGCAGGCAGGCCGCGGCGCAAAAATCGCAGTAGGCCGCGCAACGGTTACAGGCTTCGATACATTCTGCGTGGGTCATCGCCATGGGAATCTCTCCTTGATTCAGTGGGTAAATACTTTCCGGGCCGAAATTCACGCCCCTCCATGGAAAGCATTGTCTCAGCCTAGCAATCGCTCATTACGTCAACAAGGCGTGAAGATCGTGACCGCGCGCTTTCTATGTAAAACAGTGTTAGTGCCTTTTGACGTTTTCTTCACGAAGGGGGAACGTTATACGCGGCTCGTTACGACAAGGAGTGTGATGTGACGCGTATAGGACGAGGGTGGCTGTTCAGCATCGCCGTTGTGGCGGCTCTGCTGTTTCAAGGCTGCCGTTATCCGCAGGATGTGGAAAAGACCCTGGAGCGGGTTCGCGGCGGCGTACTGGACGTGGGCCTGACCGAAAACAGCCCCTGGGTGATACGGACCGATCCGCCCAGCGGCGTGGAAGTGGACATCGTGCGCGAGATCGCCCGTGATCTTGACGCGGAGGTGCGCTGGCACTGGGCGTCCGAGGGTGAGCTGGTTCCCGCGCTGAAGCAGTTCCAGCTGGACCTGGTTATCGGCGGCCTGGTCGATAACAAGCGCCTGAAGAAGCAGGTCGCTCTCAGTAAACCCTATTTCAATAGCCGTATTACCGTCGGATTTCCGATACCGGAGGGCGAAGCGCCACCGGCGACGCTGGAAGGCGTGCGCGTTCAGGTGCCGGCGGTCAACCACGTCGCCAGGACGCTGAAAAAGGAGGGCGCCGAACCGGTACGTTACGACAACGGCGCGCCGGCGGGCGAACCCGTTGCCGCCGCGACCTGGTGGCTGCGCGGGCGCGACCTGCAGCCCGGGCACTGGACCCTGCGAACGGATAAACACGTGGTGGCGCTGCCCAACGGGGAGAACGCCTGGATCATGCACGTGCAGAAACACCTGAACGGCATTCCCGACATGGCCGAGCGCCTGCGCCGCCAGGTGCGCGCCTCGCAACAACACAACCCCGGGGAGAGTGAGCAATGAAAGTCAGAGCGCCTTACCGACTCCCCGCTGACAAGCAGCGTGATCTTGAAAAGCTGAAAAAGCTGGAATGGTTCAACCTGTTTTCTCGCCTCACGATCATTTTCGTGATGTACCTGGCGCTGGGTAACAGCCAGGCGATGAAGGCGAGCTGGTACGAGGACATTCTTTCGCTGCTGCCCACCATCATGTTTCTGGTCGCGGTGCGTTTTCGCGACAAGGAACCCAATGAGACGTTTCCGTACGGCTATCAACGCATAACCATCATCGCCTTTCTCGGCTCGTCGGTGGCGCTGCTGCTGATGGGCGGTTTCCTGTTCATCGACTCCGGCCTCAAGCTGATCAGCATGCGCCACCCGACCATCGGCACCATTGAGTTGTTCGGGACCTCGATCTGGATGGGCTGGACCATGCTCGCGGCGCTGGCCTACGGCATGACGATTCCGTTCATTCTGAGCTTCTTTCAGCAGCGGTTGTCGGCCCGGATACACGAAAAGACCGTGTTCGCCGACGCCAAGATGAGCAAGGCCGACTGGATGACCGGCCTGGCGGCGTCGATCGGCATTCTCGGCGCCGGCATGGGACTGTGGTGGATGGACGCCCTCGCCGGGGCGCTGATCTCCCTGGACATCATGCACGACGGCTATCGAAATCTGCGCGAAGCGACCGGCGACACCCTGGACCGCCACCCGCGTTTCACCGCCAAGGTGCAGCCCTCCAAGCTGCACGAGACGCTGGAGAAGCGGCTGCTCGCCATGCCCTGGGTGGAAAAGGCGGAGGTGCGATTGCGCGAGGAGGGCCACGCGTTCAGCGGCGAGGCGTTCGTGGTGCCGCGCAGCGACGAGAACCTGAGCCGCAACATCACCAACGCCACCCGCGATCTGGTGAAAGAGGACTGGCGGCTGTATGAAATCGTGATCACCCCGGTGTCGGACTGACGCCGGGCCCAATCCCGCGGCGGGATGCTAGAATCAGGCGCGAACCTGGAACGGAGAGGCTTTGTGTCACAAATTACCGCCGCGCTCGATTACCTGAAACAGGGTTTGTCCCTGGCCAAAAGCCCGGGCCTGCGCCCCTACGTGATCATCCCGATGGTCTTCAACGTGCTGGTGTTCGGCGGGCTCTACTATTTCTTCGGGCAGTGGATCGGCGGCTGTGTGGCCGGCCTGGCCGCCGGCTGGGAATTCAGCGGCGGCTGGAGCTTTCTGAACCCGGCGGTGGACTTCCTGGTGGGCGCCGCGGTGGTGTTGGTGTGGATCGTGCTGCTGGGCCTGTTCGCCAGTGTGTTCACCCTGGGCGTGCAGCTGATCGCCGCGCCGTTCATGGGCTTCCTGGCGGAGAAGGTGGATATCCGCGCCACCGGCCGGCCGATGCCGGAGGAATCCATCCCGGCGATGACCGTGCGGGTGTTCAAGCGGGAGCTGCGCAAAACCTGGTACTGGCTGTGGCGGGCGGTGCTGATCCTGTTCGTGGTGCTGGTGATCTACTTCATCCCGGTGGTCAACGTGCTGGCGTCCACGGTGTGGTTCCTGTGGTCCGGCTGGTTGCTGGGCATGCAGTACATCGACTTCGCCGCCGACAACCGCCAGGTGCCGTTCACGGTGATGCTGGAGCGGCTCAAGACCAAACGCTGGATGGTGCTCACCTTCGGCTCGGTGGTGCTAGGCCTGACCATGCTGCCGCTGGTGAATCTGGTGATCATGCCGGTGGCGGTGATCGCCGGCACGCTGATCTGGGTGCACGAGCTCGCCGACGACGCCTAGCGCGAACGGCTTGTGGGAGCGGGCCCAGCCCGCGAAAGGCAAGCGAAGCTTGCCGGCAGGATCCCAGAAGCACCTCTAACGAGAGTATCAAGAACGGTCTCTGGCATCCTGCCGGGTGGCTGAAAGCCACCCTTTCGCTTGCAAGGCAAGCTCCTACAAGGCGCGCACCCTTAGCGAGCGGCCCTTGATCTTGCCTTGGCTTAAGCGCTGTAGCGCTTTATCGGCAATCGCTCTCTCCACCGCCACATACGCCTGATTATCGAATAGCGTGATCTTGCCTACCTGAGCGCCGGGAATACCGGCGTCGCCGGTGAGGGCGCCGAGAATATCGCCCGGACGCAGCTTCTGCTTGCGGCCCGCGCCGATGCACAGCGTCGCCATGGGCGCCTGCAACGGGCCGCGGTCCACGTGGGGGCGCACCTCGTCCAGCGGCAGCCACTGAATCGCGCCTTTCTGCTGATCCTCGATGGCCAGGGCACGGCGCATCTCCTTGGGCGCCACCAGGCTCACCGCCAAGCCCTTCTCACCGGCCCGCCCGGTACGGCCGATGCGGTGGATGTGGGTTTCCGGGTCACGGCCCAATTCCACATTAATCACCAGATCCAGCGAGGCGATATCCAGCCCGCGTGCCGCCACGTCCGTGGCCACCAGCACCGACAGGCTGCGGTTGGCGAACATGCCCAGCACCTGATCCCGGTCGCGCTGGTCCAGGTCGCCGTTCAGCGCCATGGCCGAGACACCCTTGGCGGTGAGATGGTCCGCCACCTCCTGGCACTGCTGCTTGGTAAAGCAGAACGCCACGCAGGACGTGGGCCGCAGGCTGTAGAGCAGCCGCGTCACCGCCTCCAGCCGGGTCTCCGGCGTCACCTCGTAGAAGCGCTGCTCGATCTGCCGGTCGTCGTGCTGGGTGGCCACCTCGATCCGCGCCGGATCGAGCAGGAACCGTCCCGCCAACGCCTCGATGCCGGCCGGGTAGGTGGCCGAGAACAGCAGCGTCTGCCGGCGCGCCGGCGTCCGGCCAATGATCTCCGCGATGCTGTCCACGAAGCCCATGTCCAGCATCCGGTCCGCCTCGTCCAGCACCAGCGTGTTCAGCCCGTCCAGCGACAGCGTGCCCTTGCTCAAATGCTTCTGCACCCGCCCCGGCGTGCCCACGATCACCTGGGCGCCGTGCTCCGGCGAGCCGACCTGCGGCCCCATCGGCACCCCGCCGCACAGCGTCAGCACCTTGATATTGTCCGACCCTCGCGCCAGCCGGCGCAGGTCCTTGGCCACCTGATCCGCCAGTTCGCGGGTAGGGCAGAGCACCAGGGCCTGGCAGCCGAAAAAGCGCGGGTTCAACGGGTGCAGCAAGCCCAGCCCGAACGCCGCCGTCTTGCCGGAGCCGGTCTTGGCCTGGGCGATCACATCCCGCCCCTGCAGAATCAACGGCAGGCTCTGTGCCTGGATCGGCGTCATCTCGCTGAAGCCCAGCGACGCCAGCGTCGCCAGGGTCGGCGCGGAAAGGGGGAGGGAAGCGAAGTCGGTATCGGTCACGGGTGGGCCTGCTATATGAAGGGGACGGCAGTGTAGCACTCGGTCTGGAGCGCGCGCGACAGAGGGTTTGGGCGGGGAAATGAACTGACCAACCGGTCGTCGCTGAATTCGTGCCGGTGGTCCGTAGGTCCAGATACGCGGGTAAATTTTTTGTGAACGTAAGTTATTGAAATAAAAAAACTAACCGCCACCGCTGTAAGAAAATGCTTACACCGCCGGGAAATGGCGTAAGAAAATGCCTTTGTACCGATAACTCGGGGTCTGATAAAAAACAAAAAATAGAGTTACTTGCAAAGGGGAAGCAACCATGCGGTTGGGATTTTTAGGGATCTCATTACTTTTGTTTATTTTCTCTTCTTATGCTCATGCTGCGCGCGACTGGGCATTCCAGAACGTCTATGTCGATGACGTCCTCGTTTACAATATGAGCGGTTATAACGTCGTCACCGTAAAGATGAAGGACGTCGGTCAGATAAATACCGGATGCGCCCAGACGGACCAGCATCATATTGTATCTTATTGGACCACGGGCGGGCTTGGTTCCAACGTGCAAACATGGGTCTCCTTACTGCTGTCAGCGCAAGCGCAGAAGTTTCCGGTCAATCTTTTGGTTGAGATGAATACCTGCAGTACCGGCGCCGAATGGGACGCCTTCGGCAGCCCGGAGGGCCTTGGTTTGAAGCTGTTCGGGGTCAGGGTAATTAAATAGTTTAAGGAATAGATAAGGCAGGGATGAATATGTATACAAAAATCATTTTGGCTACGTTGGCTCTAATTTTTTCTGCCGAAGCGGTTGCGGGGCGGATGTGGCTTGACAACAGTGTAAAAGTGGACGAGGTCCTGGTCTATCATAATAGCGGTTATAATATCATAACAGTAAAGGTGTCACCTTCAGAGGCTCTTGAAACCGGATGTGTGCCCACGGATACCCATAATATTTTTAGTTACTGGACCCAAGGCGGTCTTGGCGGTGCGACACAGAGCTGGGTTTCGCTTCTACTGTCTGCACAAGCTCAGGGCTTAGAAGTCAATCTGCTTGCGAATACTGCGAACTGCAACACTTCTACGACATGGACTGCGTTTGGTAATCCGCTTGGTCTGGGTGTTGCTTTTTATGGGGCCAGAATAGCGCCGCAAAATTAATAATGAGGCATGGTCGGCAATACTATTGGGCTGTGTGTTGATCCTCAATTTTATAGAAACTGGGGAAAAGGGATATAAGAAAGGTGGGTCTGAGGATGCTGGAATTAAATAGAGGTCTCGCTTTATTTGGTGTGTTGTTTTTGCTTTTTTGTGCGCAGGCTGGTGCCTCTACGAATGGCCCATTCGAAGAGAAGTACTACGATGTTTATTATCAGGACGTCGAGAGTAATGAATATGGCCTCGATGGTTACCCGGATATCCTCCTTCGGTCTGTTCCTCGAATTATCCCGCTCGGTGTAAGAATTACTTTCCCAATAGCCATCAATTCCGGATTTGAGACGTTATTATTCTGCGGAACGTCGTCCGGTGAGTTCGTTGCTTGTACAATATCCCCAAATGCTGAAATGCCTGCTGAACCCACCGACGATTTTGAGCTGATGGTTGGCGATTTCGACGGCGATGGCGAAATCGATATCCTCCTCCATTCAAAAAATGCGTCTGACAATACCGTTTACTTAAAAAACAATGGAAACGGCGGCTTCGATATTAAAGACCAATTTACGCATATCGGTGATCACGCTGTATCCGGAAGCACTAGTGTCACGGTAACCGATAATGTCGGCGCTGAAGGTGCTGAAATCGTTATCGATGATGAATTTTACTCCGAAGCACAAGGGGGAGACTTTAACGAGCCGCGTCGCATCAACCTCCTTTATTCCTTGATTGGCGCCTCCCAATCCAGCTTCTCGGTCAGTAAAGGCCAGGCGCAACTTTCTATACCTATTCAGGTGGCGAGTGGTGGTGCCGGCGTAGCACCAAGCGTGTCACTGAATTACTCCAGTAACGGCGATTACGGCCAGGCTGGTATGGGTTTCCAGATATCCGGGCTTTCAAAAGTTAAGCGCTGTGGACGTAACAATCTTCAAGATGGCTATGTTCAGGCAGCAGATGGCTCAAACCAGGATCTGGCTTGCCTGAACGGTGGCAGACTGATCCTGGTGAGTGGAACCTACTGGCAGAGTGGTTCAGAGTATCGCCTGGAGCAAGAAGATAGTTCCCGAGTTGTGTTTGAGAACGGCGGCTTCACTCAATATAAGAAAAATGGTGACATTTATCGTTACGGCCAATCCGAGGCCTCACGGGTGCGTGGTATCCGAGCCAATAGCGCTGTGGCTGTATGGGCTTTGGAGAGCGTTTCCGACCGCCTTGGATACGGTTATCGAATTTCATATCTTCCAGATCGGGCCGCTATATTCCCTGAAACGATCGAATATACAGTCCAGGCTGGCTCTGCGCAGGCCGGCTATGCCCAGGTAGAGTTTCACTATGAAACAGATCCCTACCAAAAGAAGACGCCAATTTTCGGCAAGCAGTTTGATTTGGGGCTTCGTCTAAAGAGCATCCAAAGTCGTGTGGGTGATGCGTCTCTTCGTGAATATTACTTTTTCTATGAGACAAATGAAGTCACTCGTCGTTCATTAATGACCAGTTTTGCAGAGTGTAACTCCGAAAGTGAGTGCTTTCAGCCAACTACGCTTGACTGGCAAGAAGGTGCGCCGGTTAGTTATGCTAACGCTGAATATATTCGGTTCCCAGGTAATCCTTCCTCACCGTATGTGTTCGAAGAAGGCCTGGCTTCGAGCGGCTTCAACCGGTGGGTAGATATAAACAGAGATAAAAAAGACGATTACTGCCGCGTATCGCCTCTAAGCGGGGGCAATGCGGGTACCGAGATAATCTGCTATATAAACGACGGCTCTGGTAGCTTCGGAAACCCGATTCTTATCGACGCTGGTCTTAATGGTACCTATATCGACAGCAGTGACAGCGGCAACTATTTCGTTAATTGGAATGTTGATCCGGCCTGGAGAGATATCAATAACGACGGTTACGTCGACTTCTGTTACTCCATACCCCTTGGTGATAAGGACTGGGATGGTTCGGACCGTTTAAAATGTCACCTTAACAGCGGTGGTTCCTCAATCGATTTCAATGAAGTTGTTACCTTTGTGATTGACCGGCCAGTGGGGATAATGCAAGTGGCCGGTCGCACCTGGGTCGATTTCAATGCGGATGGCCATCTTGATTACTGCTTTTCATACGTACGAGTGGACGAAAACAAGTACGTAACATGCGCCATAAAGCAAGGTAACCAGTTTCAGTTCGAAGATCGGGCCATGGTTCGGCGCGTTGAAGGTCTGGGTGGCTATTGGGTCGATGTTACGGCGGATGGTTTGCCCGATCACTGCCGGACGAAAGATAACAAAATTACCTGTGATATTAACCAAAAGGGTGAAGACCTTCTTGGCGGACGTTGGTCTAAGAGCGGCAGTAACTATACGAGCACGGAAGGTTCGAATTATATCTATTACGGTGCTACGACCAAGTACTTTAGCGCCCGCTTTACGGACTTTACTGGCAATGGCTATTCTGATTTCTGCCGAATTTACGTAGCCAGTCAAGGCGGTTATGACGGCTACCGGGCTGCCTGCCTGGAATCAACAGGCGAGGGCTGGGGCGTCGAGACGGTGTCGCCGTTCATGCAGGTTGATCATCACCCTGGGTCGGGTTTCGACTACGAAGCTATGGCGGAAGCGACGCAGTTCATGGATGTCAATGCGGACGGTCTCATGGACTGGTGTGCGGAAGTGAATTCGGAGCTCAAGTGCATGTTGTCCACGTCTGATGGCTTCGGTGATTCAGTCGCCACCTACACGCTACCGGATCTGGGCGGCACATCCGGGCTCCGTGGTCTGAGAGAGATCAATAGGGGCTGGGCGGATACCAACGGCGATGGTAAAGCGAGCTATTGCGCACTTTACTGGAAATCACATGTCCCGCTGAACCGCGGTATGGCCTGTTTTGATTCCGGCTCAGTAGAGAATCATGACTATCTCATCGGCGTGACTAACGGTTTAGGCCTTGCCTACGAGGTCGAGTACAAGGATATCGCCGACCCGTCGGTCTATTCGTACAATGCGGACACCGGCCCCCATGGCGAAATCTACGTTACCTCTGGGATGAACGTGGTCTCCCGTCTGCTCGTATCAAATGGTATCGGCGGCTTTAATGAAGAAACCTATTTTTATGAGGATTATGGCTATCTTGAGGGCGAGGTCGGTGGCCTTGGTTTTCGCTATATCGAGACAACCTCTGAGGATGGCAAAAGAATTAATGAAGCCTGGTATTTGCATGAACCCTACCTGCATCAAACCGGCCACCTAGAACGGAGCCAAACCAGTTATCTGACAGATAGCGGCTCGTTACAGGTTGTTTCGGAACAAGAGAATACTTGGGAAACGGTTCTATATAGTGGATCAGGCTTTAACGTGGTCGGCTACGATGGCTCTATCTGGAACGGAGACGCCGCTACATCGCTTCGTTATCGTGTTCAACAGGTTGAGAGCGAGTCCACCAGCTATGACCTGAATGGCGCGTTCAAGCAATCGGCGGTATCCACTAACGACTATGATGATTTTGGTAACCTGACCGGGGTAACTACTACGACCTCTGGCCCTCAGCAAACTTTCACCAAGACGGTAACCAGCCAGTTCGACGATTATCTGGACGACTGGATTCTGGGCCGAATCGCACGATCCACGGTCACTCAGACGGGGAGCTATAACGGGGTTGCCGTACCCTCCATAACCAAAACCTCCGAATGGGAGTATTACTCAGCCTCCCAGTCTCAGTTTGGCGGCATGGTAAAGAAAGAGATCATTGAGCCGGACCAACCCGACCTGCGTAAAGAAAAGAGTTATACCTATAATGCCTTCGGTTTGAAGGAATCCGTGACCACCTCGGTGCCAGGAAGCGCCCCGCGCACCGTTCAGTTTGGCTACGACCCTAGAGGTCGTTTCCAGACCAGTATGACTAACGACCTTGGTCATCAGGTGACCTATACCTACGACGAGGTAACCGGGGCCAAGCTGACCCAACAGGATCCGAATGGGCTTGTTTCTTCCTGGGAATACGATTCCGTGGGCAGAGTCGTGCGTGAGCAGTCACCGGGCGGTCAAGCTACCGAGGTACGACTTGCAAGTTGTGTGTCCGGTTGTCCTGCGCATGCCGCGTACTACTCCGAAACCTGGGCGGCGTCGGCTAGCGGGGCGGTTATGTCGCCGAAGACCCGCGAGTACAAAGATAACCTGGGACGCACCGTACAAACGCGCTCCCAGGGCCTGGATGGCACCGATATTTACAACGTGGCCCAGTACGACTCCCAGGGTCGTCTACTTCGTAGCAGCCAACCTTACGAAGCCGGCGATACTGTCTATTGGGACGAGATTCTCGAGCGCGATGCCATGGGAAGGGCCACCAAAAAACTCAATGCATCAGGTGCGTTGGTGGAAACCCAGTTTAACGGCCTCACGACCACGCAGACTACCTCCTGGACCGGCCAGCTAGGCGCAGGAAGCCAAGTTCGTGTTTCGTCCGTGACCGAGGACGTAGCGGGCAACATGCGACGGGCCACGGATAACGACGGTCGGCAGATCACATACTTCTACGATGCCACGGGGCAGCTTACGAAAGCGTTACTGCCCGGTGGCGTAGAACTGGTCAATCAGTATGACAAGCTTGGCCGCAAAGTATTGTCCAGCGACCCCAATATTGGTACCTGGCGATACGCTTACAATGGCTATGATCAGTTGGTTCTCCAAGAGAATGGTTCAGGCCGCAGAGTCTGTTTCAGTCACGATGTTCTTGGCCGCAAGATCGCTCGTACCGACGATTACCTAGCCACTTCGAATTGGGAGCAGGCCAAGTCAGGTGCCCTCAATGGCTGTCAGGGGCAGCTCGCGGACGCTAATTGGAGCTACGACGCACCAGGTAAGGGCGTTGGCCGTCTTTCTTCTGTACAGACATCCGAAGGTTACTCCCAAGAACCGTTCTATGACGGCTTGGGGCGAGTTGTTCGAACCGAGACCAGTTACGGGCAAGTCGATTACGTGAGCACCCGGCAATATGATCCGGATACCGGCAAGGTCACCCTGATGACGCCGACTCACCGCGATCAAGGCCCGAGTATCAGCGTCGAGTATCGCTATAACGCCCTAGGCTTCCTCACCGAGCTCGGTAAAGCCGGTACCTCTGACTATTACTGGCAGATTCTCTCTCAGAATGCCCGCGGTGACGTCACTCAACGCCGGTTCGCCAATGGCATGATCGAAAATCAGGCGAACTACGACGATGCGACCGGCATGATTTCTCAGATTCGGTCCAAAATGATGCTGGCGTCGGCATGGGATATCCAAGACGAAACCTACGTCTATGACGCCAACGGCACCATGTTGCAGCGCACCCAGACGAATACCGGACAAAGCCTGGATATCGAAGAGACCTTCGAGTACGACAACCTCGATCGCCTTATTCGAGCCAGCGTCGAAAACCTAGGTAATCCGGGCATGTCGTTCGACCAGACGGTCCAATATGACGTCGCCGGTAACATCACCTCCCGCAACGATGTCGGCACCTACTCTTACCAGGAAACCTGCCAGTACCAGGGAGAGACCTACACACCGGGCCCCTATGCGGTCACCCAGGTGAGTGGGGCCAGAAACGAAGAGTACTGCTACGACGCCGGTGGCAATATGCTTACGGGCGGTAACAAGACAATTTCGTACACCTCATTCAACAAGCCCGTGTCGATCAGCACGCCCGATGCACAAGTCGACTTCGTCTACGGGCCGTCGCGCGAAATCTTGCGCAAAATCAGCACTGCTTCTAACAAAACGATCAGCAAGACATCAATCGGCTCCTACGAGACGTTAACGATCTCCGAGTCCGGTAGCACCGCGGTCAAAGAGCGCTGGTCGTTGCCTGGCGGCGTGGTCGTCTCCCTGGAGGATGACGACACGTCAACGCTCAAGGACGAATACCTCTTCTCGGACGCCCTCGGCTCTATCGTCGCGGTTGCCAACCAACTCGGCGGTGTCACCGAACGCTTCCAATACGACCCGTGGGGCCGCCCACGGCACGGCCTGAACTGGACCCTACTGACTGATACCGCCTGGTTCGACCTTGAGCGCGATGAGAACACCACCGGTAAAGGCTTTACAGGCCATGAAATGCTCGATCAGGTGGGCGTGATTCATATGGGGGGGCGGATTTACGACCCAACCCTCGGCCGCTTCATGAGTGCCGACCCAGTAGTAAAAGGCCTGACGAACACGGAAAGCTATAACCGCTACAGCTATGTGCTCAATAATCCCATGAGCTACACCGACCCCACCGGTTACTCCTGGTGGAGTGAGAACATCACCGATAAATTCCGGGATTTCCGGGAAAAGTATAAAAAGGAGATTATCGGCGTCATGACTCTGGGCATAGAGCCAGCCTTACGCTATGGCGGTCGTGAGCTGGCGCGCTTTGCAGCCCGTAATAAGTACGCAGGGGAGGTGATTGGCCTCGTGGCGACAGTTGGGTGCTCTTTCACCGGACCAGCCGCGGCGGGGTGCATGGCGACGGCACAGGGTGCGGTCTCCTCAAGTATTACCTATGCTACCGGAGGCTCTGTATCAGATGCCCTGAAAGCCGGCGCGAAGTCCGGCGCGTTAGCTTATTCCAACGCTAAAGTTGCTGGCTATATCGGCGATGTTAAAGCTGCGAATGTGGCAGAAAAAGGCTTATTGCACGGTGCAAGAGGCGCATTCTTCGCAAAAGCTGGTGGATCCGATGTCCGTTCTGGGTTTGTCGGAGGTGTGACGGAGGGGATGCTCGGTGGATATATTGAAGATCATATTTCACCTAATAATGATGCTGGGGGAGTATTGGCCGCTGCGTTCATTAGTGGTTCTGTATCGGAGTTGACAGGCGGCAAGTTTGCTGTAGGCGCCGCGACAGGTGCAATGGGCTACCTCTTCAATCAGCTTTCTGACAGGAGCGAATGTGCTGGCAGACCTTGTAACACGGCGGTACGTGGTGAAAGAGATCCGAACAATTGGGCAGATAGTATCTCTTTAACCGCAGAAGCAAGTGGTTGCACCGTGGTTTTTATATGCGGTGGTTTGGGAGCGTTTACATCTAACGCTGGCAATGGGTGGACGACGTCGCTCTTTGGCGGGAAAGGGGTGTATTTTGGTGCAGGTTTGGATTTTCCCATTTATGGTTGGTGGAACGCTCCGCAAGCTTCGGCTTGGACTCAGGGCAGGAAGTCTGCTTCGATGCTGAGTATTAGAGCCGGATATCTTGGAATTACGGTGAAGAAATTTACAGGTTCAAATGGGGAAAATTCTTACAGATGGGATCTAAACACCAGATTCGGCTATGGTGGCACTATTGGTGTGTCGCCAGGTTTATATGAGGAGCATGAATTTTGACCGGTTGCGAACCTGTAATTATTGCTGTTGTTGTTTCTCTGGCTATTTTGGGTATGACCGTGCTTATGGTTCATGCCCTAGGCCAGTTTAATAAAGATATTACTTTTTGGGCCTTGCATGGAATGATATCTCGGATGTCTTTAGGGTTTACTCCGAAAGAATACGATTTTCTCGATGATCATGATAAGAGTATAGTTGATAGGGTTTTTTACAATTTTAAGAGAATCGGCTTTGTCGCAGTTTTTTCGGGTTTTGCTTTGATTTTCATGCTCTAATTGTCAGTAAAATGGTTTGAGTCGCTACGGTTTTTCTTGGCTCATGACTGTAAAGATGCAGTTGTGTCGCGATTTTGGTTTTGATCATCGGGGCTTATTCTTTTTCAGGTTAACTGGATCTTTAAATATGAGGTTGAGGTATGATGAAAATAAAATTTATTATCCTTTTAGGAGTCTTCTTTTCTGCAACTGTTCATGCTCAAATAGGCTGGTTCATAAACAATGCGGAGATCGTATCGGTCGGCGTCTTCCATGACGGGGCAAACTCAGTGTTGCAACTCAAGTTCAAAGCCTCTCCTTCTGATGTGGATGGTGATGTGCTTACGTGCGCTCCGACTTGGGTTGACGGGAGCACCACCTCATCTGACGTTATGACCTTAACTTGGTGGTCTGATAGCAACCCTAAGGCCACGGGACAGGCTCGATATTCCACTGCGCTTTCGGCTCAGGCTCAGAAGCTACCAGTCGATCTACATTTAAATACCGCGAGATGCGCATCTACTTCGGCTAAACCGTATGGACATTTTTGGACGGGTATTAGATTCTCAGAATAGCGACTAAGTAACATCAATCAATGCCTGCGCTAGGTGCTAGCTTCAGCTTCGCGTCGAATTGCTTCCATGGCGTTACCCAACTATTTATTGGGTCGGCCAACCCGGCCCAGATATTACTAGAAAGCCAGCTCCTGTTCCGACGTATCAAGATCCTCAAAATTGAGACGCCCGTCCATCATTTCCCCAGGCACCACCATTGACTGGTCCGAAATACGACGCGTTTTCGCCATGGGTGCCCCCTCCGGCAGACCTCAACTGAGTGTCATGGTGTCACGGTGAGGGTCCGCCGCCCATAGGCGGCTCTGGCCAACCCCATGTAACGACACGTAAAACGCCCCCTCCGTGGATGAATTCACCCTCTCTTCCCGCTAGACTAGCGCGTTTGAACCGTCCGCCGGCGACCCGCCGGGTCGCGGGCGCTTTGGGTTAGGAGCGGCCTGGGCCGCCATGCGAGCACTATGAGACTGAAAACAATCAAGCTGGCCGGGTTCAAGTCCTTCGTGGACCCGACGCCGGCCTCGTTCCCGGAAAATCTGACCGCCGTGGTGGGCCCCAACGGGTGCGGCAAGTCGAACATCATCGACGCGGTGCGCTGGGTGATGGGCGAGTCCTCCGCCAAGCATCTGCGCGGTGAGTCCATGGCGGACGTGATTTTCAACGGCTCCAATGCGCGCAAGCCGGTGGCCCAGGCCTCCATTGAGCTGGTGTTCGATAACTCCGACGGCACCGTCACCGGCGAATACGGCAAGTTCAACGAAATCTCCGTGAAGCGCCAGGTGACCCGGGACGGCCAGTCCAACTACTACCTGAACGGCACCAAGTGCCGCCGCAAGGACATCTCCGACATCTTCCTGGGCACCGGCCTGGGCCCGCGCAGCTACGCGATCATCGAGCAGGGCATGATTTCCCGGCTGATCGAGGCGAAGCCGGAAGAGTTACGCGTCTATATCGAGGAAGCGGCGGGCATTTCCAAATACAAGGCGCGGCGCCGGGAGACCGAGAACCGCATGCGCCGCACCCGCGAGAACCTGGAGCGGCTCACCGACATCCGTGACGAGCTGGAGCGCCAGATCGAGCGCCTGAGCCGCCAGGCGTCCGCCGCCGAGAAGTACAAGCAGTATAAAGAGGAAGAGCGCCACAAGAGCGCCCAGCTCAAGGCGCTGCGCTGGCGCGGGCTGAACGGTCAGGTGAAGCAGCTGGACCAGATTATCGCCGAGCTGGAAGTGGCCATGGAGGCGCGCATTGCCGAGCAGCGCCACGTGGACGCGGAGATCGAGCGGCTGCGCGAGAGCCACAACGACGCCCAGGAAGGCTTCAACCAGGTGCAGCAGAAGTTCTATGCCCTGGGCGCCGAGGTGGCGCGGCTGGAGCAGAGCATTCAGCACCAGCGCGAGCGCCGGCAGCAGTTGTTCGAGGAGCTGGATCAGGTGACCGCCAGCTGGAAAGAGGCGGACGCCCACCAGAACACGGACGCGGAGAAGCTCGCCGAGCTGGAGGAGCGGCTGGCGGCCCTGGAGCCGGGCCTGGAAGAGGCCCACGAGCAGCAGGAGACCTCCGCGGAGGCGCTGGCCCGTGCCGAGGACGCCATGCAGGAGTGGCAGCAGGCCTGGGAAGCCTTCAACAGCAAGGCCGGCGAGTCCCGCCGCCAGGCGGAGGTGGAGCAGTCCCGCATTCAGCACCTGGAGAAGTCCATTGAGCGCCTGGGCGAGCGCATGGAGCGCCTGCGCAAGGAGCAGGAGTCCCTGGATTCCGGGCCGCTGGCCCGGGAAATGCGCGAGTTCGAAGAGCAGGTGGCGGAGTATCAGGAGCAGCGCGAAGAAAGCGAAATGCGCGCCGAAAGCCTGCAGGAACAGATTAACCAGCTGCGCCGGGACAACGGCGAGCGCGGCCGCGAGCTGGACGAGGCCCGCGACCAGCTGCAGAACCACAAGAACCGCCACACCTCCCTGGAAGCCCTGCAAAAAGCCGCCATGGGCGACGACGGCGCGGTCAGCGACTGGCTGGAGCGCCACGATCTGGACCAGCGGCCGCGCCTGGCGGACCGCATCGAAGTGGCCGAGGGCTGGGAAAACGCCGTGGAAGCGGTGCTCGGCGACGCCCTGCAGGCGGTGTCCGTGGACGGCCTGGAGGAAGTCAGCAGCTGGCTCGGCGACCTGACCCACGGCCGCGTGGCGCTGGTCCACGAAAGCCCGGTGCAGGCCTCCGGCGACGCCGGCGATCTGCTGCGCTCCCACGTCACCGGCCAGGTGCCGGAAGGGCTGCTGGCCGGGGTTTACGCCGCCGACGACCTGGGCGCCGCCCTGGCGCTGCGCGGTCGGCTGAAGGCCGGCGAATCCGTGGTCACCCGCGACGGCATCTGGCTGGGGCCGGACTGGCTCACCGTGGCCCGCGAGCAGGACCAGGAAGCCGGGGTGCTGGAGCGCCGCCGTGAACTGGAAAGCCTGGCCGGGCTGATCGACAGCGGCCAGCAGCGCGTCGACGAACTGAAAGCCAAGTTGGAAGAGACCCGCGAGCAGGTCGCCGAGCTGGAGGAAGAGCGCGAGGAAGTGCAGCGCCAGGCGTCGCGCATCAGCCGCGAGCTGGGCGAGGTGAACGCCCAGGTGAGCGCCCGCCAGGTGCGCCTGGAGCAGATCACCATGCGCCGCGAGCGGCTCGGCAAGGAGCTGGAGGAAGCCGGCGGCCAGCTGCAGCAGGAACAGGAACAGATCAAGGAGTCCCGCGCCGTCCTGCAGGAGGCCCTGGACGCCATGGAGCAGGACTCCGGCGAGCGCGAAGCGCTACTGTCGCGCCGCGACGAGACCCGCATGGCCCTGGACGAGGCCCGACAGCAGGCGCGCCAGCACCGCGACCACGCCCACCAGCTGGCGATGGACGCCCAGGGCGCGCGCACCCAGGCGGACGCCCTGCGCCAGAACCTGGCGCGGCTGGAATCCCAGGTGGCCAGCCTGCGCGAACGCAAGGCGCAGCTGGAAGAGCAGGCCGGCGAAGACGGTGATCCGGGCATCGAGCTGCAGGAGCAGCTGGAAGAGAAGCTGGAGCAGCGTCTGGAAGCGGAGCAGCAGCTGATCGAAGCGCGCCGCCAGCTGGAAGACGTGGAACACCAGATGCGCGACCTGGAAGGCCGGCGCGGCCAGCACGAGCGCCAGGCCCAGGAAGTGCGCGACGCGATCAACAACAAGCGCATGCAGTGGCAGGACCTGAGCACCCGCCGTCAGACCGTGGCGGAGCAGCTCAATGAGCAGCACTTCGACCTTGATACGGTGCTCAACAACCTGCCCGAGGACGCCGACGAGAAGCAGTGGTCCGACGACCTGGAGCAGATCGCCCAGCGCATCGGCCGGCTCGGCCAGATCAACCTGGCGGCCATCGACGAATACCAGCAGCAGTCCGAACGCAAACAGTATCTGGATCAGCAGAACGAGGATCTGGAGGACGCGCTCCGGACGCTGGAAAACGCCATCCGCAAGATCGACCGGGAAACCCGCACCCGCTTCAAGGAATACTTCGACCGCATCAACAAGGGTCTCCAGGAGCTGTTCCCGAAGGTGTTCGGCGGCGGCCACGCCTACCTGGAGCTGACCGGCGACGACCTGCTCGACACCGGCGTGGCGATCATGGCGCGGCCCCCGGGCAAGCGCAACAGCACCATCCACCTGTTGTCCGGGGGTGAGAAGGCGCTCACGGCCCTGTCCCTGGTGTTCAGTATTTTTGAACTGAATCCGGCGCCGTTCTGTCTGCTCGATGAGGTGGACGCGCCGCTGGACGACGCCAACGTGGGCCGGTTCTGTAATCTGGTCTCGGAAATGGCCGAGCGGGTGCAATTTATTTACATCACCCACAACAAGATCGCCATGGAAATGGCGCGTACCCTGATGGGCGTTACCATGCACGAACCGGGTGTCTCGCGACTGGTGTCCGTGGATGTGGAAGAGGCCGCCGAGCTGGCGGCCATGTAAGCCGCCGCCGGCGTTTTGACAGGGGCCGGCGGCTGACCAATGATGACTGAAACTGGCGCGAGCTAAGGAAGAGGCAACATGGGCCTGAATCTGGAAACATTGATCGGCATTCTGGTTATTCTGATCCTCCTGATTCTTGCCGATGGCGTGCGGCGCATGATCCGCGAACGCCACGGCCGGTTGCGCATGCGCATCGACCGTCGATTCGGAAAAGGCCCGGCGGCGGACGACGACAGCGACGACGACTACCCCAACGAACTGATCGGCCGGCCGCGGGTGCGCAGCCGCGCCGAGCAAGCCCGTATCGATATGGACGGTGTCGATGAGGACGGCGACCGCGCCGACCCGCCGATCATGATGGACACCGCCGAAGCGCCGCCGGAAACGCCCACCCGCCGCGCCGAGCAGCAAACCCTGTTCGACGCCGACAACGGCGACGACGACACCGGCGCGTCGGAAAGTCCGGTGGCCGGCTCCGCGAAAGCTGGCGCCGCCACCTCCGGGTCCGCCGCCTCCGGCGTCACCGACACGGACGACGTGGACGAGCCGCCGGCGCGGCCGGTGACCCGCCGGCCCGAAGCCGCCGGCTCCCAGCGCGAAGAGCTGCGCCGCGAGGAGAGCCGCAAGCAGTCCGGGACTCGCCAGTCCGCGCCGCGCCCGTCCGCCGCCCGTCAGGAACCGAAACCGAAAGACCCGGGCCCGGTGCTGGAAGTGATCGTCTTCCACCTGATCGCCCGCCGCCCGGAACGCTTCGACGGCCAGGAGATGCTGCGCCTGTTGCTGGAAAACGGCCTGCGCTACGGCGACATGCACATCTTCCACCGCCACCGCGACGTGGACGGCCGCGAGCAACTGGAATTCTCCGTGGCCAACGCCGTGGAGCCGGGCACCTTCGACATCGATACCATGGAAGACGAGCAGTTCGCCGGCATCACCTTCTTTATGAAGCTGCCCGGCCCCCGTGACCCGCTCGCCTCCCTGGAGCGCATGCTCACCGCCGGCCGCCGCCTGGCCGAGGGCCTGAACGGCGACCTCAAGGACGAGCAGCACAGCGTGCTCACCCCGCAAACCATGGAGCACCTGCGCCAGCGCGTGCAGGAATTCGAACGCCGCCAGCGCGTCTCCCACGGGGCCTGAAGTGGCGACAACGAAAAACCGTTCCCCGGCCGAAGAGATCAAAACGCTCCGCGACCAGCTTAACGACTGGTCGCACCGTTATTACGTGCTGGACGATCCCTCCGTGCCGGACGCCGAGTACGACCGCGCTTTCCGCCGCCTGGAAGAACTGGAAGCCGAGCATCCCGAGCTGGTCACCAAGGACTCGCCCACCCAGCGGGTCGGCGACCGCCCCCTGGACGCCTTCGACGAGGTGCGCCACGACGTGCCCATGCTGAGCCTGGGCAACGCCTTCGACGAACAGGAGCTGCGCGACTTCGACCAGCGCGTGCGCGAGCGTCTGGACGTGGACGGGCCGGTGGCCTACGTGGCGGAACCGAAGCTCGACGGTCTGGCGGTGTCGCTGCTCTATGAAAACGGCGAGCTGGTGCGCGGCGCCACCCGCGGTGACGGTGAAACCGGCGAGGACATCACCGCCAATGTGCGCACCATCCGTTCGGTGCCGCTTCATCTGCGCGGCAAGAATCCGCCCGCGCGCATGGAAGTGCGCGGCGAGGTGGTCATGCCCCACGACGGCTTCGCCCGGCTTAACCGGCGCCAGGAGGAGGCCGGCCAGAAGACCTTCGCCAATCCGCGCAACGCCGCCGCCGGCAGCCTGCGCCAGCTGGATTCGAGGATCACCGCCCAGCGGCCGCTGGAGTTCTACGCCTACTCGGTGGCGCAGCTGGACGGCGAGGGCTGGCCCGACACCCATTCCGGCATGCTGGACCGGGTGCGGGAGTGGGGCCTGCGCGTCAACAAGGAAGTGAAGATCTGCCAGGGCCTGGAGGCCATGCTGGCGTTCTACGAGGACATCATGGCGCGGCGCATGGACCTGGGCTACGACATCGACGGCGTGGTCTACAAGGTGGACCGGCTGGACTGGCAGCGCGACCTGGGCTTCGTCAGCCGCGCGCCGCGCTGGGCGGTGGCGCACAAGTTTCCGGCCCAGGAAGAGATCACCGTGCTCAACGAGGTGGACTGGCAGGTGGGCCGCACCGGCGCCCTGACCCCGGTGGCCAAGCTGGAGCCGGTGCAGGTGGGCGGCGTCACGGTCAGCAACGCCACCCTCCATAACATCGACGAGATCCGCCGGCTGGACATCCGCGTCGGCGACAGCGTGGTGATCTACCGCGCCGGCGACGTGATCCCCAAGGTGGTGCGCACGGCCCCCGAGCGGCGCCCCGACAACGCCGGGGAAATCAATCTGCCCAGCGAGTGCCCGGTGTGCGGCAGCGAGATTCTGCGCGCCGACGACGGCGTGGTGGCGCGCTGCACCGGCGGGCTGATCTGCGGCGCCCAGCAGCGCGAGGCGATCAAGCACTTCGCGTCGCGGCGCGCCATGGACATCGACGGTCTGGGCGACAAGCTGGTGGATGCCCTGGTGGATCAGGGTCTGATCAACACCGTGGCCGACCTCTACCGCCTCAAAGCCGAGGACGTGGCCGGCCTGGAGCGCATGGGCGAGAAATCCGCCGCCAACCTGATCGAGGCCCTGGAAGCGTCGAAAAAAATGCCGCTGAGCCGCTTCCTGTTCGCGCTCGGCATCCTGCAGATCGGCGAGGAAACCGCCAAGGCCCTGGCGGAAGCGTTCGGCGAGTTGGACAGCATCCGCCGGGCACCGCTGCTGCTGTTCCCGCAGGTGCCCGACGTGGGCGGCGAAGTGGCCCGGGCGATCGCCGCCTTCTTCGCCGAAGAACACAACGAGAAGGTGATCGACGGGCTGCTCGACGCCGGCGTCCAGCCGCGGTCCAACGGGGCGCCGTCACGCCGCTTCGTGGATACCCTGACCCTGGCCAACTTCCTGAGCAGCGCCAAGACGCTGGGCATGCCGCTCAGCGGCGTGGGCACCAAGACGCTGGAAACCCTGGGCCGCCACTACCGGCACCTGGACGCGCTGCTCAAGGCGGTGGACGACGGCGAGGACGACAGCGGCGTCAAAGCCGGCACCCTGGACAAGCTGGCCGAGGGCCTCAAGACCGACCAGTGGCGCGCAAAGCTACAGGACGCCCAGGCCTACGCCGACGCGCTGGCGGAAAAAGCCCCCGCCGGCGGCGCCGACCAGCGGCCCCTGGAAGGCCAGACCTGGGTGCTCACCGGCACCCTGGCGCGTCTGACCCGGAGTGAGGCCAAGGAGCATCTGGAGGCGCTGGGCGCCAAGGTCTCCGGCAGCGTCTCCGGCAAGACCGCCCGGGTGGTGGCCGGCGAGTCCGCCGGCTCCAAGCTCGACAAGGCGCGTAGCCTCGACGTCGAAGTGATTGATGAGGAGGAATTTATCGACTTCCTCGCCGAACACGGCATCAAGCTCGAAGACTGAACAACGGTGAGAGTGGGGCCCGCTCGCACAGGGCCCCTCCCAACAAATGGGCTCCCATAAGCCATTGCTTGCAGCGTTCCCTCAACCCGCTACCATGACTCAAACCCAAACCCCGAGGTCGCCCATGCGTGCCGCAGTTCTGGCTTTGATTCTGGCATTGGGGGGCTGCGCCTCCACGCCCACCCACATCGACGACGTTTGCGCGGTGTTCGACCAAAAAGGCGGCTGGTTCAACAACTGGTACAAGGCCGCCAAGCGCAGCGAAAAAGAGTTCGGCGTGCCGGTGGCGATTCTGATGGCCACCATCTACAAGGAATCCGGCTTCCAGGCCGACGCCCGCCCGCCGCGCACCAAGCTGCTGGGCTTTATTCCCTGGAAGCGTCCCTCCAGCGCCTACGGCTACCCCCAGGCCCTGGACGGCACCTGGGACTGGTACCGCCGTGAAACCGGTCACGGCGGCGCCGACCGGGACGACTTCAGCGACGCGGTGCACTTCGTCGGCTGGTACCATTACCAGAGCCATGTGCGTAACGGCATCTCGCGCAACGACGCCTACCATCTCTATCTGGCGTACTACGCCGGCCACGGCGGCTACGCCCGGGGCATCTGGAAAAGCCGGCCCTACATGAAACGCTCGGCGCAGCGCGCCCAGGACATGGCCACCCGCTACGCGGTGCAGATGGAACGCTGCGGACGCTGACGCGGCGCTCTCTTTGGAACGAGGTTTGAATTGGACAACGAATCGATCGTCTACGGGTGCATCAAGCATCTGCCGTTCGGTGACCGGCAGCAGCGCCAGGCGAGCTGCTTCCACAACCGCCGCGCCATTCGCACCCTGCCGGAATCCGATCAGTGGCCGTTTCTCAGCCAGGACATGTTCGCGATCTCCGGCGACCAGGCGTCCGGCGGCAGCTACCAGACGCAGGTGATTCACTTCGGCATGTCCTACCGGGCGGTGGAGTACGAGTGGGAGCAATGGATCGCCAAATTCGAACGCCTGCTCAAACAGATGTACTGGGTGGGGGCGGTGGTGCACTTGGAAACCGATTTCTCAGGCTTCCACACCTTCATGTGGGACAGCGCCGACGACTACCACGAGCCCTCCGACGAGCCCCTGCGGGTGCGCTGCGAATGGTCCCGCGAAGGCACCATGGTTTAGAGCAGTGAATAGTTAACAGTGAATAGTTAATAGCGAAAACAAAGCGTATCTTGCCGCGTGGCTTGCCACCTTGCAGAGCACTCCGATGCTCCCTGCAACGGTGTTTCAACTATTCACTATTCACTGTTAACTATTAACTGCCCTCTATGATTGTTCCCTGGCAAGAGATCCCCCCGGAGACCCTGGATAACCTGATCGAGGAGTTCGTCACCCGTGACGGCACCGATTACGGCGAACAGGAAATCCGCACCGACACCAAGGTGGCCCAGGTGCGCGAGCAGTTGCGGCGCGGCCAGGCCTCGGTGGTGTTCGACGACGCCACCGAGACCATCTCCATCTTCACCCGCGAGCAGCTCGACGAGCTCGACCGCTCGTCATCCTCTTAGGCGAGCACGATCAGCAGCAAGTGCACCGCACCGGCCAGCAGCGCGACCCAGTTGCTGATGATGCCCAGCTGGCGTGCCCGCACCGGGCCGCCCATCAGGCCCCAGGCGTGGGCCAGCCGGCCGCCCACCAGGAGGCAACCGTAGAGGTGCAGCGCCAGGTGGTTGCCGTTGTTGCCTTCCAGCAGCGCCATCAGAATCAAAATCACCGGGGTGTATTCCACCGCGTTGCCGTGGGCGCGGATGGCGCGGTTCAGTTCGCCGCGGCCGCCGTCGCCCAGGGAGACCCCGTAGCGTAGCCGCAGGCGCACCACGTTGGCGGCCAGGGCGAGGATGATCAGCGCGGCAAGCGCCGCGTACAGGGCGGTGGTCAGGAACATGGTGGACTCCAGTCAGGTTGTTTTTTGCGTTTGCGGAGGATGAAGCGTTCCGGCGCCAGGGCGGCGATCAGGGCGCGGTCCGCCGGCGGCGCGCGCCGGCTGAGCTGGTCGGCAAGCAGGTCGGCGCACAGCGGCGTGCCGGTGATGCCGCGGCTGCCGTGGGCGATGTTCAAGTACAGGCCGGGCAGGGCGGTGTGCGGGTTGGCCGTGGCATCCGGCAGGGCGCCGACCAGAGGCAGGAAATCCAGACTCTGGCAGCGCATGGCCACGCGCCGGTCCACCACCTCGATGGATTCGCCGCCCAGTTCCTCCCACTCCCGTGGCAGGTGGTGGCGCAGCTGCGCCAGGTTGGCGGCGTCGTCGCGGTCGCGGGGCGCCGGGTCCAGATGGTGCAGGTCGAAGGTGGCGCCCACGCAGTGCACGCCGTCCAGCGGCGGGGTCAGGTAGCCGCCGTGGCATTGCGCCTGTTGCCAGGCGGCGCTGGCGGCGGTGGGGCGGCAGTAGCTGACCTGGCCACGGATGGTTTTCAGCGGCAGCCACCCCAGGCCGGCGAGATCCCGGGCGGCGCCGGCGGTGGCCAGAATCAGGGCGTCCGCCTCCAGGGCGTGGCCGTCGCTCAGGCGCACCCGCACCGGCCGGTCGTCGGTGGCGGGCTGGAAGTCGCTGACGGCGGCAAGCCGCGGTTCGATGGCCGGGTGGTCCAGCAGTTGCCGGCACCAGGCCGGCGGTGACAGATAGCCGCCGCCCACCAGTTCCATGCCGTGTTCCCCCAGCGGCTTTAGCAGGGCTTGCGGCCAGGCGCCGCTGTCCCGGGCGCCGCGAATCTTGTCGGCCTGCTTGTCGTCGACGAAGTGCTGGGGCACGCCGTTCAGGCGGCCCTGGTCCGGGCCGGGGAAGCGGTGGCGTTGCAGCCAGCGCAGGGCGTGCACATAGCTGAGCTGGTAGAAGCGGTTCTGTTCGGTGAGGTGGGCGCTGGGCGTGCTGTAGACCACCCCGGCCCGGTTGCCGGAGGCGCCGGCGGCAACGCCGGCCGGGTCCAGCACGGTGACCCGCCAGCCCCGCTCCGCCAGGGCGCGGGCGGTGGTG
>FUFK010049192.1_pt1 | contig 27927 bp, 29 predicted proteins | sample 1021851 | NCBI WGS metagenome assembly FUFK01 (sample SAMEA51879418, study PRJEB19060) | metagenome
TGGAGAAATTATTGCTCTAGGTGCAATTGCTACCTTATTTTTCTCAAGCCCACTTGATTACAGAGTATTATTTTTAGAGAAATTTTCACCTTTAGGTCTAAATTTTGCAATTTCATGTTTTTTGGCAATATTAGTTTGTGGTTTATTTGGTGGTTTATTAGAGGTATTTTTATTCCGACCTTTAAGAAAAAATGATGTCGGGAATATCGCTGTATTAGTTGTAACTATCGGTCTTTCAATATTGGTAAGACATTTATACTTACTTTTCGCTACTGGTAGGGTGCAGAATTTTCCACTTGAGTTACAAAGAAGACAAACTTACTTGTTTTTTGACATGACTCCAAGGAACTTTAATGTTTTGATTGCTGGAATAATTGTAATGATTATTGTTGGGCTTTTATTAACTTACACTCGCCTAGGAAAGGCGATGAGAGCGGTAAGAGATTCGGAAGAACTATCAAGTGTTTCTGGTATAAATTCAGACAATATTATTTTACTTACTTGGGTAGCTTCAAGTATGTTGGCAGGTTTAGCTGGTATATTTCAAGCAACGATTAATGATGTTAGGTGGAATATGGGATTTTTAATTTTGCTTCTTATTTTTGCTGGAACAGTACTGGGTGGTATAGGAACTTCTTTTGGTGCAATGGTAGGCGGGTTTATGATTGGAATTCTAGTACAAGTTTCAGTCGGATTACCATTTATGGAAGGACATGCTGAAGCTAAAAATGCAGTAGCACTCGCAATAATGATTTTAATTCTACTTTTTAGACCTCAGGGAATATTTGGTCAAAAAGAAAGAATATCATGATAACAAAAAGATTTTCATTACAATTTATCTTTACCGTATCTTTAACTATATTTTCAATTTATTTAGTGTTTTTCTTAAATCCAGAAGGTGCTCCTAGAATTCTTTTAAACCTAATTACATTTGCAGGAATATATGGACTAAGTGCAATTGGATTAAATGTTCACTTTGGTTGGACTGGACTATTAAATTTTGGCCATGCTTCATTTATGGGAGTCGGTGCTTATGTTACATTACTTTTGATGCCTCATGCAGCAGGTAGAGAAGGTGTTGTGGTTACAACTGGACTGCCTTTTTTTGCTGCATTAATAATAGGGATTATAGCTGCTTCTTTGTTTGGTCTATTGTTAGGACTACCAGCGATAAGATTAAGAGGTGATTACTTGGCAATAGTCACAATTGCTGCTGCAGAAATATTTAGGCTTCTCGTTAGAGATCTAGAGTCAATAACAGGTGGAGTTTATGGCATCATTAACTACACTGAAAATTTTCAAAGATATAGACCCAGTTTTATTGACGAGTTATCAGATAGTTTAGGTTTTTCCGCTTCTCAAGGTTGGGTCTGTTTAGCAGCTTGGATATCAATCTTTTTTACAGTTTTATTTTTAAAACGCCTTAATAATTCACCTTGGGGACGTGCATTAAGAGCTGTTAGGGAAGATGAAGATGCTGTAAGAGCAATGGGTAAAAATGCTGTATGGCTAAAGCTTCAAAGTTTTATGCTTGGAGCTGGTATAGCAGGATTATCGGGAGTACTCTTAGCATTTAATTATGGATCACTTGAATCTACAGTTTTTATACCTTTATTAACTTTTTACGTATGGGCAATCATGATATTGGGTGGTGTTGGTACAATTACGGGTCCAATTTTTGGTTCAATAATTTTTTGGGTAATAATATCTGAAACTGACCGGTTAGCATACATCTTGTTTGAAAATGCAAATGGCCAACAATTAGCTGGAGTCAGATTTCTTTTAGTTGGAGTATTAATTATGTTTCTAATGATATTTAGACCAAGCGGGCTATTGGGTAAGAAAGAAGAGCTACTTTTAGATGTTAAATAATTTTATTTCTGTAAAAAATCTTAAAAAATCTTTCGGTGGTATTAAAGCTGTAGATGTACAAGAGTTGTCATTTATAGAGGGTGAGCTTACTTCAATAATTGGGCCTAATGGTGCTGGCAAAACCACTTTTTTTGATTTAATTTCAGGATTTCAAAATGCAGATAGTGGAGATATTTTTTTGAAAGCAAATAATATATCAAATTCACAACCATATAAGATTGCAAGAATGGGCATGATTAGAACTTTTCAATTAACAAAAGTATTTGACAGAATGACAGTTATGGAAAATTTACTTTTTTCTGGTTCGAATGTAAACAATGATTCTTTCCTTAGGTCAATTTTTAAATTAAATTCACAAAAATTGTATGAAAAAAGCCTTAAGGATAAAGCTAATGAAATTATGAATGATTTAAATATTGGACATATGGCTGATTCTTATGCACGAGAACTTTCTGGTGGACAGAAAAAACTGCTTGAGCTTGCAAGAGCAATAATTAATGACCCTGAAATTTTGCTTTTAGATGAACCATTAGCAGGAGTTAATCCAAAACTAGCAGAAGATATTTTATCACTTATTAAAAAATTGTCTGAAGATGGAATCACAATAATTATGGTTGAGCACAACATAGAAGCTGTAATGAAGATTTCTGAGAGAATTGTTGTACTTGCCGAGGGGTCATTGATTGCTGATGGTAGCCCTAATGAAATTAGAACTGATGATAATGTAATTGAAGCTTATTTAGGAAAAGCTGATGAATAAAGCAATTTTAGAATGTAATGGAATTGCAGCCGGATATGTAAAAGGTTTAAATATTCTACAAGGTATTGACCTTGTAGTTAATGAGGGTGAAATCGTCTCAATTATTGGACCAAATGGAGCAGGAAAATCAACCTTATTAAAAGCAATAATGAGTTTAATAAAAGTTTCTGCAGGTAGGTTTTACATAAATGGAATAGAAAAAACTAATCTATCAACACATAAAATTGTTATGGAAGGTATAGGCTATGTTCCTCAGGTAGCAAATGTATTTCCATCATTAACAATTGAAGAAAATCTAGAAATTGGATCATGGAGTATAAAGCAAAAAAAAGAAGCATTAAAAAAAATCTATTCCGATTTTCCTTTGTTGTCAGAAAGAAAAAAAGATAAAGCTGGAAATTTGTCAGGTGGACAACGTCAAATACTCGCTTTAGGAAGAGCTTTAATAACTTCACCAAGCCTTTTATTGCTTGACGAGCCCTCAGCAGGTTTGTCACCTGTAGCCATCAATGAAGTATTTACTTCTATAAAAGAAATAAATGAATCAGGAGTTTCTATATTATTAGTTGAGCAAAATGCTAAAAGAGCACTTGGATTTAGTGATAGAGGTTATGTTTTAGATCAGGGTCGAAACGCATACCAGGGTAGTGGTGAAGAGTTGCTAAACGACCCGAGAGTTATTGATTTATATTTAGGAAAACTATAAAAAAAAGGCCTGATTTCTCAGGCCTTTTTTTAAATCTAATTAAAGATTATGAACCGAAGTCTACTGATTTAAGAACAGGGTTTGTGTCGCCCTCTGTTGTCCAAATATCGTATGTAGCAGCAGTTGGGTCACCAGCTTGATTTAATTCAATCTCACCAGAAGCTCCAACATAGTCTACGTCAACGCCGTCAGCAGCTAGTGCTATACAGCTAACTCCAATACACTTTTCTCCACCAGATGATGCTTCGACTAGTCCTGAAGCTATTTCAGGTCCAGTAACACCATTTGCAGCAGCTGATATTGCCATTAACATGACAGCATCATATGCTTGTGGAGCAAATATAAATGTTGGTGATCCATCAGCACTTACTCCAGCATAAGCAGCTTCAAAAGCATCTTTTGCTTCTCCAGCTGCAGAACCAGGTGCAGTACCTTTAAATCCATCAAGTGCGGTACCAAGTCCACACAATGATGCAAGACCAGCATCTTTTACACCATCAGTCATATACCATGGTGTATCTAATAATCCTTGCTCAAAAGCAGGTTGCAATACTCCACAACCAGTTTCTGGGAATAAGATTCCAACAATAGCATCAGAAGCACCTTTACCGACAGCTGTTACTTCAGCAGTAAATTCTGTCGCATCAGGAGCATGATAAACAATTGTTTTAACTGTTCCTCCTGCAGCTTCAAATGCAGCAGCAGTAGCTTCAGCTAAACCTCTACCATAAGCGTCTGCTCTTGAAATAATTGAAACTGTGCCTACACCGTCTTCAATAAGTAATGATGCTAAAACATCACCTTGTAAAAGATCGGAAGGAGCAGTTCTTGCGTAAAATCCTTTTTTATCCATTTTGGTAAATTGAGGACTTGTATTTGATGGAGATACCATTACAACTTCAGCTGCAATTGCTGTGTCAAGAATAGCTAGTGAGGTACCGCTACATGCAGCTCCCATAACACCTTGAGCACCTTGGGCAATTACATCATTTAAACTTGTAAGAGCTACAGCTCCATCACAACCACTATCACCTTCAATAAGTTGAACTGGTTGTCCGTTTATACCGCCAGCAGCATTGATTTGCTCAACAGCAAGAGCCGCACCTAGTGCAATACCAGGTCCCAACGATGCAAGGTCACCAGATAATGGCATTAAAGATGCCAAAATTAATGGATCACCAGCAGGCGCAGGAGCAGCTGTAGTTGTAGGGGCTTCAGTTGTTGCAGGTGCTTCAGTTGTTTCAACTTCCACTACTGCATCATCACTTCCACCATCACTACCGCCACAAGCCGCAGCAACAAGTGCTAAAATCGCAATCAAAGCCAAAGCTTTGCGATTCTTCATATATAATTTCCTTTCAGTCACTGAAATTAAAAAATCCTACTAATTTGTAGGAATTATTAAACAATAGCGGATATTTAGTACTATTCAATAGCAGAATTAAATAATTTACAAATAAAATGAATAATAATGAGTGAAATAATAGAAAATTTACTAATTGATTTATCTAATCAACAGTATTTGGACGTATTTATGTATATTTTCATGCTTTATTTCCTATATTTGGGATGGAAAAAAGGGGCAGTTTTTCAAATATTTTATCTATTTTCACTTTTAATTGCTGTTTCCCTAAGTTTTCGATATTCAGATGAGATTGGTGCATACATTAGCAGTTGGTTAAATTCAAATCTACAGTTGTCAGAAGTATTTGGGGGCATAATAATTTTTGTAGCAATATTAACTATTGCATCATTTCTACAAAATTTGTTAAATAATCGTATAAAGACTTCAGATTTAGGAAGCAAAGCTTTGGGAGCAGCCATATCACTTTTAGTAAGTAATTTAATTCTGACTTTAATTTTTACTGCACTAAACATAGTAAATCTTCCAACCTTATTTGAAAATTCGGTAAAAGAATCAAATCTTGTTAATTTCTATGTAAGCCCTGAAGGATCACCTCAACAAACTTTAGAAGTGATTATCGGTACAGATTTGTTAAAAGTTGTAAATAGGATTAATTATTTAACCGGGAAATCATCTGTAGTCGTTGATGATGATGGTTGTCTAGAAATTCCAAGATATAATGAATCCAATCTTCAGTCGCGACAAGATTTTTCTATAGAGATTTATAACTTACTTTCTCTAGAGAGACAAAATGAAAATGTTGATGGACTTGAGTTAAATCAAATATTATCCAATGTTGCTCAAGCTTATGCATATGAAATGTATGTCGGTGGTTTTTGGTGTCATCAGAATCCAAATAATGGTGAAAGTGTAAATGAAAGACTCTCAAAAGTTGGCTTTCCTTTTACAACAGTTGGAGAAAACTTAGCAATTGCATCAACTGTAAGGTCAGGACATCAAAGCTTAATGCAATCAGATTCACATAGAAATACTATTTTAGATAATGAATTTCGCAGGGTAGGTATTGGAGTAGTATCAGGACCGATTGGACTAATAATTGTTCAGGTTTTTTCATGAGTAGTATTGATATAAATTCTTTCGTAAAGATTTTAACTAAGGGTTTAAAGTTTTACCTAAAAAATGAAAAAGTCAAAATAGAAGAATCTGATTTTCAAATATTAGAGAATGAATTATTTTCTGAATTTTCTCTTCCGTATATCGACCAAACACAAACCCCAACTCAATTTTTAAACGAGTTTGTAAAAAATAAATATGATCTGAAGAAAATTATTACACCACAAAATTTAGGACCTGATGCACATGAACAAATTATGTTATGGGGCCTAACTAAAGCAAGAAAATTAAATGATTAATTCTGTAAGAAAAGACATATGGATTAATTCATATCCAATATTTCTATGGCTTGCGTTGGAACCAATAGTAGGGTTAATTGATTCAAAAATAGCAAGTATTATAAATCTAGATACTCTCTCTGCTATTGGGATTGGTGAAACAATTTATTTTGTTTTCATCTGGGTTTTTATATTTTTAGCGTACGGAACAACACCACTTGTATCATCATTTAATACTAAAAATGAAGTAAATAAATTAAATTATTTCGTAAAGTTTGGAAGAAATGTATCTATATTATTAGGTTTAATTTCATTCTTAATTCTTTATTTAAGTAGTGACTATTTTATTTCTATATTTGAGCCAACCAACAAGATCAAAGTTTTGTCATCTGACTATCTGATTTTTAGGTGTGTTGGATTACCATTTTACTTAGTAAATATGCACTCAACAGCTGTTTTAAGGGGCCTTAAAGTAGCCAAGATCACTTTTTATAGTGCTTTTATAGTTTCAACTTTCAATATAGTTTTTAGCTTGTTTTTTGGTTTATTTTTAGGTTTTGGTGCAGCTGGAATTGGTTTTGCAAGCTCACTTGCTTTCTTTTGTGCGTCAATTTATTCAACTGTCGTATTAAAAAAGCACCAAAACACCCTTTCCTCGACAAGTGAAAATGTTGACAAAGTTATCATGAGAAAGAAATTTTTCAGTGTTGGTGTTTATATACTGATTCGATCACTATTTTTGACTCTTTTCATGGCCTACTTAAGAAATAGGTCTTCATTAATGTCAATGGAAGAAATTGCTCTACAGCATATTCTTTTACAACTTTGGTCTGTTGGATATATTTTTGTCGATGCAATAGCAATAGCCTCACAAACTTTAATTTCTGAATTAATTTCAAAAAAGGAAAAATATCAGAAATCTATATTACAAAAAGAACTTATTTCTGTAACAACCTTAATTTCGATCTTCCTTACTGTAGCAACAGTCATATTTCTTGAAGATTTTGTACAGTTATTTGCTGCTAGTAGTTTTGATTCATTGCTAAATACAAATTTAAAATTGATGGTAGCTGCAAGTTTGTTTATTGGTTGTTTCGCATTTCTTTGGGATGGAATTTTGTTAGGACTTGATAAGTCAAAAGAATTCTCACTGTTAACTGTAATTTCTTCAATTTCAGGATTTTTAATTTGCAGTTATCTTCTAAGAACTGAGAATACTATTTCAACACTTTGGTTAAGTTTAAATGTTAGTTTGGTAATTAGAGCAGTATTAGGATATGTGTATCAAAAATAGTCTAGTCAACTGCCTTTAGGACTGGTCTATCTAGGTAATAGCTCAAAATTTGTAATTCTTGGGAGAGGTCAACAGATCTTATTTGTACATCTGGTACATTTTTGAGAAGTACGGGTGCAAAGTTAAGAATTGATCTTACCCCACATCCAATTAATTGATCTGCAACACCTTGAGCATATTCGCCAGGAGTCGCAATTATTCCAATTGCTACATTGAATTTTTCACAGTACTTTTCTAAATCACTTAAAGGTTTGATAACTAAACCTGCAACTTGACTATTAATTTTCTTGGGATCATCATCAAACAGTCCAACAATTCCAAAACCTTTTTCTCTAAATCCACCATAATGTGCCAAAGCTGACCCCAAATTACCAATACCTACAATTACGGCACTCCAGCCTTCAACAAGTCCAAGTTCAAGCTGAAGTTGATTTCTAAGAGTAGAGATATCATAACCAACACCTCTAGTGCCTAGGGTACCAAGATATGACAAATCTCTTCTTACTTGAGCATCATTTACTTTTGCTAGTTCAGCTAACTTACTTGAGGAAATACCAATATCATCATCACTAACTAGATCCAGGCACTGTAAATACAGCGGCAATCTCTTTACCGTAGCTGGTGGTATTTTCTTATTTTCTTTCACTAATGCACAATCTAATTAGATACTGAAATTATATGTAATTATTTAAAGTTATTTATTAGCTTTATTTAGTTTCGTATTAATGGAAATACAATGTAAGTTAGTAAAATATGGAAAAAAGCCCTAAAAATTATGACGTTTTAATAATTGGTGCCGGCCCAGCTGGTGCAAATGCTGCTATTTCTTATAAAAACTTAAATCCCAACTTAACAGTTGGATTAGTTGATAAAGCAATATTTCCAAGAGATAAATCATGTGGTGATGCGATTGGTCCCGGAGTAATAAGTGCATTAAAAAGATTTAACAATGAACATATTTTAGATGGTGAGCCACAAGTTGTTTCAACAACTCTTTACGGGCCGGAAAACATTGGTATTCAAAATTATATTCCTGAAGTAAAAAATAAGGAAGATTCAATCGTATATGTTATTCCTCGGGTAGACCTAGATAATAGAATATTGGACTTAGCTAAGGAATGTGGAGTTGATGTTTATGAAGGATATAGTTTTGTAGACTTCACTTCTAATTTGGACAAAAGTTTAAATGTACAAATCAAGAATGAAAATGAAAACCTAGAATTTTTAACAAAGATTCTTGTAGGGGCCGATGGAGCAAATTCAAGAATCAGAAAAAAATTAAGTTATAAATCGAATTCTGATTGGCATAAAGCAATTGCCATAAGAGCTTACATTGATAGTCCTAATTACCTAGAGGTATTCAATGAGAGGACGCTAATGTTCGAAATAAATGTATCAGCAGACAAAGGATATGCTTGGGCATTTCCAAGCAAGGGTAATTTGTTAAATATAGGAATAGGCGTTCCAGTAAGCATATTTAAAAAAGACAAATTAGATATTAATGTACTGCTTGATAATTTTGTATCTGAGCTTGAAAGCAGAGGAGTAATTGTTGAAAATATTAGAAAACAAAAATCATATTTACTTCCTTTTGCTTCATCGAGACCAAAGCGAAATAAAGATCTAAATATTGCATTAATTGGAGATGCAAGCTCTATGATAAATCCGATGAGTGGAGAGGGTATATTCTACGGCATGGAAGCTGGTTATTTATTAGCTAAAAATACACATGAAATAATTCATTCATCAAAATTAAGCGATGGAATTGACTTATATGAAAAAGAATTCAGCAAAAGATTCAGAAAACACTATTTAAGTTGTGCCTTAGCAAGACTAATTTTACAGAGTCCATTTATGACCAAAAGATTGTTAAGAGTTGCCTCAAATGATCAGGATACAATTGACTTTGTTGTGGAATTATTATTTGATGAAGCCTACCTAACGTTAAAAGAAGTCTTCAAAATAGCTTACAAATTTATAATTCCAACAAAATTTTTAGTACTTAGTTCAAAAAACTAATTAGCGAAATAATTTAACATATTATTGGTAGTACAATAAGAGTATAGCTTGTGAAAAATTTCACAAATATGGAGGGAACATGTTAGATTGGCTTCCGATACTGGTTATGCTAGTTGTTGCAGTTGGTTTTGCTTTGGCTTCACTTGGTGCTTCATATATATTATCGCCAAAAAAAGCAACGCCTGAAAAACTTGCACCCTATGAATGTGGGATTTTTCCAGAAGTTGAACCATCTCAAAGGTTTCCAGTCAAGTTTTACATGGTTGCAATGCTTTATATTGTTTTTGACATTGAAATAATATTTTTATTTGCATGGGCTACAAGGTTTAATGACTTAGGATGGTTCGGCATAGCTGCCATATCAATATTTACATTTTTTGTTTTAGAGACTCTTTACTATGTTTGGAAAAAAGGAGTACTAGATTGGAACATTCCACGTAGAGAGAGATACTTTAAAGAAGAATTGCAGGAGGTAGCATAATGTACACTCCTGACAATATCTTCACAACAACTATTGATAAAGCTGTCAGATGGTCAAGGACTCAGTCAATGTGGCCAGTCACATTTGGACTTGCATGCTGTGCAATAGAAATGATGGCTGCTGGAAGTGCTAAGTATGATTTAGCAAGATATGGAATGGAAGTTTTTAGAGCATCACCTCGACAAGCAGACTTGATGATTGTAGCTGGAAGAGTATCTCAAAAAATGGCACCAGTGTTAAGACAAGTTTATGATCAAATGGCTGATCCTAAATGGGTAATCGCTATGGGCGCTTGCTCTTCAACTGGCGGAATGTTTAACAACTATGCTTTAGTTCAGGGTGTAGACCACATAGTTCCAGTTGATATTTATGTTCCCGGATGTCCACCAGGACCACAGTCTCTTATGCACGGAATTTTAACTTTACACGACAAAATAATGGATGGAGAGATAAATAGATGAACCCTGAAATTATTAGTACCTCAACAGAAGAATATAAAGAACTAATCGAATCCATAAAAAAAGATGGATTTGAAATGATGGTAGACCTAACAGTAGTTGATTGGTTTAGAAAAAAAGAACCTAGATTTGAAATAGTTGTTCAATTTTTATCAACTTCAAAAAATTCACGTAAGACNGTAAAAGTATTCGTTAATGATGAAGATTTAACAATACCTTCAATAACTGACATATACCCTAGTGCAAATTTTTATGAAAGAGAAGCCTATGACATGTTCGGTATCGTTTTTGAAGACCATCCAGATCTAACAAGAATCTTAATGCCTGATGATTGGGAAGGACATCCATTAAGAAAAAATTATGGATCTGGAAGAATACCAGTCCAGTTTAAAAATGCGCCAAAGGTTGATTAAGTGAAAAATAATAAAATTAAAAAAAGTAAGCTCAGTAATTTTAAAAATAAATTAGATTTTTGGGCTACAAATTCAGAAGAAGGTGGCTGGAATATATCTTCAACTGACGAAGGTTCTCAAAAAATGCTTGAAAACGAAAATGAAAAGCAAATAAAAATTCAGACAGGAACCGAAGTAGTTGATGATTTTGTTATTGATGAGGATACTTCTGACGATGAAAGAATGATAGTAAATATGGGACCTCAGCATCCTTCAACTCATGGTGTTTTAAGACTTCAGGCAGAGCTTGAAGGAGAGGTTGTAAGGCGTGTTAAGCCAATTATTGGATATTTACATACAGGTATGGAAAAAACTGGTGAAGAATTAAATTATTTTCAAGGTCCAACTAACACAACAAGAATGGACTATCTTTCCCCCTTATTTAACGAGTTAGTTTTCTCTCTCACAACTGAAAAACTTATTGGTATTGAAGTGCCTAAAAGAGCAGAAACAATAAGAATTTTGATGACAGAACTTAATAGGGTTTCGTCACATTTAGTTGCTCTTGCGACAGGCGGAATGGATATAGGAGCTTTATCCATGATGATTTTTGGCTTCAGAGAAAGAGAGTTAATTTTAAATTTCTTTGAAAANACAACAGGGCTAAGAATGAACCATAACTATATAAGGCCTGGTGGAGTAGCAGCAGATTTACCTGATGGTTGGCANAAAGANGTTGAAGAAATTTTNAAAATAATACCTGAAAAGCTACAAGATTATGACGACATGCTCCTGGANAATCCNATTTGGAAAGGAAGATTACAAAATGTTGGAATCCTCACAACAGAGGAGTGCTTTGCTTATGGNGTAACTGGACCAAGTTTAAGAGCTTCTGGGTATTCTTGGGATTTAAGAAAGTCTCAACCTTACTCGGGAATTGAAAATTATGAATTTGATGTTCCAACTTTAACTGAAGGAGACGTGTTTGCTAGATGGAGAGTAAAAGTATTAGAAATTTTTGAAAGTCTAAAAATCATTGAACAAGCAATGAACAATATGCCAAAAGGCCCTTATAAAGTACAAGATAAAAAAATTACACCACCCCCACGCAAAAGATTAGATGAATCAATGGAAGCTCTAATTCATCATTTTAAAATTTATACTGAGGGTTTTAAAGTTCCAGAGGGCGATGCATATGTTGCCGTTGAGTCACCCAGAGGAGAGCTAGGTTGTTACATAGTTTCCGATGGTTCAGCAAAGCCTTACAGAATGCATGTCAGAGGGCCTTCTTTTTGTAATCTTCAAGCACTACCTGTCATTATGACTGATAGTCCAATTGCAGATGCTGTTGCTGCAATAGCTTCCTTAGATCCCGTGATAGGAGATGTAGATAGATGAGTTGGGATGATAAATTATTAAAACAGGCAAAAAAAATAATTAAGCTCTATCCTCAAAAAAGATCTGCACTAGGTCCTCTTTTGCATTTAGCGCAAAGTAAGGATGGCTATATTTCTGATGACTCCATAACTGTGATAAGTGAATTAGTAGGTATAACAGAAGTACAAGTGAAATCAGTTTCGACGTTCTACTCAATGTACAAACAAGAACCTACTGGAAAGTACTTATTAAGTGTTTGTAAATCAATATCATGTGAGATCAATAATTCAAGCGAAGTAATAAATAAAGTTCAAGAATTTACAGGCTTAAATAATAATGAAACTGATGAAGAAGAATTATTCACCTTTGAGGCTGTGGAATGTATTGGTGCTTGCGGTGGAGCTCCAGCAGTACAAGTCAATTACGAGACAGTTGAGGGTGTAACTCCTGAAAATGCAATAAATTTGTGCAAATGGTTGAAAGAAACAAAACCAGATGTTGTTGTAGCTGATGAAATGCAAGAAAATTTCGGAGGTATAAAATCTTTTGATTGGGCTATTCAAGATAACTCTGGTGCTACCTCCACGGCTCCAGGCTTTCAAACTTTAAAGACAACTAAGGTAAAAAAATGAAAGAAACCATTCTTCTTACAAAACACATGCGAGATAATCCAGAAGATAGCCATCTTATTGATAGTTATGAAAAAAACAATGGGTACTCGACTGCAAAAAAAACAATATTAGAAAGCTCTCCTGAAAAAATATTAGAAGAAATTAAGGCATCAAATATAAGAGGAAGAGGTGGTGCAGGATTCCCAACTGGAGTTAAGTGGGGATTTTTGGCTGAAGATGAAGATCGATATTTAGTAATAAATGCAGACGAGTCAGAACCAGGTACATTCAAGGATAGGATTTTATTGGAAAGAGATCCTCACCAACTCATTGAGGGAATTATCATTACTTGTTTTTCAGCAAACATAAAAGAAGCTTTTATATACATAAGAGGAGAGTATGCGAAGCCTGCTAGAAGAGTTCAGCAAGCAGTAGAACAAGCATATCAAAAAGGATATTTGGGAAAGAATATTTTTGGTTCTGAGATCAATCTTGACATAGTTGTCCATCTAGGAGCAGGTGCATATATATGTGGTGAAGAAACTGCACTGCTTAATTCACTCGAAGGCAGAAGAGGAGAACCAAGATTAAAACCTCCTTTCTTCCCAGCAGTAAAAGGTTTATACATGAAACCAACTTTNGTAAATAACGTTGAAACAATTTCCTCTGTACCTTGGATAATTGAGAATGGTGGAGAAGAGTACAACAAATTGGGAGTTGAAGGCTCTACAGGTACTAGAATTTTTAGTTTGTCTGGACATGTAAATAACCCAGGAAACTATGAAATTGAAATGGGCAGTTCTTTTGGTGAATTTGTAGAAACACTTGGTGGGGGTATAAGAAATAATAAAAAAGTTAAAGCTTATATACCTGGAGGTGCTTCTGCACCATGGTTTAGAGGAGATCAGCTAGACATAAAAATGACAATTGATGATGTAGCTAACAACAATTCAATGCTTGGCTCAGGTGCTGTGGTAATGATGGATGAAGATACGAATCTTGTAAGTGCGGCAAAAAGCATAGTCAGTTTTTTTGCACATGAATCATGTGGCCAATGTACTCCATGTCGTGAAGGAACAACGTGGCTTGAAATGATACTAGATAGGATAGCTAGTGGTAGAGGGAGAACTTCTGATATGAATTTACTACTCGATGTTTGCGACAACATCTCTCCAGGCTTGTCATGGCCACCTAAAATGACCACAATTTGCCCCCTTGGTCCATCTGCAGTTTCTCCAATTACTTCACTAATGAATGATTTTAGAGATGAGGTAGAGAGTTTAATTCCTACGAAAGTTCTTTTATGAGTGAAAAAGTTAATTTAAATGTTAACGGTATAGAAATTGAGTCTGATCCTAATAAGTTATTAATTGAAGCATGTGAAGACTCTGGAATTCACATTCCAAGATTTTGTTGGCACAAACGCTTAGATCCCGTCGGCATGTGCAGAATGTGTCTAGTTGAAGTTGAAACACCAAGAGGCAAAATGTTGGTGCCATCTTGCACAACTGAAGTCAGTGATGAAATGGTTGTTGATACAGAATCTGATGTCGTAAAAAAAGCTCAAGAGGGAGTTCTTGAATTTTTATTGATTAACCACCCTCTTGATTGTCCTATATGCGATAAAGCTGGAGAGTGTCCGCTTCAAGATCAAACAATGGCTTACGGCCCAGGAGAGAGTCGTTTTGTTGAGGAAAAAAGACATTTTGAAAAACCAATAAATATATCTGAAATTATATTGCTTGACCGAGAGAGATGTATTTTATGCGCAAGATGTACACGTTTCTCAGATGAAATTTCAGGTGATCCGTTAATTGAGTTTATCCAAAGAGGAAATAAAACAGAAGTTAATACTTTTCCAAATGAACCTTTTAAGTCATACTTTTCAGGTAATACTGTTCAGATTTGTCCAGTTGGCGCTTTAACTTCTACATCTTATAGATTTAAAGCAAGACCTTGGGACCTAAAATCGACTAGATCAAGTTGCAACGGCTGTTCTATGGGTTGTTCAATCGAATTAAATTCATCACAAAATAAGATGTTAAGAATTCTTGGTGTCGATAATGACGCTGTTAACCAAGGATGGTTATGCGATAAAGGTCGATACAATTTTGAGTATTTGAATTCTGATTCAAGATTAAAAACACCTCTTAAAAAGATTGATAATGAATTAGTAGAAATCGAGATTCAGGATGTATATTCTGAACTTTCAGAAGTTATAAAAGACAGACAAACAAAAGTTAACTTTTTACTTGGTTCAAATTTAACAAACGAAGACTATGTTGCATTTAAAGAATTTTCAGAGATTATTTCTCAATCTGAAAAAAGTTTTTATTTAAATGATGACATGTTGCATCCAGGATTTTTTGGTGAAAATGTAGAATTAGCTAAAGTCGATGATTTAAACTCATCTGACGCAATAGTTGTGTGGGCTGAAGATTTGAAAGAAAAAATTCCTGTTCTTTATTTAAGAATTCGCCAGGCAGTAAAAAATGGAGTTAAGTTACTTGTTTTTGGCCATACGAATGAAACCTTAAGTGACATTGCAGATGTATTTTATGGTAAAGAAACAGTCTCAGAAAATTTCGAAATAGTAAAAGATATTTCTAAATTGAAAGAAATTAAAGAATTAGTAATAGGTAAAAATATTACTGCAATTTTGGGTAAATCCACGCCACATCAGTCTGATANAAGTGTCACAAAATTATTTGAATTTTTAAATTCAAATTCAAATTTAAAAGTATTAAATGCCTATTCAAAAGGCAATACTTATGGAGCCTTTCAAACTTTAGACAATGTAAAAGGACTAAATGATTTTGTTAATGATATTTCAGAAGAAAACACAGACCTATTATTTATTGTTGGCGCAGACCCTGTTGGCCGCTCTGTATATTCAAATCAAATAAAATCAATCATTGGAGGTCTTGATAAAGTTGTAGCATTAGACAATTTCAATCATGAAACTTCAGAACTGGCTAACTTTTTGATACCAATGAGTTCAACACTAGGTGAAAAAGAAGGTACTTTTACAAATATTGAATTTAGAACTTCTCGCATAGATAAACTTGTCCCATCTCCAGGGCAAACTGTNAGTGATTGGGAATTTATAACCAGTTTAATGAACTTTGCAGGACTAACAGTTGAGACAAATAGCTTAGAAAGCCTTAATAAAAAAGCTTATGAAAATCTTGAACCTTCTTTAAGTCCAGTGTTTGATAATTTAGATAAACCATCAAATTTAGATGGAATGGTAAATGTTTCTAAACCTAAAATTTCTTCTTCGGATAATAATTCAAATGAGGTCAAATTTTTTACTGGAGAAAAACTTTATGGAGATTCTGCTACTGAAAGACATTCCGATAGCATTTCTCTATTAGGTTCAAAAAAATACATTGAAGTAAGTGAAGGTGTAATTGAAAAATATAATTTAACTTCAGGTAAATGTACATTAATTCAAGATGAATTTGAAGTTGCAGTTAGTTATGAAGTTAATAAAAGTTTTCCTAATGACCTAATTTATATTCCAACAAATAGAAGGGAGTTAAATAAGTTTGACTTCTCAAGGGAAATTATGATTATACCCAGTCAGGTGAAAGAAGCATTAAATGTCAACTGAATTAATAATTGCATTAATTAAATCAAATATTGTTTTGGCTGTTTTGTTGACTAACACAATATTGTTGATATGGCTTGAAAGAAAATTAGTTGCTGGAATGCAGTCTAGAGTGGGGCCTGATAGAGCTGGTCCTTTTGGGATTTTACAAACTGTAGCAGATGCAATTAAATTATTATTAAAAGAGCAAATCATGCCTCTAAAAGCTGATAGAGCAATGTATCTGTTAGCGCCAATAATTGCCTTGGTACCATCATTTTTAATCTTCATGATCATTCCATTAGGTCCGGACTTAAACATTGAAATTGGTGGTAAAGAATATATTGTTGATTTTGTTGGTGCAGACTTAAACGTAGGTGTTCTTTATTTCTTAGCTTTGTCTTCAATTGCTGTATATAGTGTAGTTTTAGCTGGGTGGTCTTCTGGATCTAAATACCCACTTCTCGGCGGTGTTAGAGCATCCGCACAAATGATATCTTACGAGGCAGCTATGGGATTATCTTTAGTACCAGTAATCCTATATTCTGGTTCACTATCTCTTGTAGATATAGTTAGTAGCCAATCAGGAAACTTATCAACAACGATTCCGATCCTTAGCTCAATTGTTTCATTTATTCCTAAATGGAATATTTTTCCTCAATTTATTGCATTTGGAATATTTTTCATAGCTGCTGTAGCTGAAGTAAATAGAGCGCCTTTTGACTTAGTCGAAGCAGAGCAAGAATTGGTTGGAGGGTTTCATACAGAATACTCTGGATTTAGGTTTGCTATGTTTTTCTTGGCGGAATATATAAATATGTTCAATATGTGTGCAATTACTGCAACCTTTTTTCTGGGTGGTTGGCTTGGTCCTACTTTTGAGGGGTTTTTGCCTCCAGTATTATCTGCAATTATGCCAATAATTTGGTTAGGAGTTAAAACGTTTGCACTCTTATTCATATTTGTTTGGATAAGAGCCACACTACCAAGGCTCAGATATGATCAATTGATGGAGCTTGGGTGGAAAAGGCTTATACCAGCATCTTTAGTTTGGCTTATATTGTCCGCTATTGTTCTAGGATTAAGACAGTTTGGTTTACCTTGGAGTTAAGTTATGAGTGACGGTTTTGGTTTAATAAAAGGATTGAAAGTAACTTTTAAAGAATTATTTAGAAAATCAGTTACCGACAAATATCCAAAAGAATTTAGAGAAAAGCCTCAAAGATTTCATGGTCGCCACGTTTTAAACAAATATGAAGACGGCATGGAAAAGTGTATTGGTTGTGAGTTGTGTGCAGGAGTTTGTCCAGCACAATGCATTTATGTTCGAGGAGAGGATAATCCAGAAGATAACCCTGTAAGCCCAGGGGAGAGATACGGATTTATCTATGAAATCAATATGCTCAGGTGTATTTACTGTGCGTTATGTGTGGAAGCCTGCCCAACTGAAGCAATCACTATGACTTCTCTTTTTGAGATGAGTGTTGCTAATAGGTCCGAGGCAATATTTGATAAAGAGGTATTAGTTGTAAAAGATGATGGAACTCCTAATACCCATGAGGAACAAACTAAGCTTACTAATTTTGATGATTTGAATACATCTGATGGATGGATGAGAGCAACTTCTCCTAATGGAAATCCAAATTTTCAAAATGTTGTAAATTGGTCAGGTTCACTTGGAGTAGGAAAGAAACCTCCTGAAGAAGGACAGACATTGGAGGAAGAGTAAGTTGGTTGAGGCGCTTTTATTCTTTGCTCCAGCAAGTCTCATTATCATAGGCGCACTCATTGTTATATTTGCCAAAAACCCTGTACACAATGCTATGGGTTTAGTTATGACACTGGTTTCCTTAGCGATAATTTATATAACTTTAAATGCAACTTTTGTTGCAATGGTTCAAATGTTAGTTTATGCAGGAGCAGTTATGACTCTATTTTTGTTTGTAATAATGATGATTGGGGTAGATAAAAAAGAACAAACTACTGACTCTATTAAAGGTCAAACATTTCTAGTGAGTGGAGTATTTTTAATTCTTATTTCCCTTTTAGCATATGTTGCAATAAGTTCAGACTTCAAGTGGGATCTCTGGTTCCCACCTGTTGAGTTTGATGCAGAAGGTACACCACAATTAATTGCAGGCACACTTTTTACAGAGTGGATATTTCCATTTGAAATCATTTCTTTACTTCTTATTGTTGCCACCGCTGCAGCTATAGCTTTAGCTTATGATACTAAGAAACGAAATAGTAATGCTTGAAGTAACTACCGATTGGTATCTTACACTTGCAGCGATTCTCTTTTCAATAGGGTTTCTAGGAATGATGATTAGAAAAAATGCTCTCATTATGTTTATGTGTATTGAATTAATGCTCAACGCAGTAAACTTAACTTTTATATCTGCATCAAAACATTTTGGACAGGTTGATGGTCAAGTCTTTGTATTTTTTGTTCTTGTAGTAGCAGCAGCTGAAGTAGTAGTTGGCCTTGCGATTATTGTTTCTATATTTAGAAAGCAGTCATCTGCATCAGTAGATGTATTGAATGTATCAAGAGGTTAAATTGGAATTAATTTTTCTTCTCCCAATTTTTCTACCTTTTTTAACTGCTATCTTCCTTTTTCTAAACAAAAAATTATTTAATGAATTAATCACTAACTTTTTTACTTTAAATAGTGCGCTCTTGTCATTTGCAATTGCCGCTTATTCATTCATCTCCTTAGCGCTTGATAAATTTAAACCTGTAAACATTGAGTTGTTTCAATGGATTTCTAATCCTGATATAAGTATTGGTTTTATTCTTGATGGACTATCTGGAATTATGCTGATTTTGGTAACTGGACTATCTTTTGTAATTCAACTTTTTTCTACTTCTTATATGGAAAAAGACGAAAATCATTGTAATTATTTTGTGTATTTTAACTTTTTTGTTTTTTCAATGTTACTTCTAGTCATGTCATCAAACTTCTTAGTGATGTTCTTTGGTTGGGAATTAGTTGGTTTGAGTTCATATCTATTAATTTCATTTTGGTCTAAAAAACCAGCTGCTGCAAAAGCTGGTAATAAAGCATTTGTTATAAATAGAGTTGGGGACTTTGGATTTTTAATTGGATTAATGATTATTTTAGATACTTTTAATACATTTGATTTTTATAAAATTTTACAAAATACTACTGGAATAGCTGAGTCTACTATTACGGCAATATCCCTCTTTTTATTGCTAGGTGCTTTTGGTAAATCTGCTCAATTCCCACTTTTTAGTTGGCTTCCAGATGCCATGGAAGGTCCAACTCCTGCAAGCGCTCTTATTCACGCAGCCACAATGGTTACCGCAGGAGTGTTTATGCTTGTTAGAATATCTCCCTTATTACAACACTCAAAAATAGCTAGCTTATTGATTATAATTTTTGGACTTATAACGGCACTTCTTGCTGCATTTTCTGCCATAAATCAATTTGATATCAAAAAGGTATTGGCATATTCAACAATTTCTCAGCTCGGATTTATGTTTATTGCAATTGGAGCAGGGGCTTATGTTGCTGCAATTTTTCATTTAGTAACTCATGCATTTTTTAAAGCACTTTTGTTTCTTGGTGCCGGTGCTGTTATTCACTCTATGCACCACGAACAGGATATTAGAAAAATGGGTGGACTTAGAAAAAAAATGCCAATTACTGCATCAATGATGGGAATAGGAACTCTTGCAATATCAGGCATTCCTCCTCTTGCAGGTTTTTGGTCAAAAGATGAAATACTTGCTTCCGTTTTTGTAAATGGAGGTATTTATTATGTTTTTTGGGCTTTAGCATTAGGTGCGGCTTTTCTTACAGCATTCTATATGGGAAGACATTGGTTGCTAATTTTTGAAAAAGATAATGGTTTTGAACACTCAGATGTTGCTGAAGCACCAAAAGCAATGACGAGACCCCTACTTCTTTTAGGTATATTTTCTATATTTATTGGTTTTATAAATACACCATTTTTTCATGGTCTAGAAAAAGTTTTACACGTGACTTTAGAGAATGTTGAAGTAACGCATTTACCAAAGGGCATTACATTAGTTGTGTTAGCAGTGCTTTCTATTGGTGCTGGTTTCTCAGGACTAATTATTGCTTTTCTTTTATTTGGAATGGAGCTTCATAAAAGAATTGACTTGAAAAAATTTAAACTTGAAAGTCCTATTAACCTAGTTAAAGATCTTTCCTCAAATATTTTGTATTTAAATAAATTCGGTAATTTTTTCTTTGTCTCCAGCATGAAGAACCTTAGTCGTAAAGTAGCAGTTGTTGTTGATGGAATGTTGATTGATGGATCTGTTAACTTCGTATCAACTGCATTTAATAAAAGTTCAAAAATTACATCTACAACTCAAACTGGTTTAGTGAGAAATTATGTCGTTTATTTTGGTTTATTTTTACTACTTCTAATTGCATTGTTTATTGCTACACCATTGGTTCAAAGATGATTTCTATTATGTTCTCTTTGTTGTTAGTTCCATTTTTTAGTGCATTACTTATCTTTTTGATTCCGAATTCAAGAAAAGAGACATTTAGACCAATTGGAATTGCATTTTCTTTAATAACGTTAACTCAATGTGTTTATTTGCTATTTGGGGAATATGCAAAAACAGAATTTACAATTTTATCAACTTTTCAATGGATAAAGTCTTACGGAATTAATCTACATTTCGGTCTCTCTGGAATGTCAACACTTTTGTTATTGCTTAGCTCATTATTAGTATTTGTTTCATTGCTTTCTATTGGCAAAGATCACTCTGAAAGCAAAGGATTTGTTGGATCATTGTTAATGTTACATTTTGCTATCAATGGTGTATTTATTAGTGGTGATTTAATTTCATTATTTATATTTTTTGAGGCTTTACTTATCCCTATGTATTTCCTAATGGGAATATGGGGAGGAGAGAATAGAAGATACGCAACTATAAAGTTCATTCTATACACTGTTTTTGGTTCGGTATTTATTTTTATTGGAACAGTTTATACAGCAGTTTTAAGCTTTGGAATTAATGGCAGGCTTGCTGTAGATTTTGAAACACTGTCTTCACTAAGTTTGCTTGAGTCACAGTCAAAAACTTTATTTTTATTATTTACATTTGGCTTTTTAATTAAAGTGCCTATATTTCCACTGCATACTTGGTTGCCGGATGCACACGTAGAAGCTCCAACTGCTGGAAGTATAATGTTGGCAGGAGTTCTTCTAAAAGTTGGTGCCTATGGAATACTAAGAGTTTCCATACCATTTTTTACAGAAGGTTTTCTAGCTTACAAAAATCTGATTGCAATACTGTCTGTAATTGGAATTATTTATGGTGCTATTGTTGCCATTGCTCAGATCGATATCAAAAAGCTGATTGCTTATTCTTCAGTTAGTCATATGGGATTTGTTATGCTTGGAATTTCAGCTGGTGGATTTTTAAGTATTGAGGGAGCAATCATACAAATGATAAATCACGGTATCACTGCAGGTGCTTTGTTTATGCTGGTTGGATTTATATACGAAAGAAGACATACTCGAAAAATTAGTGACTTTGGCGGAGTCAAGATATCTATGCCAAGGTATGCAGCAATATTTCTATTTACATCATTCGCCTCGATAGGCCTTCCTGGTTTAAATGGTTTTGTCGGAGAGTTCATGATTCTTATGGGAAGCTTTAACAGCTACAAAATTCTGACATCCTTTGCAGCATTTGGTGTAGTTTTAGCTGCAATATATATGTTATGGGCATATCAAAGAATGTTTACTGGACCTATTAAATATGAAGAAAATGAAAGCTTAAGTGATCTCAATTCTCGTGAAACAGCGTCAATAGCTCCATTAGTTTTATTAATGTTATTTATTGGAATTTATCCAAACTATATTGAGAGTTTTGTAATTCAAGAGGCAAGTTTTTTGAGTGATACTATAGCAATGTTTAAGGACCTAAAATGACAACAGTTTCTGAGATATTAGGAATAAATTACTTAGTAATTGCACCTACATTGGCTCTATTGCTGACAGTTATTGTTTTATTATTTTGCACAATTACCATTTCAACTCCAATGTATGTAAAAAAATATGTATCGTTTGTTGGAATCTTGCTAACTTTATTTACAATATTTTTAAAGTTCGGTTTGTTTCTAACTGATGGTGTCTCTTCTTATTTCACAGAAAAAATTCTTCTTGATGAGTTTGCCCTTGTTGGAAACGTACTTGTTGGAATGGTTTTGCTTTTTACATTCAATTCTTTCTGGAAAACTTCAGAATTAATAGAAGACAAAACTACTGAAGCATTAATACTAATTTTAATGTCTGCATCTGGATTTTTATTAATGATTGATGCTGAGAACTTCATAATGTTATTCATAGGTTTAGAAATTGGTTCAATTAGTTTATATGCTTTGGCTGGGCTCAACAGAGGAGATCAATTAAGTAATGAAGCTGCTTTGAAATATTTCTTACTTGGTTCACTTGCTTCGTGTATATTTGTATACGGCATTGCGCTAATTTATGTCTCACTATCAATAATTGGTGTGTATGAAACTAGTATTGCAATTAGTTTCATAGGACCAGATAATGTTCCACTAACAACATTTGTTGGATTGATATTGATAATTGTTGGATTGTTATTTAAAGTTGCTGCTGCACCTTTTCAAGCATGGGCACCAGACGTATATCAGGGTTCTCCTACTGGATATGTAGGATATATGGCAACTGTTGCAAAGGTTTCATCATTCATAGTCCTTGCAAGACTCGTTGCAGTCTCTTTAACATTCATTATTGATCAATTTGATTTATTCTTTGGTGCGGTTGTAATCTTGTCAGTACTCGCTGGAGCATTATTTGCTGCAAATCAAAGTGATTTGAAAAGACTAATTGCTTATAGTGGAGTTATTCAATCAGGCTTTATACTTTCTGGCATATCTTCAGGAGTTTATGGAATAAGTGCATCAACGTTTTATTTAATAACTTACATTATCCAATTAATTGGAATCTTTACAGTTTTTTCAATAATAAGCGGTCAATTGAGTTCGGACTTTCAAATCTCAAATATCTCAGGGTTATTTAAGGAAAATAAATTTATAACAATTACATTTTCAATATTCATGCTTGGCCTTGCAGGATTACCATTAACAAGTGGATTCGTCTCAAAGTTTATCCTTATTACCAATCTTTGGTCATATGAGAGATATGTATTGGTAACAGTCTTAATGCTGACTACAGTTGCAGGATTTTATTTTTACTTACGACCAATTTGGGTAGCAGCAGTTGAGAAAACAGAAAATGTAGTTGAAAAAATACAGGTTAAAAACTCAGACAAACTACTGCTAGGTGTATTGGCTGCTTTAACAATATATTTTGGATTACTTCCAGATACCCTTGTTAACATAACTCGCTGGATGGTCGAAGGTTATCTCTAATGTACACCAAAATAATTCCACCACCTGCACTTAATCATCAGGGTGGTTGGGATGAAATGTTGATGTTTCTAGTACCTGCTTTACTATTGACCTGGTTAAGGAATAAACAAAAAAACGAAAACACTGAAGAGTAGTTTTTAAATTATCAATATTTGATTTAAAATTGTTTTGTGATTGAAATTAAAAATCTCACTATGAGATACAAAAATGGAAAAGGTGTTGGAGATATCAATATTTCTGTTGATAATGGTGAGGTTAAAGGGCTTCTTGGTCCTAATGGGGCTGGAAAATCTACAACAATGAGAAGCCTTATGGGNTTTTTNATTCCNTCNNAAGGNNCACTNTCAGTNGAGGGAATTNATACAATTGAAAACCCTGTTGAGGCAAANAAAATAATAGGATATTTACCTGGAGATCCTCAACTTCCACAAAATTTAAATTCTAAGTCACTATTTAAACTTGGTGCAGACATGAGAGGTCAATCAACTAACTATGCAATGGAGTTAGCAGAAAAGTTTGAATTAGAAGTTGACCAAACCCTCAAAGAATTATCTAAAGGTAATAGACAAAAAGTTGCCTTGATACTAGCAGTACTGCATAAGCCAAAGGCATTAATTTTAGATGAACCAACTTCAGGCCTAGACCCATTTCATCAAAGAACATTTTTTGAAATCGTAAAAGAATTTGCTAATAATGGTGCAGCAATACTTTTATCATCTCATATTATTTCTGAGGTTGAAAAAGTTGCCGACTCGATGGCNGTTNTAAGAGAAGGTGCAAAAGTATATGATGANACATATGAGACATTTTTAAANAAAGCAAAAGAAGAAGGNCANGATTTAGAAGATGCTTTTTTNACNTTTTATGATAGAANNGAGGNNTAATGTTTAANTANTTTAAATACATGATTACAGTCCCAAGAAAATTTATTTTAAATTGGGCAATTTCTGGAGGAGTTTACTTNTTAATACTTCCACTAGCCTTTGCAAATTCAAGTGTAGAAAGTTTGCTTATTGACACACAAAGAGAAGCTTTTAGAGGAATGTCAGAAAATGAAACAATGATGAATTTGTTGGGAATTTCGGATTGGGACAATGTTTTTACATTAGAAGGAATGGTAACAACTTATTTCTTAGTACCATTTGTCCCACTTTTAATTGGCACAGCCACAATAATTCTTTTAAATAAATTAGGTTCAAAAGCAGANGANGATGGAACTTTCGAATTTGTTGCTGCTCTACCAATGACAAGAACTTCTGTGTANTTAACACAATCAATTNTTGCTGTNNTNTTNGGTTTATTTGTAACTTTTGCNTGGACAAATATNATGTTTATTCCAATTGCAACTATGGAACTNAGTCAAACACTTGATTATGTNCCACTTATGAAAGCAACACTTCAAGCTGCTTTAGCTGGTGTTACTTTTGGTGCTCTAGGATTTGCTCTTGGAGCATTTACTGGAAAATCTTCAATGGCTTGGGCTTTTGGTGGAGGTTTAATGGCATTTGAATATTTAACCAACTCACTAGCTGGAACAAATGATTTCTTTCAGTGGTTTGATGATAACCTTTCATCTTTTGGAGCATATGGTAACCCTTATCAAGATGGATTATTTGCTGAAGATTTATTGCTTGTAATAGGAAAAATAGCAATATTTTTGACAATAGGATTTATAGGATTCAGAAATAGATCTTTAAATCTTAGATAAACAATTTCCTACAAAAATTTAATCTACTTAATATAAACGTATGCCAAATTTTTCAAGAACAGTAACAGTTAATACAGATATAGATTCTGCATTTACGTTTTTATCAGACTTTAGAAATTTAAGCAAATGGGCAGAAGGCGACGAAGGTGAACTTATTACAAAAGAACCTTTAAGGCAAGGTTCAGTCTTCAAAGTAAAAACACATTTTAACAATAAGCCAAGACAGTATGATTATGAGATTATTGAGTGGGGACCACCATTAAGAGTCTCTTTACAAGCAAGCACTTCTATATTTACAATCGTTGACACTATTTTTTTATCAGCAAACTCAAAAGGTACTGAAGTTACTTACTCAGTAGATATTAAATACAATTTTCCTTTTTTTGTATTGGGAATTTTTGTAGGACCTATTTTTAACAAATTAATGGATAAACAAATTAAAAATCTTGAGGCAGTCCTTGGTCCGGTTCAAGACTAGCTTCCTTGTTTTAATTTTAATTTTTTCTGTAAGTTGTCAAGCAGAACAGGAGAATGAAGTGAACATTGAATACGGAGAGTTTCCGGAGATAAATGGAAGAGATTTAAACAAAAGAGACAAAGTTGTACCAGATGATTTTGTTGATAAAAATCTTATCATCATTGTTGCATTTCAACAATGGCATCAACCTTTAGTAGATGAATCAATATCTTTGTTAGAAAACAATGGATTTGGTAACACACACAACATTATCGAAGTCCCAACTGTACAAAAGAGTTCTAAATTATTTGAAGTCTATTTAGATGGTATCATGCGAGCAGGAATCAGAGACGACAGAATAAGAGACAGAACAATTACTGCTTATGTTGACCTAGATCAGTTTTTAGAGAATTTAGACATACCCTCAAATGAAACAATATATTGGTTTTTGATTGAAAAAGATACNAAAAATATTCTNACTNGAGGATATGGAATTATTGCAGAAGAAGATTTAGATTTAATAAATTCTTTTTANATATATATNGTTGCAAGGTACACAACAACTAAAGCAAGTAATAACATTATTCCATTGAAAGCGCCTCTTACTGCCGCGCTCAACTTCGTTGCGTAGCTATGCAAAGCAATCACAACACCAGCTAATCCTAGAACCAATACTTCGACATACCAGTTAGAAGTAGTACTTTCATTTAAAAAGTAAAGCGTTATTCCAGTGAATAAGGCTAAAAAGTACGATACCCAAGAGACANTACTAAAGTATCCTCTCAAAGCATCTGTAGTTTTTTTTGTAGGATCAATTTTATAAAGTTGTGGTGCAAAAACTGCCCAAAGAACCATCGATCCAAGCCATACAGATAAGCCAATCATGTGTATATATTTAATAATTACTTCCATAAAAAAAGACTACCACTAATAAATTCTTTTATGATATTGATATGAATCAATACAATGCATTAGTTCAAAAAAAATTAGGTTTGTTTACAGATCTTGAATTTACATCAATGGATTATCCGGAAATTAAAGACAAAGAGTTAATCGTAGAGACCAAAGCAGCAACTTTAAATTATGCAGATCTTTTGTTGTCGAGTGGGCTATACCAATCAAATCCTGAACATCCATTTGTCCCTGGGTTTGAGGTTGCGGGATACGTAAAAGAGTGTCATGAAAACAGTAAATTTGAAGTTGGCGATAGAGTAGTGGCAGCTACGACTGTATTTAGATCTGGAAGACATGGAAGTTTTGGAGATGTTTGCGTTGTCTCAGAAAATTTAACTTATAAACTTCCTGAAAATATTTCATTTGAAGTAGGTGCAGCAATTCTTATGTCATACCTAACTTCAGACTTTGCATTGCACAGAAGAGCTCAAATAAAACCTAATGAATTGGTATTAGTGAATGCGGCAGCAGGAGGGGTGGGATTATCAGCAATTCAACTTGCTAAGATATCTGGTGCAAGAGTAATTGCTGCAGTTGGTTCTGAAAAAAAGAAAGAATTGGTTCAACAATTTGGACCAGAGTTGGTAATAAATTATCAGGAGGAAGACTTAAAAGAAACTGTTGAAGCAAAATTTGGTAAACGACCTGTAGATATCTTTTATGATCAAGTCGGAGGCGAACCATATGAACAAGGAATACGACTGCTTAGATCAGAAGGTCGAGCACTTATAGTGGGCTTTGCAAGTGGGAATATTCCCTCTCAACCCCTGAGCTATTTACTTGTTAAAAATATTTCTATTATGGGAGTTTTCATGATTAGTTTCGAAAATGATGATAAAAAATATCTTGAATCAAGAATGGGTTTAATATTTGATTTATACATTAATCAACAAATTGAACCTGTGTTTAAAACTATTAAATTTGATGAAATTGTCGAATATCTAGACATGATTGGGAGCAGAAAAACTGTTGGAAGAATAGTTGCTGTTCGATAGCAACAATAAATTAAATAACTAATATATAAGAAATGGCAAAATTATATTTTTATTATGCAGCAATGAATGCTGGAAAAAG